>Ga0209629_10000246_pt1 | contig 27693 bp, 24 predicted proteins | sample TergutCu122P5_FD_187286 | JGI IMG/M metagenome (GOLD analysis project Ga0209629, IMG submission 187286) | Cubitermes ugandensis P5 segment gut microbial communities from Kakamega Forest, Kenya - Cu122 P5 (SPAdes) (version 2) | ecosystem: Host-associated > Arthropoda: Insects > Digestive system...
GTCCATGTTGGCCCAGGCTAACCAACAGCCCCAGAATCTGCTCCAGTTATTGAGATAACGGTTTTGCACCATAAAAGATTGCGTTTTAAGCCGGCAGCAATGCCGGCTTTGTTTTTATGTAATGGCACGGCGGCGTCATAACGGCCAGGATGTGGCGATTATGCCCAGAACAAACCCGAACGCCGCCCCAGCCGAGGAGAACCGCCCGCGCCACGTCTCCTTGGATTCCGGCAGGATCGACCCGCAGGTGACATAGATCATAATCCCGCTGGCAAACGCGAGGCAGAAGGACGTCACGGAGCCCGACGCCCCGTCCGCCGCCGCGCCCAGAAAGCTTCCGACGCCCATGGGCAGGCAGATGAGGGCGAAGAGGCCGATGAGCTTTTTCAGCCTCACGCCGCTTTTGGTCAGCGGCACGGCTATGGAGACCCCTTCCGGGAAGCAGTGCAGCGCTATTATCCCGCAGAAATACAGCCCGGCTATGAGGTCGCTGTGCAGCAAGGCGCCCATGGCCATGCCCTCCGGCAGCTTATGCAGGGCTATGCCGGAGGCGATCAAGAGCCCGGTCCTCATATAGTTCCCGCCGTTTCTGCCGGATCTGTCAGCCGCTCTGCGCTTTTTGCCGTCAAACATGGCCTTTTCCGCGATGCCGGCGCGCTTCTCCAGCCACGCCGCCGCGCCCGCCCCCAGCGCCAGGCCGATGACCCCGAGGGACATGCTGCCGCGCGCAAAGGCGTCCGGCAGCATCTCAAAGCAGACGAAGGCTATGAGCAGCCCGCCGGTAAAGCCCATCAGCCCGCCGTGGAAGCGGCGGCTCAGGCTTTTTGACATATCGACGAAGACGGCCCCGCAGACAAAGCCCGAGAACCCGGTAAGAAACGCGATCAAGGCCGCGAGGATAAGGATTTCCATAAAGCACCCGCACATTCGTATACTCGTATAAGAATATATGGTGTTTTACCGCCCGATATTCCCGATTCCGGGACGCTTATTTCAAGTCAGGACCAGTTGGCCGATGCCTATAAAATACTGCGATTCCCGTATCATATGGCGGATTACCGTCTGAGCGGCCTTGTCGGCGCGGACGGCGCGGCTGTTTTGCAGCAGCTCCGCCATGAACTTTATAAAATCCCCGCTCTGTTCCGCGCACCGTTTGACCAGGCCCAGCATCTGCTTTTTCAGCTCCCCGCCGACGGCCCCTTTTGAGCGCGTAACGCTTTCAATGAACTTCGCGGCCTCCGCGTTCATCCACTCCAATTCGTTGCCAAACCGCTCAAGCCTTTGAACATACTGCGGCTCGAGGTCCGGCGTCACCTCCGGTATCAGGCCGGCATGCTCCGCCTCCTGACGCTTCCAGAACTCCGCCTCCTCCAGCGCCCGCAAAATATTCCGCTCCCCGTAATAAAACTTCATGCTTTAACCCCAATCATATAATTTGTATTACAATTATATGATCATTTTTATATATTTCTTGCATGTTCAATCAATTGAGCGGCAATAAAAACAGGCGGCCATAAAGCGTACGACGCCCGCTGCCGCCTGCTCATACTGTTTTTATCGTATGAATGTCAGATCATCCGTTCAGCCATTCCCGCACATATTCTTCCCGCACGCCCATCCGGACGGCGGTTTCCGCCGCCGTCATCCCGCCGTCGCGGAAACGCCGCGCGACCGCGCCCATGTCCTCCCCGACCTCGATTATGTGCCCGTCGGGGTCGTAGAAACGGACGGCGCGCTGGCCCCAGGGCTGTTCGGCCGCAGGGTGCACGAGCTCAGGGCCGCTCATGTTATTGATAAAGGCGTCAAAATCGTCCGTCTCAAAATACAGCTCCGCGTCATTCCCCTTGAAGCTGACGTCGAGGCCGCCCAGAAACGAGCGCCACGTCTCGACCGTTTGAAGGGAGACGCCGCCGGTCAGGGTGACGTTCGCGCCAAAATCCACCTCTACATTGAGGCCAAGGTATCTTTTGTAAAACGCCTTTGAGCGCTCCAGATCGCTTACCGCTATCAGCGGCGTGACGAATTTCATTAGCGATGCCTCCCGATTAACAATATATTATAATTCAGCAGATGCGCGGCAGCCCCTCGCCGGAGAGCGTATCGACGAGCCTTTTGCCGCCGATCTCCGTCTCCATGACCACGCCTTCACCCTCGCTCACCCGGCCGACGGCGACGGCGTTTTTGCCGTATTCCGTTTGCCTTAAGGCGGCGACGGCGGCCTCCGCCTTATCCCACGGCACGAACGCGGCCAGCTTGCCCTCGTTGCCCATATACAATGGGTCGAGGCCCAAAATGCCGCAAAGCCCTCGCACCTCCACGGAGACCGGCAGGCTCCACTCATAGATATCTATCCGGCGGCGGCTGGCCCGCGCGATTTCGTTCAAAACGGTGGCCAGGCCCCCGCGCGTGATGTCGCGCATGGCGTGGACCGGGATGCCCGCGGCGCGCAGGGCTTTGACGAGGGAACCCAGGGGCGCGGCGTCCGTGCGGATGTCATTCTCTATGCCGAGGCGGCTCGACAGTATGCAGGCGTGGTGGTCCCCCAGGGTGCCGGAGAGGATGACCGCGTCGCCCGGGAGCGCCCCGCCCGCGCTGATCTCATATGAATCGCGGGCGGAACCGCGGAAAACGCCGACGCCGGAGGTGTTGATGCACAGGCCCGGCGCGGCGCGGGCCTCGATGACCTTTGTGTCGGCGGCGGCTATCACGACCCCGGCCTCTTCGGCGGCGCGCCGGATGGAGCGCGATATCCGCTCCAGATCGTCCGATTCAAAGCCCTGCTCGATGATAAAGGCCGCCGTTATATACGCGGGCTCCGCGCCGGACATCAGCAGATCGTTCACCGTCCCGCAGACGCAGAGGCGGCCGATATCGCCCCCTTTAAAGAACAGGGGATCGACGACGAACGAATCGGTCGTCACCGCGATTTTCCGCGCATCCATGACGGAAACCGCGGCGGCGTCCTCCGCCGCGCGCAGGATATCGTTGCCGAAGTATCGCATGAAGCATCTGTCTATCAGGGCGGCGGTCTCCCTGCCGCCGTTGCCGTGGGCCAGGCAGATTTTCACCGCGCACCCCTTTTCCGCTCAAATTTTGCCTTTAAACCTGTACCAGATCCCGCAGGCCCCCTCCGCCGAGACCATGCACGGCCCTATCGGATCCTCCGGCAGGCAGGCCGTCCCGAACAGGGGGCATTCGTCCGGGTTTAAGCGGCCCATTATGACGCCGCCGCAGCCGCAGCCCGGCGGGAGCGCGTCACCGCCGATATCCGTGGTGTCCGGGGCCGTGTCCCCGGCGTCCAGGTGCGCGTATTCGCGCCTGAGCGCGAGGCCGGAGCCTTTTATCGCGCCGATCCCGCGCCAGAAAGCGTCGGCCGGTTCAAAATACTTGTATACCGCGGCGAGGGCGGCCGCGTTCCCCACGTCGCTCACGACGCTCCCGTACAGATTCCTCATGGCGGGCGCGCCCGCTTTAAGCTGCCGGATGATCTCGAGTACGGCCGCGATGATATATCCGCCCTCAAAGCCGGCGACGACAAACGGGCGGCCGTATTTCTCGGACAGCGCCTTGAACGGGGCGGTCCCCGTGACGACGCTGACGTGCCCCGGGCAGATAAAGGCGTCTATGCCTCTTTCATTGGCGCAGATATAATCTATGGCGGCCGGCGTGGTCTTGAGCGCGGTCAGCAGCTTTATGTTCTCTATGCCCTTTTCCGTGATCTCATCCAAGAGCAGGGCAAAAGACGGGGCGGTGGTCTCAAACCCCACCGCCGATACGACAAAGCTCTTCTCAGGCTCCCTCACCGCCGCCGCGGCCGCCTCCAGCGGGGAGAGCATCAGCCGCACCTGCGCCCCGGCGGCCTTCGCCAGAGAGAGGGACGGCCCCGTCCCCGGCACCTTGAGCATATCGCCGAAGCTGTAGATCACGCGGCCCTCTTCGGCGCCCAACCCCACAAGCCTGTCAATATAGGCCGCGGGCGTGACGCAGACGGGACAGCCGGGCCCGGAGATCAGCTTTATCCCCGGCGGTATAAGGCTCGGTATGCCGGATTTTAATATGACGGAGGTGTGCGTGCCGCAGACCTCCATTATCCTGACCGGCGGGCCGTCATAGGCCCTCAGCGCCTCGACGGCCCTCCGGATATTCCGTGCCTTATCGGGCGTCAAATCCGTCACCCGAAAGTTCGGCCAGCTCCTCGAATATGGCGTTGATCTCGTCGGAGGTTTCCTTCCTGACTATTTCTATGGCCGAGCCGGCGTGGATGAGCACGTGATCGCCCGGCCTGGCCCTGACGAACCTGACGTTCACCCGGCATATGTTGCCCATGACGTCCACCCTGGCCATATCGCCGTAAAGCTCGACCACTTTCCCGCAGACCGCGATGCACATGGCGCTGACCTCGATATTCTGGATTTTATATTGATGTTGCGCGCGGTTTGGATTGCTTTGCGCGTCAATGTTAAAACAACCCTAAAGCGGCGAGCGCCCGCAATAATGATGCAGGGGCGGACGACCCTGTCCGCCCGCCGTACCATGGGCTTGCCCGTGCCGAATCAGGTTTATTTTACCGTGAGTCCAACTGGATTGCTTCGCGCGTTGACGTCTAAGCGGTCTTAGGTTATGGACGCTCGCAATGACAGATTGCGGCGCGCTCCTGTTTATCCGTCATTGCGAGCGCTCACGCACCTAAAATTATAGTCAGTAGACGCGCGAAGCAATCCAGCCGGTTCGCGCCGTATTACGCTTGAGCGCACAAAACCCGATCGATTTAATTCCGCCGAACCCACGTCAATTTCCGGAAACCTTCAGTCCGGCGAGCGGACAGGGCCGTCCGCCCATGCATAACGCGAAGCTTTGACTTTAAAAGATTTACCGGACCCGCGTTATATTTATAAGCCGCCTAAAAACGCCTGCCCGAGGCTGATCCCGCCGTCGTTGGCGGGGACCTGGCGGTTGACGAACACCTCAAAGCCGGCTCCTTTGAGCAGGGCGGCGGAGTTTGAGAGCAGGACGTCGTTTTGAAAGACGCCGCCGGATAATACGACCGCGTTTATGCCGCGCTCCTCCCGCATCAGGGCGCATTGGTCCGCGACGGCGCGTGAGAGCCCCATATGGAAGCCGAGCGCGGCGGCCCTCACAAAGCCCGGTTTTTCGCGTGCCGCCGCGTCATATGAGAGCAGCGCCTCAAACACCGGCCGGTGGCTTATGACGCCGCCCCCGCCGATATCAAAGCGCAGCGGCAGGGGCGCTTCATTGTATCTAAGCGCCAGGCGCGCGCTGTTTTCCAGCAGGACGGCGCATTCGCCCTCGTAACTGTTTTCATGCTTTATGTTCAGAAAAGCGGCGGCGGCGTCGAACAGGCGCCCGGCGCTTGAGGTTTTATGGACGTTTATTCTGTTGTCCAGCACCCTTTTTATTATTTTGACCGAGTCCGGGCGCCCGTCGGCGATGCCCGCGTCAAAACCGGCGTGATGCAGGAAGCAGTCCAGGGTTTTAAGCGTGTCGCCGACGGAGGCGTCCCCGCCGATCACGTCGACATACTCTAGGTGGCCGAGCCGCTCGAATTCCCCGCCGCGCAGACACAGGAACTCCCCGCCCCAGATATTGCCGTCGGCCCCATAGCCCGTGCCGTCGAACACGACGCCCAGCGCCTCAAAGAGCCCATGCTCCGCCATGACGGAGGCGGCGTGGGCGTGGTGATGCTGGACATATTTGACCGGAACGCCCAAAGACCCGGCGAACTCCGCTGAAAACCCCGATGAAAAATACCGCGGGTGCAAGTCGCACACGACAGATCCGGGCGTTATGTTAAACAGCCCGCACAGCTCGCGCACGCTGTCCCTGTAAGCCGCGTTGGCCTCATAGGATTCAAGATCGCCCAGGTACTGGCTCACATAGGCGCAGCCATTTTTAAGGAGGCAGAACGCGCTCTTCAGGTCGCCCCCGGCGGCGAACAGCGGCCCCGGCTTTGTCCCGGCGATAAATATCGGGTTCGGGGTATAGCCGCGGGCGCGCCTTATGAGCTGCCAGTTTTTATCGGACCCGGCGGGCGTCAGCGCCGCCGGCAGGTCCTTGGCCACGGAGTCCTCTACACTCCTTATTATCGCGCGCCCGCTGTACAACACCCCGAAGCCGCGGCTGCGCCCAAAATCCAACATGACGCCGTCGTCCTTTATTATCGGCGAGCCGGAGACGTTGGCGCTGGTCATGACCAGCGGGCCGCACTCCGCCAGCAGCATGTGATGAAGCGGCGTATACGGCAGCAGGCAGCCGCACTGCGGGCTGCCGGCCAGGACGGCCTCCGAAAAGGGGCCGCGCTCCGGATCCTTTAAATCTAACAGTACGATAGGCCTCTCCGGCGAAGTCAGCAGCGTTTTCTCCGCTTCCGATACCGCGCAGACGCCCGTAACCCCGGCCATATCCGAGAACATCACGGCAAAGGGCTTGTTTTCGCGGGATTTCAGCTCCCGCAACGCGCCGACACCCCGCCCGCCGTACGGCGAGACGGCGAAATGAAAGCCCCCGACGCCCTTGACCGCTACAATCCCGCCGCTCTTCAATATAATGACAGCTTCCTCAAAAGCCGCTTCGCGCGCAAGCCGCCTGTCCCCGCGCTCAAAGATCAAGTACGGGCCGCAGCCGTGGCAGGAGATGGTCTGGGCGTGCAGCCGCCTGTCGTCCGGCTCCGCGTACTCCCCCCGGCAAGCCCCACACATGGGGAAATCCGCCATGGACGTGGCCCCGCGGTCATAGGGGAGCTCTTTGATGATGCTGTAGCGCGGGCCGCAGGAACTGCAGCTTATGAACGGGTGTTTGTACCTGCGGTTTTCCCTGTCATACGCCTCCGCCAGGCACTGTCCGCAGACGGGCAGGTCCGCCGGGACGAAGATGTTGGCCGCGGAATCGGCTGCGGCGCTGTCTTCTATTATAAAATCCATATAATCGGAACCTGCGGCGTCCGGGGCGTCCGATATATCTATCCTGTCTATTTTCGCGAAAGGCAGCTTTATACACTTGAGCTCCGCCAAAAACCGCTCAAGCTCCCCGGCGGGGCCTATCGCGATTATCTCGGCGAAGCCGCCGACGTTTCTGACGGAGCCGCGCAGGCTCAAGGACCGCGCCAGCCCGGCGGCGTACGGCCGGAAACCGACGCCCTGGACCGCGCCGTATACGGTCAGGCGTTTATGACAGACGACGCCCTTTGCGTCAGCCATTCCGACACTTCCTTATAACCCGCCGCGTCCCTCGCGTTTATCCTGAACAGCGGCGCGGTCTTGTTCAGCGTGCGCACGCCCTTTGTGAAATAGTCCCCGTCAAAATCGGCGTACGGCGCGAGGTCGGTCTTATTGATCAGGATAACGTCGGCTTTTTCAAAGGCCAGCGGGTATTTATAGGGCTTGTCGTCGCCCTCCGTCACGGAGCAGATCAGTAGCTTGATATGTTCGCCGATGACAAATTCCGCCGGGCAGACCAGGTTCCCGATATTCTCTATAAAAAGAACGCCCTTTTCAAGGCTGAGCGTGCGGTACGCCGCGTCCACAAGCGGGGAATCGAGGTGGCACGCGCCGCGCGTGTTGATCTGAAAGGCCCTGATACCGAGCGCGCCGAGCCTGCCCGCGTCGATGTCCGATTCGATATCGCCCTCGATCACGCTGGATTCAAAGGGCAGCAGCTTGATTATATTTATCAGGAAAGTGGTTTTGCCCGCCCCCGGAGCACCGAGGACGTTGACGCAGAACACCCCTTTTTCCGTCAGTTCCCTGTTGAGCTCGGAAGCCACCCGGTCATTTTTATTGTAGACGGATTCCATAACGCTGATTTCGTTCGACATGCGGCACCTCGATAATAAACAATAGATGTATTCTGAAACCCCGATTTATTGTAGGGGCAAACCTTGTGTTTGCCCCTGTCCAGGGCAGAGACAAGCTCTGCCCCTACAGGTCTCGGAACAGATCAAATAAAATAAACACTAAATCTCTATAGATTTCACATAGAACTCGCGGCCGATCTCCGTGGGCGCGCCCTGCCCCCCGCACTCCATGCATTCGAAAGAAAAGGGCCGCCTTTCAAATAAGGCTCCGCAGGTTTCGCACCTGAGCAGCGGCTTCACGCGTTCCATAGAAAGGGCCGCGCCCTCGCAGAGCGTGCCCTCCGCGATGATGCCGAAGTACAGGCTGATACATTCCGGGATATACCCGCAGTAATCCCCGACGACCAGGTTTATTTTCTTGACGGAGCGCGCGCCGGCCTCTCTCGCGAATCTCTCGGCTATGCCGATTATTTCGACGGTGACGGGATATTCGTGCACCTGACCGGTCAGACGGCCCTTTGGTCCGGGGCTTTTCTGGGCTGCGGGGGCGTGCCGGTCAGGACGGTCTTTGAACTGGCCGCGCGCGCGGGTTCGGACTGCCCGCTGTCCATCGAGAGGCATTTTGTGGGGCATATCTCGGCACAGCCGCCGCATTGTATGCACCTCAGCCGCTCGAGCGACCACAGCGCGTCGGCGCGTTTGACCTCGATGGCCCCGGTGGGGCATTTCCGCTGGCACATGCCGCAGAAGATGCACGCGCCTATGTCGTTCTCTATATGCCCGCGCGTCCTGTCAAAAACGGGCTTCGGCTTCGCGGGGAAATCAAGGGTCGCGGGTTTTCTGACCGCGCTGCCCAATATCGTCTTGATTATGCTGAACAGAGCCATCACTGTCTCCTCATTTTCTCGGGCTTCCGGCTTTTGACTCCGGCCTCCGTTTCATCTCTCGCAACAGCTTATGCATGGGTCGATCGTCAGCACCAGGATCGGGACATCGGCGAGCTGGCAGCCCTTGAGCGTATGGACGAGGGCCGGGACGTTCGCGAAGGTCGGCGTCCGTATGCGCATCCTCTCGAGAAACTTCGTGCCGTTGCCCTTGGCGTAATAGACGGCCTCGCCCCTGGGCTGTTCAAGGCGCCCGATGTATTCGCCCTTAGGCGCGCCCGTGACCTTGGCCTCGACGGGCCCTTCCGGCATGAGTTCAAAGCATTGGCGGATGAGGCCGAAGGACTGGAACAGCTCCCTGATCCGCACGGTGCAGCGGGCGTAACAGTCCCCGCCCGTCTCTACGCAGGGCTCAAAGTTCAAATGCCCGTACGCCCCGTAACCCGTCCTGCGCATGTCCAGATCTATGCCGCTGCCCCTGGCCATAGGCCCGACGGCCCCCAGGTCATGGGCCTCCTCTTTTGACAAGACCCCGATGCCCATAAGGCGCGATCTGACCGAGGCGTCGTTTATGAACACATCCGTGATCTCCTTAAATTCCGCCTCGGCGCCGCCGAGTATCTCCAGCGTCTTTTCCCTGAGCTCCGGCGTGATGTCCTTCCGGACGCCGCCGACCTTCAATACCGAAAAGATGATGCGCCCGCCGGTGGTCATATCAAAGATGTCCAGTATCTTCTCCCTGAGCCGCCAGGTGTGCATGAATAGGCTCTCAAACCCGAAGGCGTCCGCCAGAAGGCCCAGCCACAGCGTGTGGCTCTGTATCCTTGAGAGTTCGGACCAGACCGCCCTCAGAAAATGGGCGCGCTCCGGCACCTCGACGCCCATGACGTTCTCCACCGCGTGACAGTACCCGTAGCCGTGGATAAGGCTGCATATCCCGCAGATGCGTTCCGCCACGTACACGTAATCCTGGAAATCCTTTTTTTCGACGAGCTTTTCAAGCCCCCTGTGTATAAAGCCGATGGAGGGTATCGCCTCCACGACCGTCTCATCCTCCAGCACAAGATCGAGATGTATCGGCTCCGGCAGGACGGGGTGCTGGGGGCCGAAGGGTATGATGGTTCTTTTGCCCATGTCTATCGATCAGACCTTTCGAATTGATATAACTGCATGTTTGATATTGTTTTTCTGTGCATTTCTTCAGTTCTTATCTATCATCATCTTCGCTATCGGAAAGTAACTCGTCTTCCTCATCCGGATCAAAATCCGGTTCTGACTGCAATATAATTTGCACGCACTTTTCACGCAATGGTTCAATATCAAACTGTAATGTCTCCCAGATCTTTCCGGCGTCAATACTATCATAATCGTGAGCGAATATATTGCGCATACCTATGATATCGCGCCATGGAATGTCATTATACTGGGTTTTAACGCTGTCGGTCAGCCGGGTTGACAACTCTCCAATTTGAAGTATATACATGGCGCAGGAACTCTGATACTCGCGATCCTTTTGAAATATCTTATATGACGAGCCAAAGCGCTCTTGGGCCCGATGTATCCTATCGCAATATTTTATGATGCCTTTCAATATTACGGCGTCTCTGTTTGGTCTAGCCATATATCCGTACCTCGTCGTCCTTTATGCATTCATAAAACCTCTTTCGCATACCGCCATGGGTCACAATATCGACTTCTTTGCCCAAGGCGTCTGCCAAGTCCAGCCTGAATCCGGACAATTCGAAAAGCCCGCGGATATTTCCGCACCATACATGCAGATCGACGTCGCTGTCCTCCGTCGCCTCGCCGCGGGCATAGGAACCGAACAGCATGACGCGCTTCACCCCATAGCTCTGTGCCACGGGCGCAACGCGTTCCTTTATCTGCTCCACGGAGTAAACCGGCATAGGATCATCCCTCCCCCTGCGCTGCTTGTCACGCTTTTACCCATATCATTTCAGCGACCCTTCGACGGTTTTGACGGAGGCGGCGATCTCCTCCGCGCGCGGGTCGATTTCCGGGGCCGGCTCCCATTTCTGCGGGTTATAAGGGGTTTTGACCGCCATCTTGTAAAAATTGCCGTTGAAATCCAGGGCGATGTTGTTTATTTTGACCCCGAAAAGATCCTTCATCTCGTTTTCGTATACGAACGCGTAGGCGTACAGATCGGTGACGCTTTCTATCTGGGTGTCGTCGGATATGTTGAGCCGCAGTTTCGTGAGGGAATAATCGCCGTTGTCAAAACAGTAGGTGATTTCAAACCCCTCGGTCTTGGTGCACGTGATGTGGGAGAGGCGCAGTTTCCGCCAGAGCATGTCCCTGACCTTGTCCTTTAGTTCCTCCGGGCGTATCTCAACGGTCGTCTGGGCGTCGAGCATATGTTCACTTCCTTATCCTTATTTATCGCTTATTCCGGCCTTTTTATCGGCCTCGAGCCTCTCATATTTTTCTTCCAGGATGTCAAGGGCCTTCACGACGCCGCTGATGATGTTTTCCGGCCTGGCTGCGCAGCCGGGCACATAGACGTCCACGGGGATGGCCTTATCGACGCCGCCCAATATATTATAGCATTCCGCGAAAATGCCGCCGGTGCAGGCGCATATGCCGACGGACAGCACGACCTTCGGGTTGGGCATCTGGTCGTATATCTGCCGCACGGCCGGTAGGGTCTGGGCGTTGACGCTCCCCGTGATCAGGAGGATATCCGCATGCTTGGGGTTGCCGGTGTTGATGATGCCGAAGCGTTCGACGTCGTACAGCGGGGTCAGGCAGGCGAGGACCTCGATATCGCACCCGTTGCAGCTTGAGGCGTCATAATGCAACAGCCACGGGGATTTCTTAAAAAAACTCATAGCTCACCTCACAATCATCTGATGAATAAGGATAACACAAATATGTTGACCGCGCTGAATATAAACGTCACCAGCCAGGAGACTTCCAGGGCCGTCTGCCATTTTACCCGCGCGAAGCTGTTGTCGACAACTATCTCGATGAAGTACACGGCGGCGCAGGCGAACAGGGCAATCACGTTACTGTACAGTTTATTTGAAGCAAAGAAGATATATACAAAGCCGAGCGCCAGAACCGTCTCATACCAATGTGCCACCTCCGTCATGGCGAGCGTCGGGCCGGTGAACTCCGTCGTTATGCCCTTGACGATCTCCTGATGACCGTGGTGAGAGGTGGAGAGGTCAAACGGGGATTTCCTGAGCTTGAACGTGAGCGCGTAGACCAGCCCGAGGAATATGAGCGGCAGCTTCAGGACTATCGGGGCGTCCAGCTTGAAGACGTCGCCCACAAAGAACGATTTTGAAACCATATATAGGCTGAACGACATGATGAGGATCATGGGCTCATACGCCATGATCTGAAGCAGCTCCCTCTCCGTGCCTATGAGGCTGAACGGCGAGAAGGACGAATACCCCGCGACGACGAGGAATATCGAGGAAAGGGTCAGCGAGAACACCACGAGCAGCAGATCCCCGCCGCTGAAGAACAGCACGGCCGTGAATATCATAAAGAACAGGAACATCGCGACATAAAACCGCGTGGCCGCGTTGACGTCCGTGGATTCCTTCCGCATGAGCTTTAAGACGTCATAAAACGGCTGCATTATGGGCGGGCCCTGCCTGCTCTGCATCCTGGCCGTTATCTTCCGGTCTATGCCGGCGATGAGGCCGCCGATAAGCGGCGGCAGGACCAGGGCGAGTATTATCTTTACCGCCATGGATATTATTGGCGATATCATAGGAACAGACCCCCAATCGCTAAGCACAGGCCGACCGCGAGGATAAAGGCGGCGATCATCTCGCTCCTGCCCTTGAGCATCGCCTCGCCGAATATGTCTTTTAAGTACCAGTTGCGGAATTCCATTTTCTGCGTCACGCCCAGCGACGCGTCGAAGCTCTCGTTGTCGCCGGCGTTCACGCCGGCCATATAGACGGAGCCCGGTTTGAGCTTCTGCCTGGCGAAGATGGGCGCGAGGGCGACCGGCAGCACGAACAATATGCATATCATGGCGATGATCAGGGTGGTGTCGGGCGCGCCTATAGGCACCGCTTCGGCCAGGCCGGCGGAGGCGATAAAGGGGTTGACGAAGGCGCCGGAGATGAGCGGGAAGCCCAGGCAGCATAATATCGTTATGACCGTCAGCGCGTAAAGCGCATACTTTTCATCCGCGCCCAGCGCGCGCCACCCGTCCTTTGATTTATGCGCGGCCTCGATTATCTTGCCGAGCCATTTGGCCCAGAAGAACATGGTTATGGAGCTGCCGAACGCGAGTATCAGAACGGCGAGTATATTGTTGGAATCAATAAAGGCCCTCATGGCCGCCCATTTCGACACGAGCATCCCAAACGGGGCGATGAACATGACCGCGATGCCGGTTATAAAAAACAGGGCGAGCCGCGGGGAGACGTCGATCAGCCCGTCCATGTCCTCGACGCTGCGGCTGCCGATGGTATGCTCCGTGGAGCCGACGGTGAGGAACAGCAGCGCCTTGGCCGCGGCGTGGAAAATGATGAGCATCACCGCCGCCCAGAGCGACGCCGGCGTGTTTATTCCGGCGCAGGCCACTATGAGCCCCAGGTTTGAGACGGTGGAATAGGCCAGTATCCTCTTGGCGTCGGACTGCGACACGGCCAGGGCCGCCGTGGCGATGAACGTGAAGGCCCCCAGCAGGGTTATCACCACGCCGACGGAATTGCTGCCCAGGAAATGCGACATGCGGATGACCAGATATACCCCCGCCTTGACCATCGTCGAGGAATGCAGCAGGGCGGACGTGGGCGTCGGGGCGATCATCGCGCCCAAGAGCCAGCTTGAAAACGGGAGCTGGGCCGCCTTTGTCACGCCGGCCAGGCAGAGCAGGAAGACTATCAGCAGCAGCACAGCCCCGGAATTGAGGCTCAGCATGCCGCTCAGATCCGCCACATCAAACCGGGCGACGAGCAACGCTATGCCCGCCGTGAACGCCAGCCCGCCCCCGACGTTCATCGTCAGCGCGAGGAACGCGTTTTTTATGGCCTCCTGCGTCTTGGTATACCCGATCAGCAGGAACGAGCAGAACGACGTCACTTCCCAGCAGAACAGCAGCCACATCAGGTTGTTGCAGAAGACAAGCCCGAACATCGCGCTCAGGAATATAAAGAGCACCGCGTAAAACATGGGCCGCCTGTCGGGGACGCCGGCGTGGCGCTCATGATAATCGCGCATATAATTTATGGAATAAAGGCATATCAGCCCGCCGACTACCCCGATCACGAGCGTCATCACCAGCGACAGCTTGTCTATGACCAGAGCGTACTGAACGTCGGGCATCTTTACGAACATCTCAAGCCACAGCACGACCACCGTCTGTATGACGGCCAAGGGGATAACGAGGTACTGCCTGTTTTTAAACCCGGCGTAGACGATATAAGCGGCCATAAGCAGCTCTATGACCATGAAGGCTTTGTTCAATACCTCGAGCGGCAGCCCGCCGACGCTGACCGTGAGGACCGCGCGGTAGTTGACGGCGACAAAATAGATCGAGAATAAAACCGTGACAGCTGAGGCGAACCTGATTATTGATTTGTACATGGCCTGGCTTCGGGAAAGCAGCAGCGCCAGAGCGGCCAACACGGGGAAGAGAACCAGGAACAGCACAGTATACATCGCAAGCCTCCATTATCAGCAGATCCGACCGGCAGATTCGACCGGCAGATTTGACCGGCAGATTCGACACCAAAAACCAGCAGATTCGGCGCCGGCAGATTCGATCGGCAGATTCGGCGCCAACAGATTCGACCGGCAGATTCGACACCAAAAACCAGCAGATTCGGCGCCAACAGATCCGGCCAAAAATTAATGCCTTACGCTTTATATTTTACAGTCTCCGCGGCCATAAATCAAGGGGTATTTCATGCGCGCGGCACAAATTTACCATATTGGCTTGGGTTCGATAAATTTTCTTTCACAAATTCAGTAGAATTAAAGGTTTTGCGTCCCGTAGGGGCGGACGACCCTGTCCGCCCGCCTTCGCGTCCCGTCGGGGCGAATGACCCTGTCCGCCCGCCTGTCTGTCCGCCCGCCTGACTAAAGATTTCCAATAATTGATGAATCCGACGGAATTAAACCCTCCGGGATTTGCGCGCTCAAACACAATGCGGCGCGAACCGGCTGGATTGCTTCGCGCGTTTACTGAATATGATTTTGCGTGCGTGAACGCTCGCAATGACGGATAACGGGAGCGCGCCGCAAATTGTCATTGCGAGCGCGCATAACCTAAAGACCGCTTGTGTACTTTAGTTCGCGAAATGACGTCTCAATTCCCCAACGTTTTGCGTACAACTCGCAGATAATGTCCGGCTGAAACTGATCCGCGGGAAGGTTAGTGATAACTGACACAAAACCGCCGGAAACTGCAAAGCGAACAACTCTGAACTCGATCGAGCAGAACCCGTCAGCATCATAATAATCAAACGACACATTATTCGGCAAGAAATGATATTTCTCCGGGTCGGCTTTCACAGCTTTTGTCTGACGGCGTGTCAGAATCCTTCTAATCGTCACGTCAAACTCGCCGTCAGGAAGCGACAATCCCGATAGAATACCGTTGCTGTCCACGTCTTTAACGCGTGTCAGGTTATGATATATTCTACGCCCTTAAAGTTATTGGCGTCAAGTGAATTTCGTATGCGGTTGCCGTGGGTTTTGGCTGATTATGGTTGACATACTCCATAACAATGATGTATACTCAATATATAAAGGTTGTGCATTATTCACGCCGCTCGCGGCTTTATATGAAACATTTTTCACAGGGAGAGCGGCGCGGTGGTGCGGATTTTTAAATTCCTTGTCAACTTTTTTACCATTTTTTTTAAAAGAGAGGATTGAGGTTATGCGGAAAAGCATCAAAAGGGCCGCGGGTTTTGCGCTGGCGGCGCTGTTTGCCGCGTCGCTCACGGCGGCGGGCCCGGCCTGCGCCATGGCCGCCCCGGTGTACGGCACGATCGCGGTGACCGGCGGCGGACAGGCTCTGCCCGATCACGGCACGACATTTATCGGCAAGGGGACGGACGTCTTCGTCGATGTCAAGAGCGGCGTTGATTATTATCTGATGTCCGCCGGGTATTGCGACGTTTACCGCGATGCCGGCAGCGCCCCACTGGGGTCGTATTTCATTCAGCCGCCCGGCGGCGGCGCCTGGGCCACGACGATTGGCGTGGATACCGCCAGTATCGTACATAAGACGCCCGTCGCCCCCGACGGCAGGATAACCATTCCGGATTTGGCCCCCGGCCAGGTCTATGAGATCAGGGTCGCCGCGGACCCGGCGGGCCCGGACGACACCGTTTACGGCCACCGCTTCATCGGGGCGGGCGCCGGCTTCAACGCGGCCGTCGGCGATGACGGCGCGGTCGTTTCATCCTACAACAACGCTGCGGGAACCGCGGATGTGAGCGGCCGGTTCATACTCGCGGTGTATCAGGGGGACAGGCTCGTCTACGCCGAAAGCGGCGCGTTCGACGCGGCGGCCGGCGCCATCGGCTCATTCGCGTTCGCCAAGGACATAAGCGGATACCTCGCCGCCGGATATACGGTCAAGGCGTTCTGCTGGGACAAGGATTTCGCCCCGCTCGCCGGCGCGGTCGTCCTCAACTGAGTTTATTGAACCTTTAAAGGAGGGATATACTTGAAAAAAGTTATTGCGAGTTTTGTGGCGCTTGCGATGGCGCTGACCATGATACCGTTCACGGTCTACGCCGCGTCCTCGATCGCCGTCGACAGCGTCAGCCCGGCCACCATCGTCGAGACCTTCCCGTCGGCGGTCGCGGTCCATATCAGCGCCAGCGCGGATATCGACCCCGCGTCGGTGAACGTATACATGAACGTCGCCGGCGTCCAGACCGGGCTCACCAAGGCGTCCGCCGCGGGCGACGCGGTGATCAGCCTGGATAAGGCCCCGGCCGCCGGTACATATCAGATAATCGCGAGCTCCGGCGCGGTCACCGCGAGCGCGCCGATACAGGTGCTCCCGTATGATAAGAACATCTGGAAGATGACGTTCGGGGCGGATGACAACGGCCTGCTGACGGCCGCGTTCAACGCCGACCTGCAGCCGGACGCCGATTACACCGCTTCCGTCGGCGGCACGGCCGTCAAGGTGGTCGCGCGGAACGGCCGCGTGCTGACGCTGGACGCCGCCGCGGCCGCGCTGGCCGAAAACGCCGTCGTAAAGATCGGCGGGGTGAGATATCCCGCGCTGTATCCGAGATACAGCTTCACGCTGGTCCAGGAATACACGTCCGTGCCGTCCGGCTATACGCCGGTATACGCGCCGATGGTCCTGAATTTTGACGCCCCGGCGACGGACTGGATGTCCCAGTCGATGCCGCTGGGCAACGGCTACACCGGTTTCATGGTGTTCGGCGGCGTCGATTCGGATAAAATCGAGGTCAACGAGCACGCGCTCTGGTCGGGCGGGCCCGGCGCCGTCAACAACGGCACTACCACCTGGAACGGCGGCCTCGCGAGAAGCCAATCGGCTTACTTCAGCAACCTGACGACCGCCCGCCAGCATATCAGCGATACTATAACCAATTGGTCGCTGCCCGCAAACCGTACCCCCGACTACCCCGCTTCGATCACGCCGGGGAATACCGCAGACACTGGTTTTGTCGGCGATTCAACGCTTTTGAACGCGGTGAAAGGCTTAATGGGCAACACCAGCGGCTTCGGTTCGTACCAGCAGATCAGCAATATCAACATAAACGCGCCCGTGCAGGCGAACGCGGCCGTGGTCCAGTCGTCGGCCAGCGACAGCGGCACGAACACGTCGGAACAGGTCGGCAGCCTCTTTGACAACAACCCGAACACCAAATGGTATTCGGGGGATGCGCCGGCCTTCCCCATAACCATAAATTGGGCCTATGACCGCGCGGTCACCAACGCCGCGTACTCGTTCACGACGGGCAACGACTCGCCCGGGCGCGACCCCGCCGCCTGGGATATCTACGGCTCGAACGACGGCGCGAATTACACGCTGATCGATTCCCGGACCGGCTTTGTCTCCTCGCAGACAAGATATTTGCAGCAGGTGTTCACATGCGGCCAGTTCAGCTATCAGTATTTCAGGCTGGTGATCAAGGCCGTGCAGTCCGGGGCGGCCTGCCAGATGGCCGATATCGCCATGGACTGCGACACGACCGTGAGGATCGTCTCGAGCTCGATCACCGCGGGCTGCGAGGGCAACTCCTCCGAGCAGAGCAGCAACATGCTGGACGGCAAGAGCAACACCAAGTGGTATAACAGTACCAACCCCACCGCCTCGAACCCCATCACGTTCAGTTGGCAATACAGCATCCCCAAGGCCGTTACATCCCTAACGACCCGCACCGGCGGCGACATGACCCAGCGGGACCCCAACAACTGGACGCTCCAGGGCTCCAACAACGGCAACAACTGGACGATCCTCTACCAGGACAGCGGCACGAACCTCACGACGACGCGCTGGGGCACCGACACGTGGCCCCTGACGACGACCGGGAGCTTTAAGTACTTCCGGTTCGTGATCACCGGCGTGCGCACCAGCGGCAGCGGCACCCAGCTCTCCGAGCTGCGGCTCAACAATACCTCCGACCCGGTCTACGCCCCGCCCCCCTCGTACACGAACTATCACCGCCAGCTCGATCTGGACAACGCCGTGTCCACGGTGACGTATTCGTTCCACGGCGTGAACTATAAGAAGGAATACTTTGTGAGCTATCCCGACAAGGTCGGCGTGATCCGCATCACCGCCGACCAGCCCGGCTCGCTGACCGACACGATCTCGATGACGACCCCGCAGACCGCCGGGACGTTTACGACCGTCGGCAACGACACGATCAGGTTGGCCGGTTATCCGAGCGACGTCGCCGCCAATAACCGCGCCGGATTCGCAAACTGCCTGCACTATGCCGAGGAGGTTAAGGTCATTCCTACCGGCGGTACGATGTCAATCGTCGGCGGCGCGGTTCAGGTAACGGGAGCGGACGCGATTACGATCCTGACGTCCACCGGTACGAACTATAACGTGAACGGCTGCACCTACAATCCGGCCACCGGCACATCAACGTTCAATTATTTCTTCAATGTCGACCCGATGATCGCCGTAGACGCCACCGTGGCGGCCGCCGCGGCAAAGCCGTACGCCCAGTTGCTGGCCTCGCATCAGGCCGACTATAAGAACCTTTACGACCGCGTCAAGCTCGACCTCGGCGGCATGTCGGTTCCGAACATGACGCTCAAGAATCTCCAGCTGGGCTATAATTCCACCGACACCGCGGCTCAGAACCGTTATTACGAGACGCTGTATTATCAGTTCGGCAGATATCTGATGATTGAATCGTCGAGACCGGGCAGCATGCCTGCTAATCTGCAGGGCATCTGGGCCGACGGTATCTCCCCGCCCTGGAACGCCGACTATCACACCAACGTCAACCTGCAGATGAATTACTGGCCGGTTGAGGAGAACAACCTCTCAGAATGCGACCAGCCGTTGATCGACTACATAACCGGCATGGTACCGAGCGGCGAGAACACCGCTCACAACACGACATGCACCACGGACGGCACTCAAACGCCGGCCAGGGGCTGGGCGTGCTTCCATGTGAACGATATCTGGGGCTTCACCGCGCCGGAGACTTACCCAACCGGTTTCTGGGCGCCGACCGCTGGGGCGTGGCTCGCCATGAACCTTTGGGAACACTATGAGTTCACCCTGGATAAAACCTTCCTGGCGAACAATTACGACACGCTGCTTAAGGCTTCGCTGTACTTGGTGGACTCGCTCTATAAAGACCCGCGCGACAACACATGGGTGATGAACCCGTCGTACTCGCCGGAGCACGGCCCGTATACGCTGGGCTGCGGATTCGACCAGGCGGTTTGCTGGCAGATATTCACCGATACGATCGCCGCCGCAAATGTGCTCGGCAAGAACGGTGATTCGACAATCGCCGAGATCCAAGCGAAACTTGACGGCCTCTCCGGCCCGAAGATCGGCCCTGTACTGGGTCAGTTCCAGGAATGGAAAGACGACACGCTGATGGATCAGACCGATGCCGGTTATCGCCATACCAACCACCTTGTGTATCTGTTCCCGGGCAACTATGTCGTGCCGGGCAGAAGCGCGCAGGATAATACATACGCCAACGCCATCAAGGTCGCGCTTAACATTCACGGCGACCAGGCGACCGGATGGTCGCGCGCTTGGAAATTCAACCTGTGGGCGCGCCTTCTGGACGGCGACCGCGCTTGGTCGATCTATTCCGGGCAGATCAGCAACACAACCAAGAGCGGCTCGACCCTAGAGAACCTGTGGGATATCGAGAGCGGCCCTTACCAGATCGACGGTAACCTCGGCGCGAGCGCCGGCGTAGCCGAAATGCTGCTCCAGAGCCAGGCCGGCACGATCAGCCTGCTCCCGGCGCTGCCGATGAACTGGCGCACCGGCTCGGTGAAGGGCCTCAAGGCCAGGGGCAACGTGGAAGTCGGCGTGGACTGGCAGAACATGGTCCCGACTAAGGTCGTCCTCGGCGTCGGCACAACCCAGGCGGTCACGGTGAACGGCCTCAACATCGCCTCCGGCACGCTCTGGGACGGCGTCAGCAAAGTCAGCTTCACGAGTTCTGATCCCAATACCATACGGTTCGACGGCGTCGCCGGCAGGACCTATACCCTCACCGGCATACAGAGGCCGGCGGACACCGTGAAGAGCCTCACGGTGACCGGCAGCTCCAACGTGGCCGTTCCGGGGTCCGGCCCGGCCAGCTATCAGTTCAACGCCAGCGTTTCCTATAACTTACAGGGCACCGTCGTCGACAACTCCGCGGTCAACTGGAGCCTGGACGGCACGTACCCGGGCATCGGCATCACGCCGTCCGGCGCGCTCACCGTCGACACGACCGCCACCAACCAGGCGATCAGGGTCATCGCCACGGCCAAGAGCGACCCCACAAAGACGGCGTCGATGGCGGTCAACGTCAGCACGTCGATAATCATCACCATGTGGAAGCCGGACAATTACGCCGGCGGCTCCGGCGGCGCCGACGGCAAATCGATGACCTTCAACGGCAAAGTCGAATACACCGCGAACAATTGCTGGCTGATGTTCAAAAATATCGATCTCGGCAAGGGCATAAGCCAGATCATATTCAACTACGAGGCGGGCGCCGTCGTCAGCGGCAGATACGTCCAGGTCCTGTACACGCCGGCCGGCGTGAACGACATAACCCAGGCCGTGCCGATCGTGCAGATACCCGTCCCGAATATGAACGGCTGGGGCAATCTCGTCCAGCCGCCGGCGCAGGTCGACGCCGGCTTCGCGCCGGTGACCGGCCCCGTCAACCTCTATTTCCAGGTGCACTCCACCGGGGACTGCATCAACATGACGACCACCACGATAAATATCAACAGGTAATGAACTGTTCTTAAGCGGGTATCTTTTATAACCAAGAGGCTGACGCGGCGTGTGCCGCGTCAGCCTCTTGGTTATATAGAGCTACTTCCAAATTTGATCGGCTATATCGGCACCGATTGTCCTATTTCCCATTACCTTTTTATACAATTCCCATATCAGCATTGACGACATATCATCTTTATGGATAACGCTGTCTTTCACAAAAAGCCTGTAAATATCACTGCCTTCATTCAAAATATTATTCCGGAGCCACATACCAAAACCAAAATGAAAAATATACAATTCGTTTTCATCTGTATTTATTAACTGGTTCATAAGTTCATATCCCATTTTGGGGATGATTTCTTGCACAGTTTTTGAAATTTCAAATTGTAGATTGTCCATAGCGCACCCGCTTTGCGCAAAATATGTGTTCAGAATAAAATTTTATCATAATCAAGTTGTAATTGCAATCTAATATATGAGATATATAAAATATTAGATTGTGTAATTGCCTCCGGTCATGACTTAAAATTTGACTTAAGGTGATCATGATGGAGCAGAAACATTCTGAAAAATATATCGCGTTAGGTTTGAATATCGCGTTATACCGCAAAAAGAAAGGATTGACACAGGAAGCGCTGGCCGAAAAAATAGGTATCAGCCGCACGCATATGAGCAATATCGAAGCTACAAAGGTCGAGAAATCAATGTCCTTGGAGGTTCTGTTTGAGATAGCGGATACTCTCGGCGTGGATGTCGGCAAATTGTTTGAAATACGGTAATATCGCCAAGAGATATCCCGGATTGAACCCCCGGCGCAGGTCGGTACCGGCTTCGCCCCGGTGACCGGCACCGTCAGCCTCTATTTCCAGGTGCACTCCACCGGGGACTGCATCAACATGACGACCACCACGATAAATATCAACAGGTGAGGGCGGTTAACTGTCCCTGCGTGTGATTAAAAAATATTCACGATCCGCGCGGATAATTGTGTTATAGCCGTTATACAAGCAAAGGAGAGGGCGCTGTGAGCGCCCTCTCCCCGCGCAGGCCGCGTAAAAGGCGGCGGCCTTGCGATGTTATGGAGAATAACCCGCTCACCCTGGCGAAAATCGGGGCGGGTTATTTTTTTATGAATTCAGAATAACGATAATCGGCATGGAAAACATTATCTCAAACTTCCGGATTTATACCCAGCGCTCTATCCGGCAAAATTTTGCAGAACGCTGTAGGGGCAGACCTTGTGTCTGCCCGTATTCCGGGCGGAGACAAGCTCCGCCCCTACTATTTTATCGCCGGATGATGCGCTAGTAGCGCGTGGCGGTAATAATGGCCCCATCAAATTTATACTCTGATACTGTTTCTTGATGAAGGTAGACATAAATCAGCTATCCTTTATTTGCGCGCGCAGATAAACAAAAGGGTTTCGCTGTGTCTGCGCGCATTCCGGATGTAATACCAATTCCAAGCTGAACCATTGCCATGGAGGGAAGTGAAGCGCCAGAGGGCGCTGAACGTTCTGACCGAACATCGGAATGTGTGAAGCTGGAATTGGTATGGCTGCCTTATGTCAATGATAAAAAAGAAACAATCTTATCTGTAATAGCGCCGCCAGATGCGGCATGGGATGTTGACATGGCGGCGGTTTTCCGGCTTGTGAGACTTATTTGTCCTCGAGCTGCTCGAGCATGTGCGCCCACTGGCCGTGCGTTAGCAGCACCTTTCTGGGCTTGGCGCCGTCCTCCGGGCCGACGACGCCCCGGGCCTCGAGCTGCTCTATCAGGCGGGAGGCGCGGTTGTAGCCGATCTTGAACTGCCGCTGAAGGATGGAGGCCGAGGCCTTCTCGCGCTTGATCAAAAACTCCGCCGCCGGGATAAACAGCTCGTCGCGCTCCCCGCTCAGGTCCTGCGGGCCGCCGCCGGAGGTTATGCGCTCTATCATGCCGGGGTCATACTGCCTTTCGCCCTGGCGCTTGACAAAGCTGACTATGGCCTCCACCTCCTTGTCCGAGATGAAAGCGCCCTGTATCCTCATGGGCTTGGACATGCTCACGGGGTAAAACAGCATGTCGCCCTTGCCCAGCAGCTTCTCCGCCCCGTTCATATCGAGGATGGTCCGGGAGTCCGTGCCGGAGGACACCATGAAGGCCAGGCGCGAGGGGACGTTGGCCTTTATCAGGCCCGTGATGACGTCCACCGAGGGGCGCTGCGTGGCGATGATGAGGTATATGCCCGCGGCGCGCGCCATCTGGGCCAGGCGGCAGATGGAATCTTCCACGTCGCCGGGGGCGGCCATCATCAGGTCCGCCAGCTCGTCGATTATGATGACAAGCTGCGGCAGGAATTTGTCGTCCCCGCGCGATTTGAGCGCCTCGTTGTAACCCTTTAAATCGCGCACGCTGGTCTGGGCGAAGAGCTTATAGCGCGTAAGCATCTCCTCGACGGCCCAGTTGAGCGCGCTGGCGGCCTTTTTAGGGTCGGTCACGACGGGGATCAGGAGGTGCGGTATGCCGTTGTAGACGCCCAGCTCCACGACCTTGGGGTCTACCATCAGCAGCTTGACCTCGTCCGGGTTGGCTTTATAGATGAGGCTCGTTATCATCGTGTTGACGCACACGCTCTTGCCGGAGCCCGTCGCGCCCGCGATTAGAAGGTGCGGCATCTTCGCGATATCCGCGACGACGACGTTGCCCGCGATGTCCTTGCCGAGGCCGAACGCCAGCTTTGACGGGTAATTTATGAACTGCTTGTCCTCCAGCACCTCGCGCAGGAAGACCGGCGTCACTTCCTTGTTCGGTATCTCAATGCCCACGGCGGCCTTGCCGGGTATGGGCGCCTCAATGCGTATACCCACGGCGGCCAGGTTGAGCGCCAGATCGTCCGCGAGGGACGATATGCGGCTGACCTTGACGCCCTGCCCGGGGGAGAGCTCATAACGCGTGATCGTGGGGCCGCGGCTCACCGCCACTACCTTGGCCTCGACCCCGAAGCTCTTGAGCGTATCCTCCAGCTTGCGGGAATTTTCGTATATCTGGGCCTTGGACGCGGATGAGGAGAACTCCGGGGGCCGCGGGTTCAAAAGCTCCAGCGGCGGGAATATGTGGCTGTCGTTTACGGCGAGGGCGCGCCCGAAGGGCGAACAGGGCTCCGCCGCCTTCTTCGGGGGGAAGCGCATGGACAGCGCCTCGGCCCAGTCGTCGCCGGGCTCCGAGCCGGACGCGCCGTCATCGGGTTCGTCGATGTCAAAATCCGGATCCGCCGCGTACCTGCCGCGCGGCGCCTCTTCGGCCGTATCTTCCTCTTCTTCCTCTTCTTCTGCCTCTTCCGCCGCGTTCCGGTCTGCCGATTCTTCGGAGGCGGGTGGGCGGCCGTTTGCTCCCGCGCCGTCCTGCGGGACGTCGCCCGGCCGCCGTTCTTCCTCAAAACCGCGTATCGTGATGCCCTCGTAATCGGGGGCGTCATCCGGGGGGATCTGCGCGTCTTGCTCGTTTTGCGCGCCGTACTCAAAGGGCGCTTTGAGGGTATCGGGCGGGGCCTTATCCCGGCCGGCGCTGTCTATCGTCAGAGCGGACGTCACATGGGAATTGTCGTGCTGCCTCAGGATAGATATCTTCCTGCCCGGCGGGGGTTCGATCTCCTCGTGCACCAGCAGCACGGGCTCCCTCGGCTCCCGGACGCCCGCGTCTATATCGACGGTGGCTTTCCTGTACGGCTTGACGGCCTTACCGGCTTTCTGCCGTTCCCGCGGGTCACGGCCGGCGCCGTTCGCCCGCCCGCCGCGCCCGCCTTTATAATCATCGTCTTCGTAATCCTCTTCGTAATAATCATCATAATCTTCTTCATAATAATCTTCATCATAATACCCGGCGCCGCGCGCCGCGCCGCGTTCGGACAGCTCCTGCGCGTATTCCCTCAGCCTGAAAAAGAGCGCCGCGATGCCGCTTTGGAATATAAAGCACAGCAGGATCGCCATGCAGGCGATGAGCGCGAAGACCGAGCCGCCGTCCCCGAACACCCCGCGCAGCGCGTTGCCTACGCCCGCGCCGAGGACGCCGCCGTTTGCGGCCGAACCGCTGTCGAACACGGCGCGTATGTAGTCAAAAAGGCCGGCCGACTGTATGGGCGCGTTGTCTATGAGGTGCGCTAGGCCCGACAAGCCCGCGGCGAACGCGCAAAACAGATACAGTTTGCCCCTGTTCCAGGCGCGCCCGCCCAGCAGCCTGTAAACGCAGACCGCGCAGATAAAAAGCGGCGCGATGTATCCGCTTATGCCAAACAGCCCCCGGAGCGCGCTCTTTATCAGCGCGCCCGCAAAGCCCGCCGCGTCCCCCGCGAACAGGCAAAAGAACACAAACGCGCCCAGGATCATCAGCGCTATGTTCGCCGCCGCGTCGTTTTTCCCGCCGGACGGCCTGACAGAATTATGTACGCCGTGCGGCAGATCGATCCCGTCCGCCAGTTTGCCGGCGCGGGCGGCGCGTGGGTCCGCTTTGCCGGGCTTGCGCCTGTCCGCGCCGGCTTTTGAACCGCCGCGGCCGCCTTGACCGCAGGCCGGCGCGCCGTTTTTATTGCGCGGCCGCTTTGGGCCGTTTTGTTTTGATCCCCGTTTTGATCCCCGTTTTGATACCTGTTTTGATTCCCGCTTTGATATCGCGACTGGCAAAATACCACCACCTTGTCCGTTATCCATTATACAATATAAAACCGTTCTGTTCAAACTATTATTGCGATACTTTTATTGTAATAATTTGCAAGCTTTAATAAAGCGGCAGGTGCAAATAATAAAATTAAGAAACGCTTAAAGCAATCTCTATAAACTTCTCAATCCGTCATTGCGAGCGGAGTAATCCGTCATTGCGAGCGGAGCGAAGCAATCCAAGTTCACGCTGAATTAAGGTTATCCTGGATTGCTCCGTCGCTTCGCTCCTCGCAATGACGGATTTACAGAGGTTGCCTTAAGAAACGTCAAAAGAAACGCCAAAGAATAAGAAACGCAAAAGAGGGGATTGAGGATGAGCGGAATCATCAAGACGGCATCGGTTATTATGTCCTTTGCGCTCGCGGTGAGCATGGGCGGCGGTTTGCCGCGCGGCGCGGCCCTTTGTGAGACGGTTTGCGCCATGGGGAGGCCGGTTGTCGCGGCGGAATATCCCAGGGCCGATGACGCGCGGGCGGGCAAGGATCAGGGCCTCAAACTCCGCCTCTTTAACGCCGGCGGGCCCAAGGCCCTCGATGCCGGCGGCGGCGTCAGGCCCGGCGGCGCGGATGCGGATAAAACCTGCGGCCCGAAACCCAATCCGCCCGAGGCGGGCGGCGTCGGTCCCGGAACGGGCGGCGGCTCAGAGACGGGCGATATCGGACCCGGCGACGGCGAGATGGACGACGTGTTCAATTTTGACGAGCTGTTCTGCCCCAAAAAGCCGAAAACGCCCAGGTTCAATTACGACAAGATAAAACCCAACGAGATCGGCGACATACCCATCGTGATGCTGCACGGCCTGACGCCGGGCACGCCGCCGGAGAACTACATGACCTCCATATATCAATATAAAGTATTCCTCAAGCAGCTTTATGACGACGGCTTCCGCATGGCGAACCTCAACGACGTCCTCGACAACAACATCAGGGTAAAGGCCGGCTGCTCCCCGGTGGTGTTCACGTTTGACGACGGCATGGCCTCGGCCTTCTCCCTGAAGAAGCAGCCGGATGGCTCGCTGGCGCCGGCAAAGGACTGCGCCGTCGGCATAATGGAGAGCTTTGAGAAGGAGCACCCCGATTTCGGCCACGCCGGCACGTTCTATATCAACGGCGACATCGATTTGTTCAAAGGGGACGGGACCATGGAGGAGCGGTTCAGGTACCTCGTCGATCACGGCTACGAACTCGGCAACCATACCTATTCCCATGTCTATCTGAACCGCACCTCCGAGTACGGCATCGAAAAGGATATGGCCAGGCTTGAGAAATATGTACATGAGATGCTGCCGGGCTACAGGATGCGCACGATGGCGTATCCATACGGCTCAAAGCCGTCGCAGTCCTATAAGCAGGTCGTGCTGAACGGCTCGTATGACGGCGTGAGCTACCATTATGACGCCGCCCTGAGGGAAAAGCCCATAGACGGCGCCACGGCCCCCAACAATAAAAAATTCAACCCGCTGTTTCTGCCGCGCGTGAGGGCCAGCGACAATGAGTTCATGGACCTGGGCTGGTATCTGAAGACCTACAGGAAAAACCCCTCCCTTAAATACATCTCGGACGGGGACCCGGACACCATAAGCGTGCCCGTGGGGCTGACGCAGGATGTGAACATGGACAGCTTTGTCAACAGCAATAAGACGCTGAATATCTATACGGAATAGGACGGGCGGCAAAGGCGTCATACTGTTTCTTGATGAAGGTTGACATAAATCAGCTATCCTCCATTGGCGCGCGCAGATAAACAAAAGGATTTCGCTGTGTCTGCGCGCATTCCGGATGTAATACCAATTCCAAGCTGAACCATTGCCATGGAGGGAAGTGAAGCGCCAGAGGGCGCTGAACGTTCTGACCGAACATGGGAATGTGTGAAGCTG
>Ga0209629_10000247_pt1 | contig 27686 bp, 22 predicted proteins | sample TergutCu122P5_FD_187286 | JGI IMG/M metagenome (GOLD analysis project Ga0209629, IMG submission 187286) | Cubitermes ugandensis P5 segment gut microbial communities from Kakamega Forest, Kenya - Cu122 P5 (SPAdes) (version 2) | ecosystem: Host-associated > Arthropoda: Insects > Digestive system...
CGGAAGGAACTCTGGGAGAGACTATCCCCAACTTTCACAATATGGAATTTCGCTTGCAGCAGTTTAAAGAAGCAATCGATGCAAATGCAGCCGGCAGATTGGATGAAGCCCGTGAGATGGTTGATGCCTTATTGCAACGTGCCGAAACCTATTGTATTCAAGAACGGTTGTACAGGGAAGGCAAACTGAAAAAACGAATCAATCATTGCGATACCAAAGTGAATAACATCTTGTTTGACGATTTAGGCAAAGCTCTTTGCGTGATTGATTTGGATACTGTTATGCCCGGATTCGTACTTTCGGATATCGGCGATTTCATCCGGACAGCCTGCAATACGGGCGCCGAAGACGATGAAAATTTAGACCGCATTCAAGTAAATACGGAAATTTTCAAAGCATATATGCGCGGTTATTTGGAAACGGCGAAAGATTTTCTGACTCCTTTGGAAATCGGAATGCTTCCCTACGGAGGACGATTACTTACTTATATGCAAACCGTCCGGTTTCTTACCGACTATCTCAACGGCGATACGTATTATAAGATTCATTCGCCGAAGCACAATTGGCAACGCAGTTTGGCTCAATTCAAATTCTTGCGGGAATTGGAAGCCAAAGCGCCCGAAATGGATTCGTTACTCTAACGTTTTTTTTGTATTATTTGTACTTTTTTGAAAAATATATTATCTTTGCCAAATAATTTTTAACTAACAATTAAATCTTTTTAGAAAAATAATAAGAAATAATGCCCTTTCTTGAAATAGTATTACAAGTAAAGAATCACCCTGCCAAGTTTTATTAATCATGCCCGACACGTTGATTAAAAATGAATTAGCAAAGGTCAAAAGAAAAGTATGCCTGCAATTCTTAGTGGGTATGCTGATAGTCTTGTCTATTTTTGCCTTATACTATTCTTATATAGATCTGAAACCGCTTAATTATTTTGTTGACGTTCTTTTTGCAACCCATCTGTTCTTTGTTTTTATCCCCCTTTTACTCGGTTATGAAACGTTTAAACCGCTTATTCCGGTTTATTTGATTTATCTTGCAAGCTATTTATATTTCGATATTCTCTATTTTTGGCTTTTCCAACAAATAACGGTATTCTTATGGAGTATTATCTTTCCCATTGGATTGACTTTGTTTTTTGAGAAGAAAACGGTAATTATCTGGAATATTTCAATCTTCCTGTTATTTTGTACCGTTTTCATTGTTGCGCCTTTTATTCCCAAAGAATCATTTTCGATTCCGACTGCAAACCAGTTGACCATAATAAACATTTTGACTGTTGTTCTGAGCGGAGGTTTGATCCTGTTTTTTTCATATTATCACAGCAAGTTAGATCAGATAAAAGAGTCTCTGTTCTATGAGCATGAACCGGATGAAAGCAAATATTTATCCGAATCGGAAACAGGAAAATTCGATGATTTATATACCGGTATTCTTCTATACTTTTCCGATAAAAGACCTTATTGCGACCCCGACTTCACCATCACAGAGCTGGCGAAAGACCTCGACACGAATGTAAAATACATAGCAAAAGCTATCAGAATCAAAGAAAATGTTAATTTTAATGTTTTTCTTAATAAATACAGGACCAATCTCGTGAAAGAAAAAATAGCGCAGAATGATCATAACAAATATACGCTCGGTTATATATACAATCAATGCGGGTTCAAGCACCAATCAACTTTCAACAAGGTTTTTAAGGAAATAGAAGGAATTACGCCTTCCGAATACATTAACAGCCGGAGAAAAGACCGTTAAAGGTAGAAGGAGGGATAAATCCGTTATTTCCGGCAGCTCCCTCTTAGCCGAAAGTAAAACACTTTAAATGCTTTCATTTTATAGTAAAAATTTAATATTTCATTTCTTTTTGATTTTTGATTTTTTTGCATGAAATACCTTGAAAAATTATATAATTTCAGAATTTTTTTATGTTGTAATCATGTAATAATCATACTTTTGACAGACATTTTCCGTACTTGCTCCGTACTTGCTCCGTACCTGCTCCGTACTTCGTTCGATCTTCGTTTGACCCGGATTTATATGATTTTTGCTCCGAATTTGTACTTTTCTCGATTGACATTTTGATATTTCCGCTGACTCGTGGCTCAGAGGGTAAAATGGAACGAGCAATCAAGCGCTACGCGTTCGTTTTTCTTCGCAGGGAAAACCTATATATTAAAAAGACCGAAATTCCTTTTTTCGCTTATATAAACTACTGATAATAAACCTTGTCTTAAAATCCATCCTTTCTTCATAAAACGGATTTTTTCTTTATTCTGTTGGCGTTTTTATATATTATTTGCAGATATGACACATTATATGATACATTTGTCCCCGAATTTATTGATTCTTAATTTTACTGATTCTTAATTTTCATTTATCTGATCTTAATTACTAAAATGACAAACGAATGAAGTTTTTTCTGACAGGTGTATTAACTATGATAACTTGCATGGTACTCCATGCGACAGATACGGGAGGAAATTTGGTTTTCTACGGTGATGCCAAGGTTAACGGTAAAGAAAATGTATTTGTTTATCAAGACTCTTCACTAAAAGCGGCAAAAACTGCTAAACTGAAGAAAAGAGCATCTGTATCCGAAACGATTGTTAAAGATAACATTACAAAGCAGCAAGAATCGCCAATCGTAATACCCGATTTCCCGTTCACGCCGGCATCCTCCTCTTATTTCACCGTAAGCAGAGAATCGGCGACGATTGTTCAACAGAAAACCGACGAATATTCGCAGGCAGGAAAAACGGCATGCAGAGAAAAGACATACCCTCATATTAAAGATTCAGACTTTTTGACATATCATCATCCGAAACAAAGACATAAACTTTCCGTATCTGCAACCCAATGCGGGATGCTGACTTCTTTCGGTTCTAATTACCCACCCGTCTTTTTCTTGAAGCGATGTGAATTGTCATCCCGCGCTTGACGCGGGATCCCCCGAAATTATAAGGGGATTGCAGGTCAAGCCCGCAATGACACCGGGCTTTTCAGCCGGCTTTACTAACAAAAAATAACGCTCATTGAAAAATGAAATAAATAATTATAACTCTTTTTTATAAACCTTTTTTTAATTTTCAAACGTATGTATAACAAAAAGAAACAATTTCTATTGGCAGCCGTAATATTGGCAGCCGTATTATTTGCCGCTCCTATGAAAGCGCAAGTAACGATCGGGGAATTAACCCCTCCGAATCCCGACGCCGTATTGGATGTACGCTCTAAGGGTAAATTGGGTTTACTGCTGCCCCAAGTTGAATTAGTTGCAACGAATCAGCCGACGCCCATGTCGAAAAATGTTACGGGAATGATAGTGTATAATACCGCTACCGCAGGAACCGCTCCCAACAACGTGGTTCCGGGATTCTATTACAACGACGGAAATCAATGGGTAAAGCTTACCGCTAAGTCATTGGCAACAAACGGACTGTCGTTGACGGCTGTTAACGATTCCGTGCAATTGGGCGGTACATTAACTAAAAAAACCGATATCAATATGAACGGACAAAATTTAGTGTTCAAGCGACTCGCCGGCGGCACAGGAAATGTAGGAATAGGCGCCGTGGCAATTCCTCGTGCGCCTCTGGAAGTTCAAGGCAATTCCGGCGAAGACCCGCTCATATTGAGCCCCGTGAAACTCGCGTCGGAGACGAATACTATCGATGGTGCAAATCCAACCTATTACAATCTGCAAATTTCGGATGGAGGAGTAGTTAGGAAAACCCCTGCAGGCGGAAGCTATACCGCCGGCAATGGTTTGACGCTCTCGGGAACAGAAATGCAACTCGGCGGCGCTTTAACCAAAAACACCACCATTTCGGCTGCAGGAAATGATACCTTGAAGATCAGCGCGCCATTGGCAATAACTTCCGGCAACCCGGGAGCGGATAAAGTGCTCACGTCCGATGCAAACGGAAACGCTTCTTGGCTAAAGCTGCCGGAACTCATACAAAAAACATTTAAAATGAGTGAAGACAATATTGACAGAAGCTATACCGTTACTGATGAAGATCTTGTAAGATTGAAGATTACTGTAGGTACGGAATATACTTTAACATTACCCACCGATCCGAGTGTTACTGTAGGTAGAATTTTATATGTTACTAATGTCGGAGGCGGTTCCATGGCTATTTCTCCTCTTCCTGCTAATGATACTTATCAACAAATAGATGCAGGGTATTCGTTAATATTTCTTTATACAGGAAATGGCAAATGGTACGTTGTATCAGGATTTTAATTTGATAAATATAATAACAATATAAAACAGATAAAAAAATGAAAAATAAAATAAAACATATTGCGTTATTGGCAGTTGCAATGGCGCTGAGTACTGTTTCTTATGCACAACTAAGAGTATCAGAATATACTGCAATAACAAATGCACCAAGCAGTTCGGCTTTTCTTGATGCCTCAACAAGTAATGTATATAATTCTTCATCTAATTTAGGAAAAGGATTGTTGTATCCTCGGGTGGATCTGACAAAGTTTACTTTCAGTTATTCCGGAGCCATTGGGTTGCCTCCAAACTATCCTACTCGTTTCGACGGAATGACAGTATATAACACAGCAACTTCCGGCAAAGCGGGAGCAGGAGCTACGCAGGGAACATTAAGTCAGGGCTATTGGTATTACGAAAATAAATCGACTACGATCAACGGCGGAACATGGAAACCGGTGGGCGGCTTGATTCAGGCGATGACTACCGTGGTGAGGGATTCCATCACCACGCCCTACGTCGGCGAAACGATTTTCAACACTACCGACAGCATTTTGAATACCTACAACGGAAACCGTTGGGTCAGCGTGGGCGGCGGAGGTATTATCGCTTTTTCTTCCGGCGGTCAGATAGATATGATGCTCGACGACAACAAAGGACTTTACAGCACCATGTCGGCAGTCGGTTTCGGAAATTCCGGCAGTCTTTCAAACACCTACAGTAGCAATTCTGTTAATTTGACGGGAAAATCTTCAGGCTTTGCTTTCGACGCTTCGCAAAGCGGAAAAGTTACGGCGATAAGCGCAACCTATACCGCCGCGATAGATGAAGATTTCGGTGGAACTTTATATGTGCAGTTATTTGAAGCAAAAGCGGGAACCACAACATTTACCCCGATGCCGGGCGTCAATATGGCGGTAGGTTCTTTCACAACGGTTAAGAGCGGTATGCTTTTGCATAACTATGTGAAAGGATTAAATGCATCAATAACCGCCGGCAACCGGTATATGATCGTTTTCTATGTCAAAGCGAACAGAGCTGTTACGGAAGACTTTGAAGGCTATGCCGGAGGCAGCATAACGATTCAGTAAAAAGTAACCGAACCCTAACAGGGTTTTAAACCCTGTTAGGGTTAACGGGTTAGGGCTTAGTTGACAATACCATTTTCTTTGTATCAACCGGCATATTATCCATATACAAAGAATATAAATATACACCGGGAGAGAGGGTATTTGCATCTATATTCACACTGCCTTTTCCTGTTCCTGAAACAGGTATTTGCTTAAACACTTTTCCCGATATATCGGTTATTACGATTTTCGCGGAATTAATATTTTGAGGCAGCGAATAATTAATGACGGTTGACCGGTTAAACGGGTTAGGATAGTTCTGTCCTAAAAGAGCGGTTGGGACGGCAACAGTTTTAACGGCAGTAGAACTTCCCGATAAACGGTTTACCGCTTCGGTCAATGTATTTATCTGCTTTTGCAGCGAAGCGATAGCCGAATCTTTTGCTTCATTTTGTGCGCTTAATTCCTGTACAGCCTGTATCAATGGCGCAACAAAATCCGAATATCTCAAGGAATACAGCTTGTCTCCGCTTACGTCAATGTCTATTCCGCTAAAGTCATATCCGACGCTTTTTGCGGCAGTTTCAACATCTTGAGCTATCAGTCCCGTGTACAACTTATTTGCATGGGGTGAATTTGCTCCCAAATTCAGATTATAAGTAACCGGCTGTAATTTTTTGATAAATGCAAGTCCCGGAACATTTGCCTGTATGTTTTTCTTCATCCGTTTGTCGGAAAAGGTGCTCCACGATACATACGCTCTGATGTCGGTTACATCGCTGTTACCTATAATTACTTGATTGCTCTCCGTAGCTATGGCTCCGTAACCGATAGCTGTTGCATTGGTAAGATTGCTTTTACCGACATCTGCGCCATAACCGACAGCGGTATTATTATTTCCTGTTGTATTACTGACTAAAGCATAGCCTCCCACGGCAATATTGTTGTTGCCGGTTGTGTTCATCTGTAAAGCCCTTAATCCCAAGCCGGTATTGAAACCTCCCGTGGTTAACTGCTTCATCGATTCGTAACCCACCGTCGTATTTGCATCTCCGTTACCGTAACCCGAATCGCCTGAGCCCGGAGTATAAAGTACCGAATGCAATGACCTGCATCCCACCGCCGTATTATAACTTCCATTGATATTTCCGCCCAAAGCCTGTTCACCGAAAGCCGTATTTTCAACACCTTCCAGATTAAAATACAATGATGCGTTTCCGCCTGCGGTATTGAAACGTCCTGTCGTATTGCTTTGAAGCGAGGCAGAACCCAAAGCTACATTCCAGTATCCGGTTGTATTATACAAAAGCGCTTGATAACCCAAAGCGGTATTAAATTCTCCCGTTGTATTTTTATTAAGCGTTTTGAATCCTACTGCGGTAAGCCCGAGTCCTGTCGTATTGTTTTGTGCGGACTCACTTCCCACCGCTGTATTTTGATCTTGGGTATTATTATACAATGCATATTTTCCAATGGCTACATTATCGCTACCCGGCGTCAGCGTCTTACACATAGTTCCCACGCCTATAGCGACGTTATTATTTCCTTGGGTCAGCCACTCGAGCGACCAAGCGCCGATGGCAACATTTCCCGATGCGGAGGTGCACCACGAAAGCGCCCGCGCTCCCAAAGCCGTATTGGAGGTTCCGGATCCCGCCAACGCATTTCTTAAAGAGAGATATCCGAAAGATACATTGTCTTTATCGGGATAACCGGAAGATCCCGCCCATTCGTTGTTTACCTTTAATATTAAAGGCATTTTGTCTGTCGTACCGATAAAGTTGGAGTTTGAGGTACCCGCATTTCCGGTCAGAGACCATGATTGTGAAAAAACGCTTACAGTAAGTATTAATCCGTTGTATATCAGTAAAAATATTTTTTTCATATTGATAATTATTTGTTTAAATAAATCTTTCGGTTGTTTTTTTGCATAACTCAACTTCCCCAACGCAAAAACGTCGGGCTGCCGAGATTGAATTTTAATGATAAGTTATTGTTCGTCATTGCGATGGCGATAGCCCGAAGCAATCCGGAAAATTAATATGGATTGCTTCGCCGAATACGGCCCGCAATGACGGAGCCGCTATTCGGGCGGCGATTGAGATCCGAAAGAAGTTAACAGTCCGCTCTGAGTTGCGGCAATAGATAAATTTTGCCTTTGTTTGGGATTATATACGGATAAGTTTGCGTTTCTACTGATATTCCGGCAGGTATTTTCCCGAAAGGTGTCTGCTTCTTCCGCATTGAGAGAAAAGCAAGCTGCCGTCGCGAATATACTCGATAAAATGAATTTTACGTTTTTATTTATACAACTTTCGAACATACTTAAATTTTTTCATTTTTCAGTTTCTCCACTCTCCCTGCTTAATTCCCTGTCCCTACTTATCTTAATTACATGTTTTTTTACAGTCGGACGTTTTTCACAAAAAGTCGTTTTCTTAAGTTTACTAACAAATATTCGGGACAGGGAGGGAATGTTTATTAAGCGGGAGTGTGTAATCTGCCCATACAATAATCATACGCTGCAAAAGTATATCGAAAAGAAAAAGCGTGCAAATTAACTTTGTGCGCTTATACTTTTTCAGAAGAATGTATGCTGTACAGGTTCAAAAACCAAAATTGCAACAAATAGTAAACTTTTCAAAAAAAATTGAATATTAATTATTTATGTATATAATCAATGTGTATGATACACTGTTTCAAGAATCAGTATATCGATTACAGCATTTCAAAGTTAAAATTATTTCGTCAACACCATTTTTTTAGTATCAACCGGCGTATTATCCATATATAAAGAATATAAATATACACCGGGAGAGAGTGTATTTGCATCTATCTTCACATTTCCTTCTCCGATTCCGGAAACAGGTATTTGCTTAAACACTTTTCCCGACATATCGGTTATTACGATTTTCGCAGAATTAATATTTTGAGGCAGCGAATAATTAATGACGGTTGACCGGTTATAAGGGTTAGGATAATTTTGCGCTAAAGAAGCGGTAGGGATAGCAACAGTTTTAACGGCAGTAGAACTTCCCGATAACCGGTTCACCGCTTCTGTCAGCGCATTTATCTGCTTTTGCAGCGAAGCGATAGCCGAATCTTTTTCTTCATTTTGCTTACTTAATTCCTGTACCGCTTGTACCAACGGAGCAATAAAATCAGAATACCTCAAGAAATAATGTCCGTCTCCGCTTTCGTCAATGTCCACCCCGCTGAAATTATACCCGATGCTTTTTGCGGCAGTTTCAACGTCTTGAGCTATCAGTCCCGTGTACAACTTATTTGCATGAGGAGAATTTACTCCCAAATCCATATTATAAGTAACAGGCTGTAATTTTTTGATAAACGTAAGACCAGGAACATTTGATTTAATATTTTTCTTCATTCGTTTATCGGAAAAGGTGCTCAACGATACATGCCCTCTGATGCCCGTTACGTCGTTGTTTCCGATAATTACCTGATTGCTTGCCGTAGCTATGGCTCCGTAACCGATAGCTGTTGCATTGGTAAGATTGCTTTTGCCGACATCCGCACCGCAACCGACAGCGGTATTACGATTACCTGTCGTATTGGTCGTAAGCGCTCCGTTACCGACTGCTGTATTATCTTTGCCGGTTGTATTCATTAATAAGGCCCGTAATCCCAAGCCTGTGTTGAAGCTTCCCGTGGTCATCTGCTTCATCGATTCGTAACCCACCGCCGTATTTGCATCTCCGTTACCGTATCCCGAATCGCCTTTGCCCGGAGTATAAAGTACCGAATGTAATGACCTGCAACCCACCGCGGTATTATAACTTCCATTCAGATTTCCGCCCAAAGCCTGTTCGCCGAAAGCCGTGTTTTCGACTCCATCGCGATTAAAATACAGTGATGAATTTCCTCCTGCGGTATTGAATCGTCCGGTTGTATTACTCTGAAGAGACCCCGAACCCAAGGCTACATTCCAAAAGCCCGTCGTATTATGCATCAGCGCTTGAAAACCGAGAGCCGTATTAAACTCTCCGGTCGTGTTTTTGTTAAGGGTTTTAAAGCCGATTGCGGTAATACCTTCGCCTGTCGTATTGTTTTGTGCGGACTCGCTTCCCACTGCCGTATTTTGATTTTGCTTATTATTGAACAGGGCATGTTTTCCGACGGCTACATTGTCGCTGCCGGGCGTCAAAGTATTGCACATGGTTCCCACGCCTATTGCAACGTTATTATTGCCTTCGGTCAACCACTCGAGCGCCCAAGTGCCGATGGCAACATTTCCCGATGCGGAGCTGCACCACGAAAGCGCCCGCGCTCCAAAAGCCGTATTGGCGGTTCCGGATCCCGCCAACGCATTTCTCAAAGAGAGATATCCGAAAGATACATTGTCTTTATCGGGATAACCGGAAGATCCCGCCCATTCGTTGTTTACCTTTAATATTAAAGGCATTTTGTCTGTTGTACCGATAAAGTTGGAGTTTGCGGTACCTGCATTTCCGGTCAAAGACCAGGATTGTGAAAAAACGCTTGCTGCGAGCAGTAATTCTGCAAAAATAAAAAATAGTCGTTTCATGTGTTATATTTATTTAGAGTGTGTAAAAATGTGAATAAATATATTTTTCAAAATACGACATTTTTATTCATATAATCAAAATATGTTATTTCTAATATTGTTGTTTCGTTTATTTTAAAAGCGGGTATATGAGTATAAAATATCAAATATTGATAAAAATATACAAACAAAGGAAGAAAAAAGGTTTTCTTAAGTATAATTAAGAGAAACAATCAAATGTTTGGTTGTTTTTATTTTTTTACGGTCTCTCTAAAATACAATTCGAGCATTTGGCGAGCGGCTTGGAAAGAACTTATTTCGGAACGAAGTACTTGAGCTTCTTTAATCGTCAATTCCTTTTTTATTTTGGGAGATTGATAAAACCGGTTTTTCAGTTGCTCATTGATGCTTTCATACATCCAATACTTGGCTTGCGAATTTCTGCGAAAATCAAAATAACCGTTGGCTTTGGTAAATGCCACATATTCATCAATCATATCCCATATTTCCGGAATACCTGTTTGATAATATCCCGAATAAGTCAATACTTTGGGCGTTAAACCCGAAGCAGGCAACGGAAACAAGTGCAAGACATTCCGATATTGCGCCGCGGCTGAATTTGCTTTTTCAATATTACTGCCGTCGGCTTTATTCACAATAATTCCGTCTGCCATTTCCATAATTCCGCGCTTGATTCCCTGCAGTTCGTCGCCGGCTCCGGATATTTGAATGAGCAGGAAAAAATCGACCATGGAATGAACCGCAGTTTCCGACTGACCTACGCCGACAGTTTCAATAAAAACGGTATCAAATCCGGCGGCTTCGCACAGAATTACGGTTTCCCGCGTTTTACGGGCAACGCCGCCCAACGAGCCTGCGGTCGGAGAAGGTCGTATGAAAGCATGAGGATTTCGCGAAAGTTCTTCCATCCGGGTTTTGTCGCCCAATATACTCCCTTTGGAGCGTTCGCTGCTCGGGTCGATTGCCAAAACGGCTAATTTTCTTTGGCGCTTTTGAATCAAATACATCCCGAATGCGTCGATGGATGTGCTTTTTCCTGCTCCCGGTACTCCCGTTATTCCGATACGAATCGATTTCCCGGAATACGGTAAGCATTTCTCGATAATTTCCCGAGCTACTGTTTGGTCTTCGCTTTTGCTGCTTTCCAAAAGCGTAACGGCTTGGCTTAAAACGGTAATGTTACCTTTTAGGATTTGCTTGATATACTCGGATGAAGAATAAATCCGGCGTTTTTTCCTTGCTTTCAAATAGGGATTAACAGACGGAGGTTGTGAAATACCTTGATTCACATTCAATCCGGCATATCGGGGGTCATTTTCCGGATGCTCCACGCCTTATCATTTATTATTCCCTGTGACAGCTACATCATAAACCGGCGTATAGGGGTCGTTTGTAATAATTGATAAGGTTGATTGCAACCTCGACTGTACTCTTTTAGTATCGACATTCACTTTGACTTCGCTTATTTCTCCGGGGTTGACCGCGAAATGAGTTTTTGATACAGTGACAGAAGGATTGGATGACTGAATGTTACGCACATTCAACACAGACTTTCCGGGGTTGGATATTTTCAATGTTTTCGTGGTTCCGGTAGTAAAATTACCGAAATTGATTTCGGAAGCGCTGACGTTAATCTTTCCGGCGTCGGCTTTTTTTGTGGCGGTCCATACGGAAAAGTCATCCAGAATAGTTGCCGAATAAGGAAAAGATTGCTGAACTCCGTTAATGAGAAGCACAATATTTCCGGAAAGGTATCCATAGAGATTTTCTTGCATGTTCATATTCACATCCATCGTTCCTGCCGTTTTTGCCGGAATAATAGCCGGATTGAAAGTTGCCGCCATATATTTCGGTAATCTCAATGCTTTTTGAGTCATAGGTTTATCGGAATTGTTATACACTTCCAATTTGATGGTTTTTGATTCGCCCATACCTATTCGACCAAAATTTAAATCTATGGTTTTCAGAAGGAAATTTCCCATTGCAATCGGATATATCTCTTGCGGAGTCAATACCTTCTTGGCACTACTGCCTTGTACGACTGTTCCCTTGATTTTTAAATACAGAGGTGTATTTTGATTGGTATAAACCGTAATAGGCTTGTTAAATTCGCCGATACGTCCCAACGGATTGTAAGTTACAGAAATAGTTCCGGTTTTTCCCTTCTCGATCGGTTCTTTTGTCCAAACAGGTCTCGTACATCCGCAGGAAGCTTGTGCATTGGATATTATAACAGGATCGTTTCCGTTGTTTGTCATTACAAAATCAAAAGTAACACTTCCGTCTTTTTCACCGATGGTTCCGAAATCATGTTCGTTTTCGTTAAAGCTTATTTTGTCGTTTTGCGCTGCCATCCGACCGCAAAACAAGACTAAACAGGTAAATAATAAACTGATGCGTTTCATATTCATAAAAATTTAACAGATAGAATTTATATTAAACTGCAAAGGTACAAATTGTATTTTATAAAATCCAAAATTTTAGTTTTTTTATATTTTCTATAAATATTTTTTTGTAATTTTGCGGTCAAAAAAATGCTCGGGTGAGTAAGTTAAACAGTAAACAATCGGCATTGGACAAACGCTATTTAAGAATGGCAGCCGTTTGGGCGGAAAATTCCTATTGTAAACGCAGGCAAGTCGGCGCGCTTATCGTCAAAGATAAAATGATTATTTCGGACGGATATAACGGTACTCCAAGCGGGTTTGAAAATATTTGCGAGGATGAAAACGGTATGACGAAACCTTACGTCTTACATGCTGAGGCAAATGCAATTACTAAAATCGCTTGCTCACATAACAGCAGTAAAGATGCAACTTTATACGTTACCGCATCGCCTTGCCTCGAATGTGCAAAACTGATTATTCAAGCGGGAATTAAGCGGGTGGTTTATTCCGAAAAATATCGCTTGCCGGATGGAATCGAGTTGTTGGAAAGAGCAAAAATTGATGTTGTATATATAGATATTGATGTCTTAAAATAAATTTACTAACGAAACATTCAAGTTTCAGAGTTATGAGTTTGAAAAAGTTAGCATGGCCTGCCACGCTTGTTTTAATTGCTTTGATTGTTGGTTTTTTAGCCGGAAATTTCACTTCCGGCAAGCCATTAGCATATTGGCTTTTAACGCATAAAGGGAATAAAGTCGATGTGCTTCTTGATATAATCAATGAAGATTATGTTGACACTATCAATACAAAAGTTTTGACTGAAGACGCTATGACAAAAATAGTTTCCGAATTGGATCCTCATTCCGCTTACATCCCGGCAAATGTCTTGGAAACGATTAACGAAAATATGGAAGGCCATTTTGCCGGCGTCGGAATCAATACGATTTTTTATTCGGATACCATAATCATTAACAGTCTTATTTCCGGAGGTCCGGCAGAACAAGCCGGATTATCGGCAGGCGACCGGCTTCTTACCATCAACGATTCTCTGATAGCCGGAAATCATTTACCGGAAGATAAAATCGTGCAAATTTTACACGGAAAATTAGGAACTTCAATTAAGTTAGGTATTTTGCGAGACGGTATTCCGAAGAACTACACGCTTACTCGAACGTATGTTCCGTTGAGTTCTGTCAAAGCGGCTTATGAAATTTCGGAAGGTATCGGGATAATTAAAATCTACGATTCTTTCACAAATACTACTTATGACGAGTTTATCGGCGCTATGGCAAAATTGCTGAATAAAGGCTGCAGATCGTTTATCATTGACTTACGGATGAATAAAGGAGGTTCTTTTGAGTCGGCAGTCCATATTTGTAACGAATTTTTGTCTAAAGGACAAACCATTGTTTATATGGAAGGACGATCTTTTCCGAGAGAATATGTAACGGCAGACGGATTAGGCACTTTACAAGATAAGCAGGTAGTGATTCTGACTGATCAGATTTCGGCTTCCGCCAGTGAAATCGTTGCCGGAGCCATTCAAGATAACGACCGAGGACTGATTATCGGTCGCCGTTCGTTTGGTAAGGGATTAGTGCAGAATCAAATCGAATTATCCGACGGCTCTGCGGTGCGGCTTACCATTGCCCGCTACTTTACTCCCTCCGGCAGAAATATCCAACGCAAATACGAATTGGGGAAAGCGGATGTGTATAATCGGGAGTGGTTCTCCCGTATGTCAACGGGAGAAGGGTTGTATAAAGACAGTATGAGTATGGCATTGGATACTTCCAATTCCTTTTCTACATCGAATGGACGAAAAGTATATGGCGGCGGCGGAATTATGCCCGATATTTTTGTTCCGCTCGACACTACGGAAATTACTTCTTATTATATTCAGTTGGAGAATAAAGGTATTTTCAATCAATATGCTTTTGAATATACGGACACTAATCGCAGTAAATTAAAAACGTTTACCAATAGTGAAGATATGCTTCGGTATTTGAAAAAACAAATACTTCTATCCGATGTTGTGCAATTTGCAGAAAACAGAGGGATTAAACGCAGAACAGCTTTAATTAATATTTCGGCGAATCATATATTGAATATGACTTATGCACAGATTTTACAGAATTTTTTCGGAGATGAGGCGTATTTTTCTTTAATTTTAAATGATGATTCCATTGTTAAAAGAGCAATCAGCGAAATTCAAAAGGGAAATGCCGCTCCTCAAGCGGTAGCTGCCATGAAATACAAAAACAATTAAATCAAGATTATTGAATCAATTACCTCCCGTCCGACTTCATCGTTGAGTTTTTTTATCAATTGCTCGCGGCATAGCATCAGTTCGCTTTTCAGAACCGACGAGGTTATTCTCACATAAAGCGTTCGCTTCTTTATAAATAAACTATCCGTATAGCGTGAAACGTAAAGACCCGAAACAGTTTTCCATGAATTTACAAGGTGTGCTTCAGCCATTTTATCGGCTAATTTCGGGTTCTGCCCGAAAAAATCATCCAATACAGCTCCTATCGTTTGAGTATTAATTCGTTTCATTAATAACCTCCTTTGTCATTGCGGGCTTGACCCGCAATCTCCCGATAAGGGGATCCCGCGTCAGGCACGGGGTGACAGCCTTATCATAATTCTTTAAACCTCCCTTCATCAACCCGAAATAACTTATATTCATGTTTCATATCGGACAATATTTCGTCCAAAAATTTGCGATTGGTATCGGTTACAAATATTTGTCCGAATTCTTCTTTCGTAACCAATTGAATGATTCGTTCCACGCGATTGGCGTCTAATTTATCGAAAATATCATCCAATAATAAAACGGGAACGGAAGCATTTCTTTGAAGCAAAAATCGAAACTGGGCTAATTTCAAAGCAATCAAATAGGTTTTATTCTGACCTTGCGAGCCGATTTTCCGAATTAAGTAATCTCCCAATCGGAATAAAAAATCATCTTTATGAATTCCCGTACTTGTATAGCCCAGAATTTTATCCGCTTCCCGCTTCTCCCGTAAAACATGAAGCAACGATCGGGAATCGTTTAATTGAGAATCATAGAGCAAATCGACCGATTCGCTTCCGTCGCTGATTGCTTGATGATATTTTTGAAAAATAGGACTAAAGTCGGAAATAAATGCTTTTCTTTTTTGATAAATAATTTCGCTGTCGGAAGTCAATTGCTCATCCAGAATATCAAAAAGCGAATTATCCGAAAAAACCATGCGCTCTTTCAACAGGGAATTTCGCTGCTGCAACGCCTTGTTATAATGAATCAAAACATGCAGATACTCTTTGTCGTATTGACTGATTATCATATCGACAAATTTCCTCCTTTCGGAACTCCCGCCTTGAATCAACTCCGTATCTTCAGGCGAAATCATCACCATGGGAATCAGTCCGATATGCTCTGACAGACGATCATATTCCTTTTTGTTTCGCTTGAAAACTTTGCGTTGCTTATGTTTAATGCCGCAATAAATTTCTTCGGTTGAATCATTTTCTCGATAATATCCTTGCAAAACGCAAAAATCTTCGTTTTGTCGAATTAACTGAAAATCGAGCAGATTTGTATGATTTTTCGTAAAAGAAAGATAATAAAGCGCATCCAGCAAATTCGTTTTTCCCATTCCGTTATTCCCGAAAAAATAATTCATTTTGGGAGAAAACGATAAATCCGCCTCTTCAATATTTTTGAAATTTAATATGGAAATCCGTTCGATAATCATATTGCAAAAATAAATGAAAAATTTGACATTACATAAATATTTCTCGGATGTATTTTTTTTGAGCAGATAATTGGTAATAGTTTATTTTTGATTAATTTTGCAGAATAATTTAATATAAAATTTAATTCACATGAAAAAAAATCCGGTAACAGTTACTCTTATCAGCCTTACGCTGTGTATATCGTTTGTTTCTTGTAATCAACAAACGAGAGAAACAAAAAAGATTATTCCGTCGGAACTGACAATTACAAAGCAGCAGTTGCTGAATAAAATTAAAGGCGGATGGGCAGGACAAACCATCGGCTGTACTTATGGCGGTCCCGTAGAATTTAAGTATTGCGGAACAATGATTCAAGATTATATTCCCTTATTCTGGCGCGACGGAATTATCAAGTGGTACTATGAAAATGCTCCCGGACTGTATGACGATGTATATATGGATTTAACTTTTGTCGATGTCTTTGAACGGCTGGGATTGGATGCGCCTGTAGATTCTTTTGCAACGGCTTTCGCTCATGCCGGATATTCTTTGTGGCATGCCAACCAATCGGCAAGATACAATATTCTGAACGGAATTATGCCTCCTGCTTCGGGAAACTGGCTGAATAATCCGCATGCCGACGATATCGATTTCCAGATTGAAGCAGATCATTGCGGATTGATGGCGCCCGGAATGCCGAATGCCGCATCGGATGTTGCCGACAAGATAGGACATATCATGAACTACGGCGACGGGTGGTATGGTGGAGTTTACGTTAGTAATATGTATGCGCTGTCGTTCGTTTCGGACGATATTAATTTCATTGTAGAAGAAGCGCTCAAATCCATTCCGGAGCAATCGCGGTATTATCAATGTATGAAAGATGTTATCAATTGTCACAAAGCCTATCCCGATGATTGGAAGCGTACATGGTTTGACTGTGAAAAGAAATGGAGCGAAGATGTCGGCTGTCCCGACGGCGTATTTGTCCCGTTCAATATCGATGCCGTAATCAACAGCGCATATATACTTATAGGATTACTGTATGGCGAAGGCGATTTCGGGAAAACATTGGATATTGCTGCGCGCTGCGGACAGGATGCCGATTGCAATCCGGCTTCCGCCGGAGGAATTCTGGGCGCTATCATAGGATACGATAAAATTCCCGCTTATTGGATGAAAAATCTGAAAGAGGCGGAAGATATGAATTTTGCCTATACCGATATTTCGTTGAATAAAACCTATCAAATGAGTTTCAATCAAGCGCTCAAAATGATTGAACGAAACGGCGGAAAAATTGCAGGCGAAAACATTTCCATTAAATGTCAAGAGCCGAAGCCGGTACGCTACGAAAAAGGATTCGACGGACTGTATCCCGTAGAAAGACGGGGAATCAATAAAAAAGCGACCGATTTGGATTCTATCGTATTTGAAGGAACCGGAGTTGTTGTAACAGCCTATATTTCATCGCCCGACAAAAACTATGTCGGAAAGATGGAAGCATATATAAACGGCAAACAGGTTGAAACAATCAATCTGCCGGTAAGCTATGCCGCCCGGCGAAACGATTTGTTTTGGAAATATCAATTACCCAAGGCAAAATACGCGCTTACTTTCAAATGGCTGAATCCTCAACCGGATGCAACAATCAATTTCCGGGAAGCCGTCGTCTATTCCGACGCTCCCCTGAAAATCGTTCATAATTAATTCATAATTCATAATTCATAATTCATAATTTTAAAACTATGTTTATCATACAAAGTTATCCGATTGCCGTTTTGTTTTGCGTTATTACGATGTTTTGTTGGGGCTCTTGGGGAAATACCCAGAAATTGGCTTCCAAGACATGGCGCTACGAATATTTTTACTGGGATTACGTCATCGGCGTATTACTCCTTTCTCTCATTTTTGCTTTTACCTTAGGAAGTTTTGGAACTACAGGACAACCCTTCTTGAAAAACTTGGGGCAAGCCGATTTTTCCAATCTTAGCAGCGCTTTCATCGGAGGAATTATTTTCAATGCCGCCAATATACTGCTTTCGTCAGCAATTGCCCTTTGCGGTATGTCGGTTGCATTCCCGGTCGGAATAGGATTGGCGCTGGTTTTGGGCGTTCTAATCAATTACTTTGGAGCCGCCAAAGGAAATCCGACATTTATTTTCATTGGCGTGATTCTGATTGTTATCGCTATTTTGCTCAATGCGTTTGCTTATAGAAAAGCATCTATCGGTGCAACAAAAATATCCAACAAAGGAATCATCATCAGTATAGCTGCGGGGATTATCATGGCTTTCTTCTACCGCTTTATTGCTGCCTCAATGGATTTGAACAATTTTGCCGAACCTGTGGCAGGCAAATTAACTCCTTATACTGCTGTGGTTATTTTTGCTTTGGGGATTTTCGTCAGTAATTTTCTGTTTAATACCTATGTCATGAAAAAGCCGGTTCAAGGAGAGTCGATTCCTATCGCAGGATATTTCAAAGGGACTTCAAAGACGCACTTGATAGGCGTTTTAGGCGGCATTATCTGGTGCGTGGGACAATCGTTCAGTCTGATTGCATCCGAAAAAGCCGGCGCTCCCATATCTTACGGATTGGGACAAGGTGCTACTTTGGTTTCCGCTTTGTGGGGAATCTTGATATGGAAAGAATTTAAGAATGCTCCGAAAGAATCCGACCGGTTGAACATCGGAATGTTTATTTTATTCATTATAGGTTTGGGATTTCTTATTTATGCGGGAGCATAAAACAGGTCTCTATGATTTTCCACAGGTTTTCTTTTTCCTCCGAATCAAGTGTTTTCATGTAAAAACCTTTGCGAATATCACAGGAATCTTTCATTTGAGGAAAAACTCCCAAGTCATAGTAAAATTTCAGCGTACGATATGTAAAAGCAGGCGGCGGAGTATCAAAATTATAGAGAAGAGGAGTAAAATTAAAATTGAGATTCCCCATTTTCGCGGTACCATAATTTTTTATATCGGTTTGCCCCGGAATTATCAAGGATTCTTTTGTAAAACCGGTCATCCATGTCGTTAATTTGAATTTCGGAATGCTTCGTTTCAATAAGGGCGGATAACCGATTAAAATCAGAAACAAAAGAAAAAACGATAATCCGGCTGCTGAAATTTTTGTTTTACCTATTCTTACAGGATAAAGCATTATCAGCAATAAAGGATACATGCCGTCGAGCATAAACCGGTATTGCCCCGAAAAACCGAAAACAACAGCTGATTTAATAACAATAATAACCCATAGCGATCGGTATAAGAAATTCTTTTTTGAAAAAGAAAAGATTCCGAATGCAATAATTATTATTACCGTCAGGCAATTGATAATAGTCTGTAGTTTATTTATTGTAAGCCAATAATATATCTTTTGGAAAAGACTCATCGCATTTATTTCGGCTTCAGTGAATTGGTACTTAAAAGTGAACATGTCTGCTTTTTGACCGGATAATTCCAAAATCCGTAAATCGGGAAGCCAATAAGTATTCAATTTCGTGAAAGTTACGGGATAAAACAGGGTAGAAGAAGCAATCATGTTTTTAATCAGATAAATAATAATCAAAAGCGCCGGAATCAAATAAATCCGAAAATCTTTTAATTTTTTTTTATTCCGGTAAAGACCTGCAATGAAAACCCAAAACGGCAACCAAAAAGCAACCGGCTTTATTGTAAAGACGAAAACGGAAATGAGAAGCAGAATTTTGTAATTATCAACTTTATAGTTAAAACACAATTCATTAACTGTAATTAAGGAAAGAAAAACAATTGCGACATCGGGAGAAGGCGTTTGAATAAACAAAAAGTAGAAAGGAACAGCAAAAAGCAGCAACCACGATTTCCTTTCAAACAGATAAATCAAAAACACAACAGTCATAAAAACGCCGAGTCGCCGAAAAGGGTCAATTGTTTGGTCTAATCCCGCCTGCATAATATGAAAGACAGACATCTGTCCGAGATTCCAATCTATATCGGCTACGCCGGTTATCAAGCCGAATTGATTCAACCAATTGAGGGTAGGCACATAATAACTGAAATGATCGGGACGGAAAGGATAAAGCGAACCTGCCGAAACGATAATTAAACAAAAAATCCAAAACCAAACCGATTTTAATATTTCTTTTGGAAATCGAACGATACAGACTCGCAAATTTTTGAAGAAAAAGGGGATAATCGAAATAATCAATAAAGACAATTCGACATCCGGATTTAACGGAGTAAAAAACGATAACAGACAAGTCGAAATACCGAAAAAAGAAAATCCCAAAAGCAGTGTCAAAGAGAAAGATTCGGTTTTATTTCCGATCAGCATTTTTGCCCAAACACCCCATCCGGCGAATGAAACAAATAAAAGCGGAATAAGTAGAAGTTCAACCATCATAATGAATAAGTAAAGTGGTACAAATATACGTTGAAAAAAACTATTAAAGAAGACAAAAGTAAGAAAAAAATCCAATAACCTTAATCTGCGTTTATTTACAAAAAAACCGGTATTGTCACTGATTTTGATTACTTTTGTATCAAAAAAACGACAATGAAAGCGGTTGGAATTTTTTCGGTATCGGTATTTATCTGTCTTTTTTCTATCGGTTCTTTGCAATCGCAGGATACGAAGATGTATCGTTTGCAATTAAAAGACAAAGGGAATCCTCCTTTTTCGCTTTCTCGCCCCGAAGATTTTCTTTCCGCTAAATCAATTGAGCGCCGGAATCGTCAAAATCTGCCGATCGATAGTTTTGACCTTCCTTTAGATCCTGCATATTTGGAGGCTGTTAAGAAAACAGGCGCAACAATCCGGTCTTCCGCTAAATGGCTGAAAACCGTTGTGGTTTCTGTGCTTGACACTTTGATGACTCTGCCGCTGTTAAAAAATCTTCCTTTTGTCGATTCGGTATATTGCGTTTGGAAAGGAATCCTGCCGAACGCTTCTAATGCTTCGGCGAATATTTCGCTACAACCGGAATTTCGACAAAATTCGATTAACAGCTACGGAGCCGGTTTTGCTCAAATCGCTTTGGATAACGGACATTTATTACAGAATGCCGGCTTTCGCGGAAAAGGAATGACAATTGCCGTATTGGACGGCGGCTTTGCCAACGCCGACAAAACGGATTATTTTAATCCGGAACATATAAAAGGGATAAAGAATTTTAATCACGAAACAACCGATATGCTGCGAGAAGGAACCGATCACGGAACCCGGGTTCTATCCTGCATGTTATCCGATAAATCGGGCGAAATGACAGGCACGGCGCCGGATGCCGATTATTATCTCTTTCGGACGGAAGTAACGGATAATGAATTTCCCGTTGAAGAAGATTATTGGATAGCCGCTCTCGAATATGCCGACAGTCTGGGCGTTGATATTGTTACAAGTTCGGTGGGATATTCTACCTTCGATGATTCAGCAATGAACCATACGCAAGCGCAATTGGACGGAAAGTCGGTCTTGATCAGCCGGGCTGCCGGTTTGGCCGCTTCAAGAGGAATATTATTATTTAACTCGGCGGGAAACGAAGGTTCGAATAATTGGAAAAAAATAATATTTCCGGCAGATGCCGAGAATATTATCACTGTCGGAAGCGTTACGAAAGATTCGGTTCGTTCCGCATTTTCATCCGTGGGTTTTACGATCGACGGAAGAATAAAACCCGATCTGGCGGCAATGGGATCTTCGACAAGCGTCGTAACAAGCTCCGATACAATCATTCAAGCAAACGGAACTTCGTTTTCAACGCCGATAATGGCAGGTCTTGCCGCTTGTTTATGGGAAGGATGTCCCGATTTAAATAGCTTTGCGATGTTGAAGTTGCTTCGCGAAGCCGGCAACCGATTTCAAAATCCCGATTCGCTGACGGGTTATGGAATCGCTGATGTGTATAAAGCTTATATTCAACAAAAAACCGATATTCGACCGATAATTGTTCCTTCCGATCCGATTTATATTTCAATTAATCCTTTCGATAATCGCTTATACGTAAACTTAACCGGTTCGCAGCAATACGGCAAATGTTTATTAAATATTTATACAACTTTAGGCAATCGGATATTAACCGTTTACGGTTTATCGGGTCCTATTGATATATCGCCTTTCCCTAAAGGAGTTTATATTGTTTCACTGCGAATCGGAGATAAGCGCTTTGTGAGAAAATTCATCAAAAGTTAATATATGGAATCTTTAACACTTTCTCAATTAAATACGATGATCGGCAGGGAAATGAAAAACGCTTTTCCTGCAATTTACCGCGTGATAGCCGAAACCTCCGACGTCCGCATCAACAACGGACATTGTTACCTTGAACTTGTTGAAAAAAACCCGAACGGTTCCGGATTGATTGCCAAAGCGAGAGGCTACATTTGGGCAAATACTTTTGCTATGCTGAAACCTTATTTTGAGCAAGTTACGGGACGAATTTTCACTTCGGGCTTAAAAATATTAATCAGCGTTTCCGTTGATTTTCATCCGGTTTACGGTTACGGTTTGAATATTTGTGACATCGAACCAAGCTATACCTTGGGTGATCTGCAAGCGAGGCGACAAGCCATTCTCCGGCAGTTGGAAGAGGAAGGAATTCTCACGTTGAATCAAGAATTGGAAATGCCTTTGTTACCGCAGCGAATCGCTGTCATTTCGTCGGCGACGGCTGCCGGATATGAGGATTTCCGACGTCATCTGACGGATAATCGGCAAAGATTTGTATTCTACCCGCATCTTTTTCCTGCCGTCATGCAGGGCGAACAAACCGAATCGTCGATTATTTCCGCTTTAGATAAAGTATTTAAATATAAAGATTTATTTGATGCGGTAGTTATTATTCGAGGCGGTGGAGCAACATCTGATTTAGCGGCTTTTGATTCGTATGAATTAGCGGCTAACTGTGCGCAATTCCCTTTGCCGATTATCACGGGGATAGGGCATGAACGGGACGATACCGTTTTAGACTTTGTTGCGTTTCACCGGGTGAAAACGCCTACGGCTGTTGCCGATTTTCTAATAGAACAAACGGAAGAAACAGCTTCCGCTTTATCCGATTGCCGGGAAAGCATTCAAGAAAATACGCTTGCTGTATTGGATACTTACAACGAAAAACTGAATACTACGGCTTCTCATTTGCTGCTCTATGTCCGAAGCCTGCTCGAAGAAAAGCAGTCGGGATTGGAATTACTCCGGCTGAAAATCGAGGTTAGAACTTTACAGAGACTTGCAAATCATAAATCCCGGCTAAACGAAAAAGAATCGTTTTTCAAGATATCCTCTCCCGAATATATTCTCGCTAAAGGTTATTCAATCACGCTGAAAAACGGGAAAGCGGTAAAATCTGCGAAAGAATTATCGCATAACGATATGATCGAAACGGTTTTGGCAGAAGGGAGAGTGAAAAGCGCAGTGATGTAAGCCCTTCATCCTGCTACACAATTTGATTTATTTAAGCAGTTTCATTCCGAACCCCGGAGCGGACGGAGGTGTTATACGTCCTTTAATTAACCGGTAAGCGCTCAAATCTATATCATCTGAGGAACAGGTAACACCTTCAATAGCAGGGGTGTTTCCGTATGCTCCGGCGAGATGGGTGCAATAAAACGATTTCAGCGTATCGCCCCATGCGTGAGGCGACATCTTCATCCCGATCGCTTTCAGTTGGGGCGCCAGTTTCCTCCAAGGGGTAAAGCCATATCCCGAAATATCTTCGATACAGACATCAAGCAATTGTTCCTTTCCCAATTCAAGCACCAATTGATGATCGGGATTCGCTTCTCCGTCTGCCAGCAGTGTATTGCGGCGACCGTGATTGACCATCCATTTCTTGAGTTTGGTATAGTCTTCGCGCGTTTCGCGGAAGGGTTCTTCGATCCAAAACAGGGGAATATCCTCTATTCCTTCAAGGTACGAAATAAAATAATCGACCGTGAAAGCATCGTTTCCATCCACCAGAATATCGCAATCGGGAAAATTTTCGAAAATCATCCGCGTAACCGCAATATCGGTTTTAAGCCCTTCATCCTTAGACATCCATTTTCCGCCGCGACCGATTTTAACTTTAAGTTTCCTGTATCCGTAATCATAATCCCACTGACAGTTTTCCAATACTTTGCCCAAACCGGCAGGATTATTTTCCGGTTCCATTTCATCGAAATAGATCATGCCTGAATAGCAACTCGTAACGATAGGTTTTTCGGCTCCCAACAGCGCATAGACCGGCTTGTTCAAGATAACGCCTGTCAGATCGTGGAGGCAGAAATCAAAAGCAAGATGCTTTTTGTCAATCGTGCCTTCCGATACCGAAAACAATTCAGAAACAGATTTGTTTTTCATTGTATCAAATACCTTGTTGGCGTCTCCGATATTTCCTCTGAGAAGTGCGACTCCTTCCGCACCTTGATCGGTGGTCAGCGTGCAAACCGTTACGTTTGGTCCGGTACCATGTACGCCCAAGCGGGAATTTTTCCCTACCAATCGCGGATACCTTAATTGTACCCGAGTATATTTTACTGATTTGAGTTTGTGACGAGCCAATTCCGGTTGATTGCCGCTGAGGCTTTCCGGCAAATTAATTCCGCCGGCGCCTGTTGTCGGTAACATCATCGCCATGGATGATGCTGCCATTGTTTGTAAAAATGATCTTCTGTTCATGATGATATATTTTCTCTGATTTTTATAGCAAAGGTAAACAAAAAAGGTGAAATATTACACGCATTGTTTCAATTATGTTAATTCATTATTTCAACTGAAAATAGCACCAAAGCGGATAATGATCGGAACTGTTTAGTTTCCCTACCGTACAATTATAGGATTTGATATTATTGCTATGCAGAATATAATCGATGCGGAACAAAAAACGGTGCGTATTATAGGTAATTCCCAATCCGAAACCGCTGTCAACAAAAGCGTCACGAAGATCTCCCTTGATTTTATATCGGGCGTAGGAAATCGGAGTATCGTTAAAATCTCCACACACAATGATATAAGGATTTTTATTTTCTTTAATGGTTTGGGATATCATATCGGCTTGATCGGCACGGGCTTTAAAAGCGGGAGTTAAACGCTTGGTAATTATTTGAGTCAAGGCATCTAACGATTGAGTATCCGGATCTTTGGTCAGTTGATAATAATTACTCCGCTCTTTTTCCGTTAATTTATTTGATTCTAAATGATTATTTATTAACGTTACTCGTTTTCCCCTAATATCCAATTCAACTACAAACGCTTCATTATAATCGCTTTCAAAAGAAACTTTTCGGGAAGAAACAATCGGAAACTTGGAAAAAAACGCTAAATTGGAGAGCCGGCTCCGATAAGGATATTGCGCGCTCGGAATATAATAATAAGGATATTTATTTAAAGTGTTAATAATATATTGTAATCCCAAAAAACCGGTTCCCCCTCCGGCAACTCCGAATTCTTGCAAACAGACAATATCGGCATCGCTTTCCTTGATATATTTCAAGATTTTATTCGGAGGGTCGCTTCCGGGGGCGTCTTTTTTTAATACATTAAAATACATAACATTATATGTTAATAATTTTATAGCATCCGACGGAATTTCTTTTGTTTTGGCGTGCATGGGACAATAGGTATAAATTGCACTACCGCAAATACAGATGGCAATAAAGTTTATTAAAGCGGGTTTCAATTGCTTAAACAGCAGCCACACAATTAAAATCGCTATGTTTCCGATAAGAATAAAAGGGAAAAACAAACCCAAATAGGAAAAAAAAACAAAATGATTGGGTGAAACATGCCCCGAAAAGGCGGATAATAACAAACCGACCGAAATGATCGCATTGAGTGTGTAAAGAATAATCCGAACAATTTTTTTCAGAGGCTTCATTTCAGTTATTTTTTGCTTGCATCGAAAAGCTTTTTCTTTTCATTTTCCGAAAGACTGTTATATCCGGAATATTTGATTTTTTCCAAAATACCGTCGATTTCTTTGCTTTCTTCCGCTTTTCGCGCATTGTAATCCCAATCGGTTTCCGGTCGTTTATAGACGGTCATTTTGGGCTTTCCTTTGAAAAAATCCGTTATTCTTTTCGTCCACGGCTGATTCCAAGAATTTCCCGTCCGGTAATTACCGTTTTTTTTTCGCCAATACAGGATAAGAATAATACCGAACAACATTCCGCCCAAGTGAGCAAAATGAGCAACATTGTCGCCCGAACGGTTGGCAACCCCCATTGTCAGTTCAAGCAATCCGTAACCGATAACCAAATATTTGGCTTTGATGGGAACGGGAATGGGGATAATCATCAAAGGAACATTCGGGAAAATCATTCCGAACGCCAGCAAGATACCGAAAACCGCGCCCGATGCTCCGATTGTAAGGGTAGGAATATTCTGAAAATAACAAATAGCTAATTGAACCAATCCCGCTCCTATGCCGGTTACCAAATAATAAGTAAGAAATCGCGAAGGACCCCAATAATTTTCCAATACTTTGCCGAATATAAACAAGGCAAACATATTGAAAAACAAATGAAAAAGCGCTACATGAGTGAACTGGTAAGTAATCAGTTGATAAAGATAAAAACCCCCGTATTGTAAATCATGCAAACCTAAAATATTTTCAAGCGGAAAATTAGGGAAAAGATTGCAAGCCCCCCATACAATAAGATTGATAATCAGAATGCTTCTCGTAACGACGGGAATACCGCCGAAAATGCCGTTATTATTGTAACTGTTATACATGTTTTCGTTTTTATATGCGCGACAAATTTACATGAAATTATTTGAATAAGCCCAAACCCGAACTATTTATTGTAAAAGAAGTGATGTTTTGGAAATCTTTTGTAACTTTGTCATATAAATTTGAGTTTCACATTATTATTGTTTTACACCGAATAAATTACACGAATGAAAAAAGCTATTATTCTTTTCAGTGTCATTTTTCTTACAGGCTGCTATTATGCAACATCTTCTCAAAATCTATCCGAAAAGGAAAAGATAATAAAAGCTTATCAGCTTGTAAAAGAGAATCATTCGGGGGAAAAACCCGCCAACTATGCAGTAAAAGTTGTATATTTTCATGGCAAAGACCAGGCTCCGTTGGCTAATTGGAAAGAGCGTTTGATCACAGTGTTGGATGATGTAAGTAATTTTTATGGGGAAGAGTTCCACAAATATGGAATCGACATCAAAGGTATTCCATTTGAGAAGAGCTATGGCGAATATGTTTTTCACGTGGTTCAGGGAGATTTAGACGCCCGTAGCTACAACACTCAGTCGGGATCTGTTATTCAACAGGAAATCGCCCGAAAAGCCAAAGAGCAGATTAATTTTTCAACAGATCATGTTTTGATCATTAACGGCTTGTGTTATCAAAGGGATGATAGCGTTTATGTATTTCATTCTCCATACTATGGCACAAGTTCATTTATTATGAATGGATTGTGTATGGTAGCAGATTGCGAACTATTGGATTCAAGGCTTTTGAAAGACACTGTGCAACGGATGAAATTTTCCGAAATGATGGTCGAACTTAAGGAATGTAGTGTTGCCGAATTTAATAGTTGGTACATCGGGGGTATTGCTCATGAAATGGGGCATTTGTTTGGAATTCCCCATGATTACGGACATCTGGGAGAAATACCCGAAAACCGCATCTCATTGATGGGAGAACATGGTAGTCGGCATTTTCGGGATTATTTATGGGGAGGTACGCCGAGTGCGGTTTTCTCAACAGCGGGTATTTTGCAATTGATAAGTCACCCTTTGTTCAC
>Ga0209629_10000249_pt1 | contig 27587 bp, 26 predicted proteins | sample TergutCu122P5_FD_187286 | JGI IMG/M metagenome (GOLD analysis project Ga0209629, IMG submission 187286) | Cubitermes ugandensis P5 segment gut microbial communities from Kakamega Forest, Kenya - Cu122 P5 (SPAdes) (version 2) | ecosystem: Host-associated > Arthropoda: Insects > Digestive system...
ATTTGCTTAATTCCTTGAAACGATGCACCTTCCACCTTATCCATTGTAACAACAATTTTTGGATAATTATCTTTTATCGCCAAAAGATTTCCAAACTCTCTTTCGCGCGTTTTTTCGTCAAAAAGCGTGGTCGCGACCTGAACATACATTTTTTCGCCGTTTTTTTCGGCAACAAAATCAATTTCCTTTTCGCCGTTTTTGCCGATAGAAAGCGCATAACCACAAACCATAAGATGATGACAGACAAGGTTTTCCAGAACTTGTCCGATGTCATTTGCACGAAATGGACGAATTGCGTGGCGAATGCCCAAATCTTCAAAATAATATTTTTCGCCAATTTTCAAAAACTGTTTTCCTTGCAGTGCCGCAGGGCTGATGCGCTGAATTAAAAATGCGTTGCACAAAAAATTCATATATTCTAAAATAATTTTTGGCGACATTTCAACTCGTTGATTTTTAAGATATTCGCTAATTCTGTATGCCGAAAAAATATTACCCACCGTATCTGCCAAATAAACCGACAAATCGTTCAAATAGCGCGACTGCCGCAATTTGTATCTATCGACTATGTCTTTGAGAATGATTGTGTTATAAATATTTTTCAGATATTCCATAACAATATTTTCGTTAAAAGGCAGGTTAATCAGATATGGCAAGCCGCCGAATTTGTAAAATTTTGTGAAAGCATCGTCGCTGTCTTGCAAATTATGAAATTGCAAAAATTCGGCATAACTCAGCCCGAAAACCTTAAATTCGATGTAACGCCCGCTCAAAATCGTTGCCAATTCGCCCGAAAGCAGATTTGCATTGCTGCCCGTGATATAAATATCAAAATCGCCTTCGGCAAAAAAACTGCGTAACGCCTTTTCAAACTGTGCAATATCTTGAATTTCATCAATAAATAAAAAACATTTTTCCGACAAATTTTGTCTTTTTTCGCGCACAAATTTTATTAAATCTTCGTAATTTTTAACATTATCAAACTCGTACAATTCTTTATTTATGTACAAAATATCAGAATTTGGGAAAGAATTTTTGATTTCGTTCATCAGTTGATAGAGCAAAAAACTCTTTCCTACGCGGCGTTGCCCGACAATTACTTTAATCATTTGCGTATTGACGAACGGGCGAATGCGTTCGGTATAAATTTCTCTGTTAATAAAATTTGTCTGTTTCATTTTTTTTATAAGTAAAATTTTTCGGCAAAGATAATACTTTTTTTCTTATAAGTAAAATTTTCAACAAAAATAGCATTTTTATTACTTATAAGTAAAAAATCAAATTTTCACGCCTCAACAATGTTCCGTCTGTAAAGTTGCAACAACGGTCTTCCTTTGCGGACTTTATCGCCAAGATTGAGTGCGGCGGTTTTAAAACCGAGTTTTTTGAGAATTTCTAATGTTTCGGCGTTGTACGAACCGTATGGATACGAAAAATGTTCCACTTTTTTGTTTATCAAATTTTCCAACTGCATTTTATTTTCTGCAATTTCCTGATTTTGAGCAGTATAATCAAGTATTTCCAAATGCGGGTGCGTCAAAGTATGGGCGCCAATTGTACAAAGCGGCTCGTCAGCCAAAATTTTGATTTGTTCGCTCGTTATTCCAATTTCGTCGGTTTTCGTTTTATCGCCGCAAACGTAAATGCTAAACGGACAATCGTACTTTTTGAAAATCGGATACGCAAGCGTAAAATTATTGAAATATCCGTCGTCAAAAGTAAAACAGACAAACTTTTTGCCGCTTCGTTTATGTTCGGTCATTTGTTTGTAAATTTCGTCCAAATTTGCAAACCTGTACCCCATTTGTTTGTACTTCAAAATTGTCTGTTCCAAAAACGTGGGCGTAATTTCCAAGTCATACCTTTCTTTGTCGCTTGTGCGCGTTTGCGAAACCTGATGCATCATTAAAATTTCCCCTACAACGGGATGAGAGAAATTGTAAAATTTCTTTAACATTCTCTGGAAAATGTTATTAAAAACATTTTTTGGATTGTTCATAATAGATGTTTTGTTTTTTTTAAATTTTAGTTTTTTTATAAAAAAACTCTATTTGTTAGTAAATAATGTAAATTTCCCAATTTTCTTTTTATGTTTGAAATAATTTACAAAAATAGAATTTTTTGTTTAAAAACACAAATTTTATTCATTTTCTTTAAATTTAACTATAAATTTCAAAATAATAAATATTTTAATAATTTACAGTTTCTGCTATAACAATGTTAAAAATTTACAATTTTTTAATTGTACAAACTATTATTCCGTCAAAAATGGTTCATACATCATAATTGCGTGATTTTCAACTAATAACGATTCGTAAATATTATCAGTTTTATCGGTTTTTATTTGAAAAATCTGATTATGACGCGAATAACCGCCCCAAAATTCCTGTTTTATAAAATGATTTCTTTCTTCAATTCTAAATATCTCATTCACAGGATTTTTTGCCAATAATTCGCCGTTAAGATATTTATCGTCGAGCCAAAGGCGGATTTGAAAAGTATTGTCGGTTTGATTTTTTGCCTGCAAATCAATATAATTGTACGACAAAGTCGCCCCCGCACCAAAAGGTATGTCGCGATTTACATCAGGAAAAACGTCAAAACCGTGTCTGTAACGCTCTATAATGGTCAATGGACTGTGCGCAAAAATCCAAAACAGCAAATTTCCCAACTGACATAAGCCGCCGCCAGTATCTTTTTCCGTTTTGCCTTGATTGAGAATTAAGCCATCGAGATAACCCTTGTGTTTTGTTGGTCGTCCGACGAGCCGCCAAACCGAAAAGGTTTGTTGCGGTGCAATAACCGTGTTGTTAAGTTTTTCAACAGCGAGCCGCAAATTCGTGCGTTTATTTTCCTGCAAATACATATCTACATTGCGTAAAGGACGTAAAATCAATGATTTATGTACAAAAATCGAATGCCAATCTAAATGCTCCTCTTCGGGTTTTGCCCACGAATTATTTCCAAAAAACCAGTTAATTTTTCGTTTCAAAATATAAAATTCACGCCCTGCTAATTGCCTTAACCTATTGCGTGCAAGCGGCTTTTCGATATGATATTGATTCATTTTTTCTTACGAGTAAAATTATCGGCAAAAATAGTAATTTTTTTTTCTTATAAGTAAAATCATATCAGTTTTAATTTTTTCAAAACAAGGGCAATGATAGCCCATAAATTCATTAAATTCTTATGTGTAAGCGCGATTTTTGTTTTTTTATCAATATATGGGAAAATAATTAACATTTCTTTAATTTGAGAAAGTTCTTTAAACATTATTTTACGTTTGGCGGGCGATAAAAACAGCATCGTTTTAAATTCATTATTTGCAAAATAATTTATATGTCCTGTTAAAAATTCTATAATATCTTGATTTTCAGAAAGTTTAATCATTTTAGCCAAATCAACACACATACTTATTACTTTTGGCGCTTTTTGATACGGATTGAGCGCGTGAATTGCTGAAGTTGAATGTTGTCGGTAAAAATAAAAGATTTTTGGCAAATATTTTATTTTTTTGGCTAAAATAAAACAATGAATACTAAAACCGACATCTTCCATAAAAACTTTTCCTTCGCTGAAAAAAATATTGTTTTGCAAAATTAAATTTTTCTTAATAAGTCGCCTGAAAGGATAGCCACCCGCAATTTTCCAACAGTTTTTTTTGTCTTTTAACACATCTTTTCCTTCGCAAATTTTATTATGAAAATTAAATTCACAATTTTTAATAAATTTTCCGGTTTCATCAACCTCAGAATAATCAAAAAACAGAATGTCTAAATCGCTGCTTTCTGCATTTTCCAATAATTCGGCAAAACAGTTTTCCGCAATAAAATCATCGGGGTCGATAAACCAGAGGTATTTTCCACGCGCGGCACGCAAACCTGTATTTCGCGCTGCGCCCTGACGTTTATTTGTTTCGTGTTCAATCAAAATCAGATTTTTGTGCTTTTTTTTAAAATCTAAAATAACGTCCCGCGAGCGGTCGGGCGAGCGGTCGTTCACGCAAATAACTTCATATTCAGATTCGGAAATATCCTGATTATAAACGCTTTCGAGGCATTCGGCAATGTATTTTTCTACATTATAAACAGGAAGAATTATTGAAAGGCGAATCATATTTTTTAAAATGTTAATATTGTTTAATGATAAGAAAAAATTTATTAAATAAAATTCTTACTTTTCGATGTTTGAATAAAAAATCAAAGCGATTTATGAAATTAGGAAAATTATAAAAACAATACACTCGCAAACTGAAATATTTCTTAATATTTTTGATGTTACGGTTTTTCAATCTTTGAAAATATTTTTTGCGCTCTTGGCGCGATAACTGCCAAAATTTCATATAAATAAAATCTGCCAGTATGTTAACTCGATTAGTTACAGCAGACGGGCATTTTTCCTGAATATTATATTTATGAATAATTTTTAAAATTTCAATATTACTATCTATCATATCTGCTGTAATTAAGCCGCTTGTACTCATATGACCTACAGTAGAAGAGTCGTTTACGCGGTAAAAAAAGCAATAATCGGGAATAAATTTAAATCTTTGGCAAGACATCAATACTTTAAATGTATGCGTAACATCTTCACTATAAACGCCTTCATTATATAATAATTTATGAATGATCAGGAAACTTCTCAAAATAATTCTGTTACACGTCTCAACCGTAAAATGATTAACCTGATATTTATTTATAAAATCAATGCCGCTAATAATCTCAGTTTCGGTGGAAATAGATTTGTGATTCCAAGTTCCTTTTTCATTGTTGATTCTTTTCATATTGAACTGTAAAATTTCCAAATTGTCTTTCTCTGCAGTTTCGAGCAGTTTTTTCAAACAATTTTTCTCAATAAAATCGTCAGAATCAACAAACCAAATATATTTTCCACGCGCAGCACGCAAACCATTATTTCGCGCAGCACCCTGTTTTTTGTTTGTTTCGTGTTCAATTAAAATAAGGTTTTCGTGCGTTTTTTGAAAATCCAAAACAATTTCGCGTGAACGGTCGGGCGAGCAGTCGTTTACACAAATAACTTCGTATTCCGATTCGATAATATCTTGATTATAAATGCTTTCGAGACATTCGCCAATGTATTTTTCTACATTGTAAAAAGGAATAATTATCGACAGTCGTATCATATTTTTTTCTTTAACAATTTGAATGGTTTATTAAGTAATCTTGTTGTTTTATTAATAAATTGCGCTATATAAAATGTAAATTTATATTTAAAAATATATTTATGAAGGTATTGATATTTCATTTCAATATCCTGATAAAATTCATAATCGTTCAGAATGCTTTTTGGAACAAATTCGTCGATGGCGCGCAAACGCTCGGTATCACGTTCTTTGTCCTGAATAATACTAATACCGGAATAATCAACAATGGCAACGATTTCATTGATATAATTTATTTTTTCGCCATAAATGCCTATTGTTTTTAAGAAAAAAATCCAATCGCTCACAATTTTATAACTTTCGTCATACAAACCGTATTTTTCAAAAAGTTCGCGTTTGATAAATGAACATTGATGATGAATAGTATCTTTGAGCAAACTCAATAAAGTAATTTTTCCATTGTTCAATACTTTAATTCCTTCGCTGAATCGTTCGGTTTTTTCCCATAAAACCTCAATTCTGTTTCCTGTAACAACGCTTTCGGTAAAATTGTACTTTTCAAAAATTTCGGTTAAAACAGTTGGCGAATAAAAACAGTCGCCGCTGTTCATAAAGTTCAAATATTCGCCTTTTGCTTGCAAAATTCCTTTATTCATCGCATTATAAATCCCCTTATCCGGTTCGCTTACCCAATAAGTAATTTTATCAGCGTACTGTTTAATAATATCTACACTGCCATCGGTACTGCCGCCATCGATAATAATGTACTCAAAGTCGGTGAAAGTTTGAGAAACTACGCTTTCGATGGTTTTGCGCAAACCTTCGGCATTGTTGAAATTGATTGTAATAATTGAAAGTTTCATTTTATCGGTTGTTGTAACTGTTTTATAAATCTTTCCCATTCTTCATTTTTGGGCAATTCTATCAAATATTGAGAAACGAATAACTTGTTATCCATACCGGCGGTGGCGTATCTGACTAACTCGTCCGATTTATCGGTACAAAGCAAAATTCCAATCGGTTCATTATCGTCTTTTCTGCGAATATTTTCTTTGTAAAACGACACGTAAGTGTTTAATTGTGAGATGTTTTCGTGCTTGAATTTTTTGTTTTTCAAATCAATCAAAATGTGGCATTTCAACACGCGATGATAAAAAACCAAATCACAAAAATAATATTCGCTGTCAATCAAAATTCGTTTTTGGCGCGCCTCAAAACAAAAACCGTAACCAAGTTCGAGCAAAAAATCCTGTATTTGATTGAGCAAAGCCGTTTCAATATCCGACTCTTCGATCACATCTTTTGCTTTCAGTCCTAAAAATTCAAAAGTAAATGGTGATTTTATAATATCTTGAATATCAGTTGTTTCTGCATTTTTTTGTATCCGTTCAATAAGTTTTTCAGGCGAAATACTCATTCCGCAACGCTCGTAATACAGCGTTTCGATTTGTCGTTGCAGTTCGCGCACGCTCCAACATCCGTTAATGCATTCTATTTCGTAAAAAGCGCGTTTCAATCGGTCTTTTATCGGAAAAAGTTGCACCAAATGCGTGTATGAAAGTTCGGACAAAAGTCGTTGCGGTTCAACTAAAATTTCTTCGGGTTTGAATTGGGCAATCGGTGATTGTCCAATTGGAAAATTTGAATTATCAGATTCTGCAATCACTGATTGCAGAATTTCAACTTCCTGAAATTCAGCATCTTGGAATTGGACAATCGGTGATTGTCCAATTGAAGGAGGACGGTTTTCAGATTCGCCAATCACTGATTGGCGAATTGAAAGCAAATTATTTTTCTGAAAAAATGCAGGTATTACTTGTTCTAATTGCGGATAAGTTAGAAAAAATTGTCGATACAAATTCAAATTTCTATACGATAAACTTTCATCTTTTAATTCTTTTGCAAGATTTTCCAACAGTTTTTCGCCGTACTGCGCCCTGTCTTCGCCTTTTTGCTCAAATTCGACAATATAATATCCTATCAACCAATTTCTTACCGTCAGAAATTGATTAATTACCTTTCCTGCGTAACTTCGCAATGTATCGCTTGTGGTGCGTATGCTTTTTGCTAATTGATTGAATATCATTATTTTGAATATTAAAATTATTTTTTTCTAAATTTTACTTATTACCGATATTTCAAAAAACGAGTTAAATATATATCTATTCGTTTGATATTTTTCTTTTCGCAATAAGGTTGAGTTTTTAGTAACCACCACTGAATAATTTTGTCGAGCAAACTTCGCGGGTCTTTGTATCGTTTTACATCTGTTCTGCCCCACGTTTTTGCTATTTTCTGCCAATTTACCGACCATATTCTTAACCATTTAAAATATGTTGTTCCGTATTGGTCAAATAAATCCAACACTTTTTCGTCAAACCAAATTTTAGTTTTCTTTTCTATCAATGATAAATCAATTCCCTTTTTTTTATAATAATCAATCCATTGATTCGGAATATCTACATATTGCTGCTTGGAAATACCAAACATATGATGATACATTCTGAAAATATCTACGGCGTTTTTATTTGGATATGTAACTTTTTCATAGCACTGATACCATCGATGTTTGCTTTCCATTCTTTCCCAGTTCACATACTGCAAATGCATCACTTTAAAATCATTGATAACTATTTTTTTGCATCCCTGCGGCATTGGTATCCTTGTATTATGAATTGTATTTTGCGAATTATGTTCACTGCCGTCATCCATATAACCCCACGGAAAATAACTTGCATACCACATTTTTTTCATATCCGTACATAAATTTGCCCATTGAAAATGAATAACTGTTCCGGGTTCGGACGAAAGAACTTGTTGCCATTCTTTACTGTCAAATATTTCGGGTGAAAATATTTCATCTGCATCTAATGTAATCAACAGCCGATTTCCTTCTATTTTTCGCGCCTCATCTATTAAAAGTTTTTGGCGTTCTGGTTCATTAAATTGTTCGCTTTTATTGTCTATCAATCTAACTTTGGGATACTTTAATGCGATTTCTCTGCTTCCGTCTGTGGACATTTGGTCGGCGATGATGATATGGTCTGCCCAAAGGTCTGTTGCCTTTAAGAATTTATCCAGTATCCACGCTTCGTTTTTGACCGGGGTTAAACAAATTATTGTCGGTTTACTCATATTTTATTTATTAAGTTACTGAATTATAATCATTTATTTTGAATAAAAAATTTCTGTTCGTGCCTGTTAAAACTAATCGGCGGCGGAAAATCGTACAAATGTTCAAGTAATTTTTTATTCTTATGATGTTTTTTATTGAATAAAATTTTACATAAAACTTTTTTGCCTTTTCGATTTATTAACTTTTTATTTATTTTATTAATATGAGTTAAAATGTGCATTGTCGCTTTGTCGTGGTTATTATTTTCCAAAATATGTTTTGCTTCATCAAAATAATCCTGCAAGCATTCCAACGCCATTTGATTTGAACTGCGCATCCGATAGCCGCCCACCAAAGCGGTTACAGAATAAAGTTTTTCGTACTTAAAAAAACGATTCCACAATTCCATATCGCCCGCATATTTGTAATTTTGCGAAACATAACCGCCTGCCGCTTTCCACAAATCGCGATGCCAGTAAGTCGATTCTTGCTGAATCCATTGAAAATCGCCCTGCCAAAATTTGAACTTCGACCACGATTTGAAAGGGGATAAATTTACGCATCTATCGTATTCATCGTAATATGTAGAAATTCCCTGAATCCATTTTACATTATTGAGAGAAAAAATTTCGGCAATCGTAAAAAGCGATTTTCGATGCAGCATATCGTCAGAGTTGATCCAGCCCATAATTTCACCTGTAGTTTTTTCAAAACCCTTTTGCAAAGCGTGGTACAAGCCATTATCCGGCTCGCTAACCCAGTAAGTCAATTTATGTTCATACTTTTTGATAATTTCAACTGAGCCGTCCGTACTTCCGCCGTCAATAATAATATATTCCAAAGCAGGATAATTTTGCTCTAAAACAGATAAAATGGTATGTTCCAAATACTTGGCTTGATTGTAACTTGGCGTTACAATAGAGATTTTAGGATAATTCACGATAAAACAAGATTAAGATTAGAAATTTTAATGTTTATATTTATATTTAATAAAAGATAATAATTATGAATTATAATTAATTTCAAAAAATTTTAATAATATTATTTTTTCTAAATAATATATAAAAAATATTTTTTAAGTTAATATAGTTTTGAAATATTATATATCTAAATTTCAATATATTACGCATTGAATTTTTTCTATATCTTAATTTGAGTTTAAATGAAACTCATTAATTTTTCACTTTCTTAAAGATTGCGTCTGCCTGCAAAATTTCGCCATTAAGAGGCGAATGCATTTGCTCAAAGTTGCCAACGTACCGAAATCCCATTTCAGTTATTTTATCATAAATAACGTTAAACAATGGCTGATTTTCGTACAATTCCACAAAAGACACTTCCGTAATGATGTAATCGGCATTTTTAATGATATTTTTGCCGCCGTTTATCACTTTGTCTTCAAATCCCTGCACATCAAGTTTCACCAAATACGGCGATTTAATTTCGGCGTCTTTAAAAATGCTGTCCAAAGTTGCCTCATTGACCTTAATTTCCGTTTCGCCAACGGTAAACGGAAACGCTTCCTTGTGGCTGCTTTTCATTTTCAACAAACTCGACGAATACGAAAATTCATTTAGAAAAAAACTGACTTCGCCATTTTTTTCGCCCAGAGCCAAATTAAACGCCTCGAAATTTGCATCGTTGGCAAAATTTGCCTTCAATTGCTCGTACACAAAAGGAATCGGCTCAAAAGAAAATATTTTTGCCTCAGGGAATAGCAATCTCGCCAACTTGGCAAATTGCCCCGCATTTGCCCCGATGTCAAAAATTGTTAAAATTTTTTTCTCTTTCAACCACTGATTTTCGTCGAGAAACTTTTGTTTAGTAGCCGCTTCAATTTCTTCCTGACTTTTTTTATTTTGTCTTATATGATACCCGAAGAGATGAAATATATTCTGCAATAAATTTTTCATTTTTTTATATATAATAAAATATTTAACAATAAAAATTTTTCTAATTTCAAAGTTTGATAATGCAAAAGTAATACTTTTTTTTCTAATAATTTTATTTTTTTTCAAATATTTAATTCATAAAAATAATTACAAATAAATATACTTGTAATTTATTGATTATTAATGCGAATTACGGATTAATTTTTTTTGCGGTAAGAGCCAGAGAGTGAATAATTTTGAAATATAAACTAAATTATTTCGCCATTCCAAAGTTGGCGCAAAAACTCTTGATAAGGCATTGCAAGCACGTTTTCGATTTTTCGCAAATATGGGTCCTGGCTCACAATTATCAATTTTTCAACTTCATATTCTTGCGAAAAAGCGCGTAATCCTTTGATATGACGCGGATTAACAGTTGGAGTTGATTTTACTTCAACGGCAACTTGATGGTCGCCAAGAATGAAATCGACCTTAAAACCCGAACTTGTCCGCCAGTACGAAACCGCGTATTCCAAGTTTGAGTAGCGGCTGTGGGCATAAATTTCCTGATAAATAAAATGTTCAAACGCTTTGCCGAAATTTTCGGAACCGAACTCAATTTTTCCGCGTTTGAGCAGCGAATTAACGATTCCGAGGTCGAAAAAATAGAATTTTGGTGCCGCCACCACGCGCCGTTCCGGTTTTTTCTGAAACGATGGCAAATAACGCCCCAAAAGCGTATCTTCAAGTATTTGAAAATATTCTTTAACTGTCGTTGCGCTCACGCCGGTTTCCGACGAAATATTTGTATAATTTACAATTTCGCCGTTTGTTAGCGCGGAAATTTGCAGAAAACGACTAAAAACATCAACATTTCGCAATCGCGCTTCGGCGGCAATTTCATCTTTGAGATAACTGCCAATGTACGAATTAATCAATTTGTGATACGAATTTGAAATATAATGTTTTGGCAAAAGTCCGTGATTTAACGCCCGCAGCAAGTCAAAATTCTGAATTTCGGCACTTACAAGCGGATAAAGTTCGTAACGTAACGCTCTGCCACCCAGCAAGTTAGTTCCGCTACGCAAAATTTTTCTCGGACTCGAACCGCTTAAAATAAATCTTATACCGCGATTGACAATCAACCAGTGAATTTCGTTCAGCAGTTCGGGCAAACGTTGAATTTCATCAATGACAACGGTTCGGATTTGAGAATTTGCCTCAATCATTTCGCGGATTAGTCCGTTGTTTTCCAAAAGCCGTTTGTAGTCGCTCGAAAGCAAAAGGTCGAACCATAAAGCATTGGGAAACAGCGTTTTAAGCAACGTGCTTTTCCCTGTTTGCCGCGCTCCCCAAAAGAAAATACTTTCATTTTCGGAATCAACAAATATTTGCCTTCGTTTATATTCTTCTAATTCTTCCATTTCAATTTTTTTTGATGTAATTTTAAAGTTATACTTTTGATTTTCGTGTAATTTCAAAGTATAACTTTGGATTTACGTGTAATTTAAAAGTATAACGCCGCAAAAGTAATACATATTTTTCATATATACAAATAATTACATCAATTTTTGTTTTATTTATTAAAAAAGTATCGAATAACAATAAGGAATGGCTTTTATATTATTTATTATTGCTTTAAAAAAATGTTTTTGAGTTCGTTCAAATTTTGCCATTTGCATAAAATAAGAAAAATTTCGGCTGTGTAACTGTTTTATTGTCAGGTTTTTAGCAGCGGTATTTTGTTTTTTTCGGCGATTGTACGCTGCTTTTTCGGCTGCATGCCGCCAAAAAAGATTTCGGTAACGCTTTTGGTAATCCCACGAGGCATTGTGGTCGTGTTTTCGGTAAAAATACAGCGGTTTATTCACAAAAAACACGGGCGCAATTTCTTCCATTTTCAAATACAAATCCATATCCTCCGCCACAATGTAAGTCGGATTTATGCCCGAAGTTTTTTCGTAATCAGCGCGTCTATTCATTGCAAACGCAGAAATATGTCCGCCGGTAGAAGTTAAATGTGATTGATTTTCAGGAATTTTGCCAGCCCAAGTTGTAACGCTTTGCGGCTCAAGTTTTTCGTTGCAAAGAAAATGCGTACAATAAACAATGCTGTATTTTTCAGAATTTTCCAAATGAGTTTTCATCAGTTGCTCGACAGCATCGGGCGTTATCGTGTCTTCTGGGTCGAGAAACGCAAAATAATCGCCGTTAGAAAGTTCAATACATTGCCGTTTGACGTTTCCGCAGCCACCCGAATTTATTTTATTTTTATGAAAAATTATTCTTATGTCGTCATTCTGAACTCGTTTCAGAATCCCCTGTTTATCAGCAGATTGCGGGTCTAACCCGCAATGACGCAATAGAAAATCATTAATAATTTCAACGGAATTATCGGTAGAAGCATCGTCAATTATAACAATTTCAATATTCTGATATGTTTGATTTACAGCCGATTGCAATGTTTCGGCAATATATTTTCCGTTGTTAAAATTGGCAACAAGAAGTGAAACGAGAGGGTTTTTCATAGAAAGAAGTCATTGAATTGCATATTTTTTAAAATAAAAAAATATTACATTTTGATTATCAATCATTTGTGCGGCAGGGGGGACTCGAACCCCCACGCCTCTCGACATTAGTTCCTAAGACTAACGCGGCTACCAATTACGCCACTGCCGCAAATTTCAAGGCGCAAAAGTACAAATTATTTTTTATTTACGCAATTCGCTGTTACAAACCTGCGACATTATATTACAACTTTTTTCCCTGCAACAATATAAACCCCTCTCTGCAAATTACAAACAACATTTATTCCCGAATGTAAATTTACGATACGTACCAGCCGACCATCAATCAAAAAAATATCTACATTCTTTGCCACGTTACTTTCGATGTAGAGATTTCCATTGGTAACAAATATTTTCATTTCGTCTGCACTCGGATTTGGATTCGCAGAGGTAGTGCAATCCGATTCGGATAAAATCCGTTCAATAGCGGTACTTTCGCTTGATGAATATTGATAAATTGCACCATTGACAGCAAACCAGCCGGGCTGACTGCCGCCGGGAATTTGCACACCCGATGAGTTGAAAAGGATTTGCCACGTCGGGGCAATGGTCTGGCTGAAAATATATTTGTAATAATTATTTCCTAAATTTGTCATCGGCTTACCTGACCAGCCGCCAAGAATTTCCACCGTGCTGCCCGAACTTTTATCATAAGCATAAATATTTACTGTTGTACCCCAATCGTTTGGCTTATGAAAAAAAATCGCCTGTTCGCCATAACAAAGTCGCGGCTCTACAACCGTAACATCGCCGCCGCCCGTATTAGTTAGTTCTTCCTGCGTTCCGTCATACGTTCCCTGCGTAACAATCACAGGCGAAGAATTATAAATATATTTTCCATCGTCGCCAATCTTTCCCGGCGCGGCAGTTAAATTTGTAGAAAGTACATACACGCGGATATTTCCTTTACCCGAACAGTTTGCCGTAAGTGTGCCATTTGTAATATTTTTCACATCACCGGTTACCACATCGGTATAAATTCCATTTGGAATATTATTAAAAGTTGCGTTGCCCGAAATTGTAACAAGCGCATAACTGTCGGTTATGGCATCGGTATAACGCCGTTTAAATGCAGCCACGCCGCTTTGTGAAATATTATCTGTAGAATATTGCCCTTTGCGTAATGCAGGAACTGCCTGACGAATTTTATTCAAACGCTGAATATGCAGCGCGAGCGGATGTTTAAGCGTTACGGAAATATTTCCTGTTGCATTTGAATAAGTGGCAAAGTCGCTGACATTTATATTTCCTTTAATATACCCGCCAAAATATGCGCGTCCTGTGTTTATCAGCGGTGTGTTTGTTCCATTATCAATAATATTTCCTTTTTTAAATTCAATTTCCGAGCCATAATAAAGGCACGGAATCCCGCGAAAAGTGTACATCAGCGAAAGATTTTCTGCCCAGGTTGACTGGTCGCCTGTAAATCGATGCGTTTCGTCGGGTTCGGGTGCGTAATCGTGCGAATCTACATAAACAACATTCCAAGTAGGGTCGGCATAAGTATTATCAAAATTTTTACAGTTAAAAGCATCTGTTGCATTGGCAAAATTTCGATGCATCGGAAAATCAATCACATTCAAATCACTTTTTTGAGTATAATTTACTGTGCGATAATCGTTTCCGTTCAAATAATGATTATTCGACACGGGCTGCCCCGATGTGCCGCTGTTAGCATTGTAAAGTAGAATACACGAGTTCATATTTGTAAGAGTCGGCACAATGGAATTGAAATTGCTTTCAAAAATAGCAACATTGCTGTATGGCGTTGCATCTTCGTCCCACGGATAATTTACACTTTCTTTCCAAGTATAAAAAGGTGCAGAAAGTGCTGCAATATCGTGATTCCAGGGACCACGAACGCGAGCGCAAATTTCCGCAAAAAGATAAAAATTCGGTTTTCCTGCCGCCGCCGCCGCAGCCATAAGACCTGGCGTAAAAACTTTATTGAAAGTAAGACGAGAAATATGCTTCCCCGTATCAATTCTAAAGCCATCGACACCCATATTTATAAATTGAGTATAACATTGAATCAGGTAATTATAAACGGCAGGATTTTCGGTATTCAAATCCACACAGTCGCCTGCTATTTGCGCCCATTGCTCGCCGATTGTTTCCCACGAAAAATTACCGTAATGGTGCCAGTAGTTGTGAATGTCGTGGTTCTGTCCGTCAGTATTTTTCAACAATGCCAAACGCGCCTGATATTGCTGTCCGCTGTTTAGCGATGAATAATTTGCAGGCAAATTACTTTGAGGATATTGCTGCATACAATTTATAGATGATAAATCCCCCTGTTTGTAAAACATAGGACAAAGCGTTTTTTCGCCAAAATTGCCTGTGTGATTAAGTACAATATCAAGAATTATTTTCATACCACGGGCGTGAACTGCGTTTATAACATCTTTAAAATTAACATCTTCGGAATTGTAACGGTCGTCAATTTTACCAAAATTCATAGCGTGATAGCCGTGATAATCGTAACCTGAAGCATTTTCAACAATCGGCGTAATCCAAATCGCGCTAAAACCGAGTGCCTTTATATAATCAAGTTTTTCGATTAAACCTTTGAAATCGCCACGCCAGGCAGGGTCGCCCGGATTGTTGCCGTCCCAACAATGTACATTATTTGTCGAATCGCCATCATAAAAACGTGTTGTTATTACAAAATATATGGTCTCATCTCTAAAATCTGTTCGTCCGCCAATAAAACCTGCAAAAACCTGCTGCCACAAACACAGCACAAGCAACGTTGCAGCGAGTTTTAAATAAATATTTTTCATAAAAAAATTTTTAAAAAAAAGTTATATACAAAGGTCAGCAAAAAAGAAAACAAATCAAAAATAAAATTTATTTTTTAAGGGAAATTTCTTTGCAAACGTTACAAGTTTTTTGAAATAAAACTGTTTTGTTTTAATAAATTTTTATTTCAATAAAAAACTTACAATTCACTTTCTTTGAGGCGTTCGGCGTTTTCGGCAATAATCAGTTTATCAATCATATCCTGAATATTTCCGTTCATAAAATCGTTCAGATTGTAAATCGTATAATTAATTCTGTGGTCTGTAATTCGCCCCTGTGGATAGTTGTAAGTGCGAATTTTAGCCGAACGGTCGCCAGTGCTGACCATTGTGCGGCGGCGGTTGGTAATTTCCGAAAGATGTTTTTGCAATTCAATATCATACAGTTTATTACGCAACATTTGCATCGCCATTTCTCGATTTTCCACCTGCGAGCGCGTAACCTGACATTGAACCGTAATTCCCGTCGGTTTGTGCGTAATCTGTACTTTCGTTTCAACTTTATTAACATTTTGCCCCCCTGCCCCACTCGACCGCGCCGTCTGAATTTCGAGGTCGGCAGGATTTATTTCAACATCAACTTCTGCGGCTTCGGGCAAAACAGCCACAGTTGCCGCCGAAGTATGAACTCTGCCCTGAGATTCTGTTAAAGGCACGCGCTGAACGCGATGTACGCCCGATTCGTATTTCAAAGTTCCATAAACATCGTTGCCCGAAACGGTAAAAATTATTTCCTTGTAACCGCCAATCGTACCTTCGCTTATGTTTGTAATTTCAGTTCTCCAGCCCTTTGAATCAATATATTTGGAATACATTTTAAAAAGGTCGCCTGCAAAAATCGCCGCCTCGTCGCCGCCAGTCCCACCGCGAATTTCCATAATCACATTTTTGGAATCTTCGGGGTCGGCAGGAATGAGCAAAAGTTTTATATTTTCTTCTATTTGAGGTATTTGCGGTTCAATATTTTCTATTTCGGTGCGCGCCATTTCACGCATTTCGATATCCGATTCGTTTGCTAAAATATTTTTTGCTTCCCGTAGATTGTCAAGCGCGGTTTTGTATTGAGTGCGCGCCTCAATTATGCGCTCGAGTTCGGAATATTCGCGATTTAACTTAATATAGCGCGGCATATCGGCAATAACAGCGGGGTCGGTAATAAGCGTTCCAATTTCATCAAAACGATGTTGCAGCCCATCTAAGCGTGAAAGTAGTGAGTTTTCGGACATTTTTTATTATGTAAATTTTATTTTTTTGCAAAAGTACACTTTTTTCATAAAAAAAAGCAGAAACAGCAAAACTTGCTGTTTCTGCCACATTATTATTAAAAAATTAAATTAAAATTTATAATCAAGAGCGATACCGAACGCTTTGTTGCTGCGGTTATAAACTTCTTCTTTTGCAGGGTTTATTTTATTTGCGTATGATGGGTGATTGTTTGTATATTTTTTATACATTGTAAATAAATAAGCCAAATTTAGCGATAAACGGTCTGTAATATTTATCTCACCGCCAAAACCAATTGAAGAAGAATTTAAATTGAAGTTCATATCAGATTGCATCCCGTCAGTTAAACCGGAACGTGAAATCTGCCCCCCGGCACTTATCAAAAACGTTTTATTAATTCTATATTCTAATCCTGCAAGCCACTCAAAAGTATTGTTTTTCAGTGAATCTTGTCTGTTATTGGTCATTTTAGCATTTTTGTCGAAAAATATATGCGAACCAACGGATGCAGTAAGTTTTTTGTCAAAAAATTTGTACGAGACACCGGCAGAAAGCAATGCAGGGATATCGTATCTGCTTTCAGCACCATCCGGATACATGCCGTTAGGTATAACACCCGGAATTTTTATGTCCTTTGCGGTTTTATTTTTCAGAGTAATATTGGTCTTAAAATCATATTTAAGAGCAATAAGTAAATTATCATACTTAAAATCAAAACCAAGAATTGGTGCAATGCCCCAGCCCAACTGTTTGGTATCAAGTGCAACGTCAGTAGAAATTAATTGATTTATACCTGCTACAGCCCCATTTGCCTGCGCTGCTAACATATTAAATGCTTTTTGAATATCTGAAATTGTTAACTTTCCAAAATCTTGAGTTGACATTCCCAATCCTGCTGCCATTGCAGCAATTAGGTCAGGGGTAAGTACCGCACTTGCCGGATATGAACCCGCACCATTATCAATTGCCGGTTGTAAAGCCCCTGCTGCTTGAGTTGCAGTGGTTGCGGCTACAGTAAAATATGTAATCAACTCATTTGATTTGTCAATTTTTACATTATTCAAATAACCTTTATAACCATTACCAACAAAACTTGCACGTCCTCCGACAAACGCCGAAAACATATCACTTATTTTATAAGTAACACCCAACTGCGCACCATAGGTAATAGATGTTCCCTCCAAATTCATGTTCAAAGAGTATGTAGTAGGAATATGTGCAGCATTAGAAAGTTGTGCTATGGAACCAGCAAACAGTCCTTCAAACGAAGGCAATCCTTGGTCAAATTTTAGCGAGCCACCGCCGCCAACAATAGCAAAACTTCCGCTGAAAACCCAGCGGTCTGTTTTGTAAGCCGCCTGCACACTTGGCACAAACCACGCAGTTGTCGTGCCTTTATACTCTTTGGTTTCACTTCCGCCATTCATTGCAAAAGGGGCAAAAGTGCTGTTAATTGTGCGTGTTTGGAACGCACTTTGGTTGTTCAACGACAATGTAAAGCCATTGTGTTCCATAAAAGCCAATCCGGCAGGGTTACTGAACACAGCGTCAATGTCTGTTGAGGCATTTCTCGCTGGATTACGCAAAAAACGCACATTCTGGTTTGTGTTGGTCAGAAGACCTCCGGCAAAAACGGCTGTACTAAGCGCGCCTGCCACGATAAACATAATAATTTTTTTCATTACAAATATATTTTAAAAATTTTACGGCTGCAAAAGTACACATTTTTATTTTATTTGTGCAACTTTTTTTATTTTTATATTAATTTTTTCGGCATCTTCGCCTTCGGAAATTGCTTTCTGCCACATTTCAACGGCTTTTGTGGGATTGTCATTTTTTAGTAAAATATCGCCGTAATGGTCGTAAATCACGCCATTTTGCTCGTTTTCTTTCAAATTTGAAATCGCTTTTTCGATATAAAGTTTTGCCAACGAATAACTTTCGCGCTCGTACAAAATCCACGCATAAGTATCCAAAAAAGTAGCATTATTCGGCTCTGCCTCAACAGTTTTCGCGCTCATATTTTCGGCTTTTCGCAAATCGCGCTTTGCAAGGCAAAGATAATAAGCATAATTATTTAATACATAAAGATTTGTGGGATTTGCAGCAAGAGAATTTTCGTACATCACAAATGCGCTGTCGGGTAAATTTATTTTATAAAAAGCATCAGCCATAATAGAATATAAATCGGCTTTAAATATCTGATTTTCAGCATTTAAAACAGAAATTCCATTTTGTGCGGCAGAAATTGTTTCGCTGTATTTTTCCTTCTGAAAAGTTGCTATCGTTTTAAAATAATAAAATTGCGGAAAATCGGGGAAAATATTTATCGCTTCATTGCTCAAAGTCAGCGTTTTATCGTAATTTTCTTTTGATAAATAAAATTGAATCAGTTCGCCCCAGGTTTTCTCGTTTTTCGGATTTATGTTAATCATTGCCTCAAGTTCGGCAAGTGCCTCATTTTCACGATTTTGCGTTTGCAAAAAAAGATAATAATATGCGTGTGGCTGCTCTTCGAGCGGGTAACGTTCTATTAACAGTTTCAACAGATTTTCGGTTTCCGCCGCACGCGATTTGTCGGACGAGGTTTGAGCAATATAATCGCCCAAAATTTCAACTTTTGTGTCAATATCCAAATTGTTGTTTTTCAGTGCTTCGGTTATCATTTCCAACGCCTTGTCGTGCTGATTTTCCCCTTTATAATAATTTGCCAAACTCACATAAACCAGCGGATTTTGCGGGTCCGACCGTCTGACCTGCTCAAAAACCGCAAAAGCCGCCTCATTTTGTTCCGATTGCATTAATAAATTGGCTTTCAATAATTTATAACGTGTTTCGTAAGGATATTTTTCTATCAAACGTTCAATTTCGGCAAAAGCCGATTTCGTGTCATTATTTTTCAAATGAAGTTTAAATTTTTCAATGGAAATATCTTCGGTCATTCCCGTCAGTTTTTCGAGGTCGTCGTATGCCTTCAAAGCACGCTTAATATCTCTGTTATAGATATATATCGCCGCCAACATTTGATAAATCTGCTTATTTTGCGGATGAAATTTTTGCGTCTGTTCGGCAAGTTCGAGCGCATTTATTTCGTCGCCAAGGTCCATATAAAACGAAATAAGTTGAAAACTGTACCACCAGTCGCGCGGGGCGAGTTCTACAGCCCACTGCAAATGCCCAAGTGCCTTTTGCACATTGTGATACTGCAAATACATCAGCCCAAGTTCCGAATGAATACCCGCATTTGCGCTGTCAATTTCGTTGCAACGCAAAAATGTTTCCAAAGCGGAATCGTAATCGCCATTGGTTTTTAGCCGAATTGCCTCATAAAAAAGCGAATCGCGAAGCAAAAGTTCTGATTCTGAAAGTTTTACAACCGACTTCTGTATTTGCTTTGTTGGCGAACATGCCGCAAAAAATATCAGCATTAAACAGGAAAAATATGCAAGTTTATTTTTCATTCTGCAAAAGTACAATTTTAATCACGAATTGCGAGTTCCCGATTATAATTTATTTTTTGAAAATCATTTTTTATTATTATTTTTGCAAAAAAAATTTTGCGAAAAAACTCAATCTTTTTAGTAATTTTTTTAATTTATATTATATTGAAAATGAAATATTTAATTGCACTAATTGCAACATTTTCCTTTTGCGGAAGTGCCGCTGCGCAGTCGGCTTTTGTGTATTCGCTGCCAAAAACTGTGTTGAAAATTGATGTTAAATTAGAAAAAACTGTTGAGCAGCCGGGCGAATTTTATCAGTATGCACAACGCTATCTTGCTGCAAATAAGGTTATTACAGCCGAAAAAACATCTTACCGCATTGTTTCAATTTCTGCCACTGCACAAACCGAGCCAAACACCGAACAAACTTATTCTTTAAATGGCTTGGCAAACAAAAATCTTTCAATTTCTGTCGATGAAAATGGCATTTTGACAGGTTTGAATAATTTTGTGGAAAAAACAAAATCTGAAAAAGTTTTTAACTGCAATGAATTTGTAAAAACTGAGCAAACTTCTGATTTATTGCCACTTACCGAAGAATATATGATGGCTTCTTCAACTGCCAAAATGGCGGAAGGTGCGGCAAAACAGATTTATCACATTCGTGAAGGAAGAATGAATTTGCTTTCGGGCGATGTTAATAATTTTCCGCAAGGTGCGGCAATGAGCGACCTTTTAAGCCGAATGGACAGGGAAGAGCAGCGGCTCACGGAACTTTTTACTGGGAAAAAAATTGTAACTTATGAAACCAAGACCGTTTATTTTGACCCTGCGAAAATGTCTGTAAATCAAATACTTTTCCGTCTGTCGAATATTAACGGTATTGTGGCGGCTGATGATTTGAGCGGCGCACCTGTTTCTATTAATTTTTCAGCCAAGAATAAAAATACAATTGAGAGTACTAATAAATCAACAGTAATTTTGTATTATATTTTGCCTGTAAATGGAAAAATTACGATTAGTGACACTCAAAATCAGTATTTTACGGGCGAATTTACATTTCCGCAATTTGGAACGGTCTTGCCGCTCGGCGAAAATATGCTCACAAAAGTTACAAAGCGCGTTTTAATCGACAATCAGACAGGACGTTTGCTCGGAATTGAGTGATTTTTTTTAATGACATATGGAATTTTGAAATCTTGAAATCTTGGAATTTTGAAATTTATTGAAATGAAAATAATTCAAACCTCAATAAAAGATTTGTATGTTATTGAGCCACAGGTTTTTGCAGACAATCGTGGTTTCTTTTACGAAACATATAACGAACAGAAATATTTTGTTGCGGGAATAAAAGTGCGTTTTGTACAGGACAATATGTCGAAATCGTGCTTTGGCGTTGTTCGTGGGCTGCATTATCAACTTGCGCCGCACTCGCAAAGCAAACTTGTTTCGGTGGTTGAAGGTGCTGTGTGGGATGTGGCTGTTGATTTGCGCAAAAAATCCGAAACTTTCGGGCAGTGGTTTGGCGTGGAACTGACAGCCGAAAATCATCGGCAATTCTTTATTCCACAAGGATTTGCACACGGCTTTGCGGTTTTATCGCCAACGGCAATTTTTACTTACAAATGTGATGATTTTTACAATCCAGCACTCGAAAGAGGTATTATTTTTAACGACCAAACTCTGAAAATCGACTGGAAAATCCCTGAAAACCAAGCGATTATTTCTGAAAAAGACCTAAAACATCCGTCTTTTCAAAATGCAGAAATAAATTTTTGAAATTTTAAATAAATGATTGATACACATTTTATAAAATATCTACAATTTTATAGTATAGTTATTTGATTTTCAACTATTTAAGATTTTAAAATATAAGCAATTTTCGTCTTTTTTCTTAAAAATTCATAATTTTATACTATTCTACACGGTTTTATTCGTAGTTTGTTGTACTTTTGTTTTCAAATAGTTTTACAAAAAATAACTGCAAATGATTACTTTTAAACCTGTTATCAGAAACATACGCGCCGACGGTTTTGCTGCGGTTTATATCCGTGTAACCAAAGACCGCGAAAGTGATTATATCAAAACAAATTACATCGCTAAAAAATCGCAACTTTCGGGCACAAAGATAAAAGATTTTTCGCTAATTTCTAAAATATCGGTTATTGTTGAAAAATTCATTAACCGGCTAAATTATGAAGATACGGAATTTTGGACACTGCGTGAGGTCATAAATTTTTTAATGCAAGAAAATTCGCAAATTTCATTTACCGATTTTTTTGATGAATATCTAAAAAATTTAATTAATGAAGGGCGCGATGCTGCAATAAATAATTACAGTACTGCGATAAATAGTTTAAAAAAATTCGCAGGTAAGGAAAAACTGTTTTTTTCAGAAATAACCGCTAAACTTATTAATGCGTGGATTGAAAGTTTAAAATCAACTAACAGGGCAAAAAATCTGTATCCGATAATTATTAATGCAGTTTTTAAAGCGGGTATGCTTAAATATAATGATTACGAACGTGGAATATTACGCATTAAAAATCAACCGTTCGTGTATGTTAAAATTCCCAAATCAGAAGTGCCGGAAAAACGCGCAATACCTGTTGACGACATTAGAAAAATTTTTGCGTTTGATACTTCAAAATATAAAAAACAAAAACTTTTAGAACTTGCAAAAGATATTGCAATGTTAATATTTTGTTTTGTAGGAATAAATACTAAAGATTTATATTTATTACAAACATATAATTTTGTCGATGGAAAATTTTGTTATAATCGTGCAAAAACTAAAAAAAGTCGTACAGATAAGGCATATATTGAAATTACTGTACCCGAAATGATTTTACCGTTAATAAAAAAATATAAGGGCAAAAACGGGAATTTATTTTGTTTTTCGGAAAAATATAACAATCCACATATATTCTCAACGCGGATAAATGAATATTTAAAAATTATTTGTAAGGGTCTAAATATTGAGAATGTAACCTGTTACTCATTTCGTCATTCGTGGGCGACGATTGCGCAAAACGACTGCGGGGCAAGTACGGCGATGGTTGCTTTTGCGCTCAATCACGCAACCGAGTACCGAATTACGCGCGGGTACATTAAAACCGATTTCACGCCGATTGATAAACTGAATAAACAGGTTTTGGATTTCGTTTTTGGGGAATAAAAAAAAGGGGGCATTTGCCCCTTTTTAATTGTGGTTACAATTCTTTTGCAATCCTACGTAACGCATCAACTTCGTACCCGTTAAGTATGCAAACAAAGTCGTCATTAGAATAAAAATCTTCATCATACTTGTAGTTTTCGGGGAAACATCTCGTTGCTGCTTTTACTACAATGTTTAACGCCCTAAATTCTCTTGCAGTCAAACCACTAATCGAATAAGTACTGTTTTTTTGATTTTTTAAACTTTTCATATCTTTTTCCTTTCAAAATTAATTGTTTAACATTTTAAATTCGTCGTGCGCTTGCGTCAGATAACTTAATGCCTTTGCTGTTTTAGCAACTACTTTACCATTTTCGAGGCGTCCTCTGTAAGTGTCGCCGAATTTGTTTGTAACGGTTATTTCGTCGTCTGCAATGTTTAAAATTGCTTGGTTACTTGTTTTGAAATCTTTTATTGTCATTTTATTGCACTTAACCGTTATGTGCGTAGGGCTAAAAAATTAGATTTATGTATTATTTACGTTTGCAAAAGTAATATTATAATTTGATATACTAAAATTTTTATTAATCTTTTATATTTATTTAATATTTCAGTATGATAGTTTATATTGTTTTAACATTATATCATAATATTATTTATTTTTGTTAAAATAATATATTAACATTATATTTGTAAAATATTTTTATTACTTTTGCACTTTTAAAATATATATTATAATATTATGTTACGAATTAAAGAAATTTGCAAAAGTAAAGGGTTGGAACTCAAACAGTTTGCTCAAATGTACGGCACAACGTACCAAACGCTGTTTTCGATAATTAACGGCAACCCGACAATCGACACATTGAAAAAAATTGCCGACCTGCTCAAAGTGCCGATTACGGAACTTTTTACAGAAAAAACAAGCGGACAAATTACCTGTCCGCACTGCAAAAAAGAAATCAAAGTAAATTGTTTTTAAAGTTCCTGCGAAATTATATCGGGCAATGCGATTGTAATATCAAAGTCCTGCAATGGCTGTGAATTTGCCGAACGGCTGCCTGCAACAATCTGAACAGGCGCAAAAATATCCTGTCCGGTAACAGCATTTTGCGAATGAACTTCAACCAATGGCGAGGTCAAAATACTTTCCAACATCTGAATTTTTTCTTTGTCTGCCAACGGAACAGACAGCGAAATTTCGCGCGTTCCGTTTTTATTTTGCTGCCAGATGCCATTAAAATAATTCGCTCCGCTTTGATTAAAAATATTGCTGTCGGTATATTCTACTGCAATTTTATCGCCATCGTTGCTGTGTTTTAAATTCTCGGAAACTTTTGAAAATAAATAATACTGATAAAAACCGTGTCTGTCCAACCAACGCAAATACACGCCGTTGGTACATTCGTTCATTTCTAATTCTATAAGTAAGTCCGTATTGCCTTCGGAACGAAAAGTATCTGAAAAAGTTGCGTTAAAAGTATTCAGTGAGCCGTTTCCAAAACGAAAAATAATATTTTTCTTTGCTTTTTTATAATAACTTACAAAAAGTTTGTAAATTTGTGTCGTTGGAATGGTATAAAAGTCCTGCCACGTATCCGCATTGTCCATTCTCATTCTTACGGGCGTTCCTGCGGCTGCAAAAACACTAAATGAAAACGGCAAATTTTTAAAACAGGTAATTTTGCGGCTGCGGTTAAATATTTCGCCGATGCCGATTGCGCCAAAAATCGCCGTAACATCGAATTGCTGTATTTCTACCTGTGTATTTGTGCTGTCAAATAATTTCATAGAAACATTCACCGGGCGCGACGTTGCGGGCAAATTTTCACCATTTGCAAGATTATTTCTGTTAATATTAAAATCAAACAAAACCCGCAAATAATACGAAATATCAAAATTAATTTTGCCATCGACCGTCTCGCGGCTGTCGGTAAAAATTTTTCCTGCCGATGTGATTGTAAATTCTGCCCTTAATAAACTGCTTTGGTTTGGTTCAATCACAATACGTTGCGGATTAAATGCAAAACATATTTCTTCGGGTACGTGATACGTATATGCGTCTGTTTCTATTATTTTCATTACTGATTTATTTTTATTGTTTTTAAAACTTCTGCTTTTAAAATCGGGAAAATCGCCTTTTTTATTTCTGCTACCGTGTTCGGAATTTCGTTTGAATAAATATCGGCACGTCCGCCGTCTCTAAACAGTTTCGTCCCTTCGGTTTTAATTTTGTGTGCGATTGCCCCCGCAAGCGACAATTCGCCGCGTTCCTGCGGGCTGTACTTCGGTTGCCAATTTTCAGACGGCTTACGAATGTACGGAATCGGACTTATTGAAATTCCTTTGTCAATAATCCACTGTTGAATTATCGCTCTGAAATTATAAGGTATTTTCCCCGCTTTGCGCCCTGTTTCCAATGTTTGAAACATTATATTGCCCTGCGATGTTTTTAATGCTGCGCCGTTGTCTGTCGGCTCAACGTACATACTTTTTGCAGTTCGACCGCTCGCACTTTTTCCCGATGCCTCAATATTGGAAGCGATTTTCGCCTGCAATTCTTTAAGTTTCTCAATGATAATATTTTGTGCCTGTTCTAACATTTTTCAATAAAATTTTCAATACACACGCCCTGAAATTCCTCAATAGTTGCAGATAATACAACACCTGTAACATTTACATCAAGTTTATCATAAACAACTGAGTAATTAATAGTTTCGGGCAAAATTTTAATTAATCTACTTTCGTTTGCCAAATAGACAAATTGAACAGCATATTTTTTCATTTTCTCGACAATAATTTCGTTTTCTTCGCCCTCAAAATCAAAATCTGTTTTGTCTAAAAATGCTATTTGAGCATAAACTCTATCACGGACATTGCCATTTTTAAAATTTAGTTGCCCCGCAGGTGGTAAAACATTAAGACAACAGGGTAACGGCAAATTATCAAAATTAACGTTTGCTCTCGTCCAATCGTTAAATTCGTAGGAAATGCCGTGCATTTGTTCTACAATCGCTTTTATTTTTAAATCTACTCTCATTTTACCATTTTTTAATCCCAAACTTTAATACCACCCACGCCGCCACCGCCGCTAACAGCACCCAAAAACCGTAAATCTGCGTTTTTTGAAACCAGTTTAAACCCCGTTTTTCCGTTGTTTCGGTATTTTCATTCTTTATTCTTAATTCTTCATTCTTAATTATTAAAGAGTCATTTTCACGCGCATAATCGAGCAACATCGAGTGTTCGTGGGTGGAATTTGACAAAAGCGTTTCGTACTTATCTTTGTAACTTACTTCTGTCTTCAAACTTCTATCTTCAAACTTCTGTGTGCTGACTTCGGTGTTCGTTCCGCCCTCTGATTTCAGTTGTCCGCTTTCGTAATAATCACGATACCAAAGATTTGTGAGCGAATTTTCAAGCAAAGATTTGTTTTGATTTTCCAAATTCTTAATTCTTAATTCTTCATTCTTCATTACATAACTTGCGCTATCACGCTGTTTTTCAACGTTTTGCAAAAGCAAACTCTGACGCTCTGAATTTCCGTACAAAACATCAATCACGGCACTTTGCTCGTTTATTTTATGCTTTAAAGTTGATTTTGTCGGCGTGCAATGCGTCATCGCCATAATAAACATAAAAACGCACGCTACAATCAGCAGCAGCATTATCATTACCCCTACGGGATTGTTTTTTGTGTTAAGTTTCATAATTTTAAAAGTTTATAATATTTATTAGTTTTTTTCTTTTTTTTCTTAATTCGTATTTTAAACGCTTCTTAACAATTACTAATCGCATATTAATAATTTTATTCTGTTCGGCAATAAAATTATCTTTTATTTCAATTAGTTTTTCCAAATTACCAATCTGCATTTTTGCCTTTGATAAAGCGGTTCTTTCAACGAAAAGGTCGCCTGTTAAACGAACATTCGTATTTTTGAGTTCATCATTGAGTTTCCTGTAATTTTCATTTGTCTCAATCAACTTTCCCTCTGCTATTTTCCTAAATGCGTAATTACGCGAAACAAAATACGCACTAACAATAAACGCAATTAGCAAAATACCGATTACTACCATTAAAATTACTGTATTCATATATTTAAAAATTTAAAGATTTCAAATTCCAAGATTTTCAAAAAAAATGCTCGTCTATTCCGAGCCGCCACCCAGATTTTTGCAATTTCCCGCATATTGCGGGGCGTACATATTTTTAAGGTTGTGGTCGAACTTCAGAGATACCTTTCGGCGTACAATTTTCATCTGCTTATTCGTCATTTGTCAAATTTT
>Ga0209629_10000250_pt1 | contig 27544 bp, 21 predicted proteins | sample TergutCu122P5_FD_187286 | JGI IMG/M metagenome (GOLD analysis project Ga0209629, IMG submission 187286) | Cubitermes ugandensis P5 segment gut microbial communities from Kakamega Forest, Kenya - Cu122 P5 (SPAdes) (version 2) | ecosystem: Host-associated > Arthropoda: Insects > Digestive system...
ATATTTATAAGATCATTTTCTCAATCGGAATCACCAATATGCCTTCAGCGCCCAGACTTTTCAGTTTGCCGATGATTTCCCAAAAATGTCTTTCCGTAATCACTGATTGCACTGATACCCAGCCTTTATCGGCTAATGGAGTGACGGTTGGACTTTTTACGCCCGGCAACAATTGACAGATGGCTGTCAAATTTTCTTTCGGCGCATTCAACAGCACATATTTCTTGCCTGAAGCCTCCTGAACAGCGGCAAAGCGAAACAGTAATTCGTCTAAAATCAGTTTCTTCTCTTCAGTTAATCCCTCATTAGCAATCAGTAACGCTTCGCTTTTCATCACAACCTCAACTTCTTTGAGGCGATTACTCACCAATGTACTGCCGGAACTGACAATGTCAAAAATGGCGTCCGCCAACCCGATACCCGGCGCTATTTCTACTGAGCCGGATATCTCATGCGTTTCTGCCTTTATCTTGTTGTTTTGCAGAAACTCTTTGAGTATCAATGGATAGGAAGTAGCAATCGTTTTGCCTTCAAACCATTCAATTCCCTGATATTCATCATCTTTCGGAATAGCCAAAGACAGTCGGCATTTACTGAATCCCAACCGTTTGACGAGAACGGCGCCTCTACCCTTTTCAACATACTCATTTTCACCGATAATCCCCACATCGGCCACGCCATTCGCAACAGATTGAGGGATATCGTCATCGCGCAAAAAAAGTACTTCAACGGGAAAGTCGATGGCAGCCAGCAGCAGCGTACGTTGCTTTGCCTTATTCAACTGAATACCTGCTTCTTCAAATAACACCATCGTCTCTTCGTTCAGGCGGCCTTTGGATTGGACTGCAATACGCAAGGTCTTACTAAACTGTTGTTTCATACGACTTTAAAATTTCTAAACAGTTAAAATACAATGTGATTTGAAGGGCAAAATTAGTTCTTTTTTATCAGGTAAAGACTAAAAATGAGGATTTTTTGAATGAACCGGTTACTTTTATGTAACAAATCTGTTTTTTTTACGTCATAAGAGTAGAAAAAGATTTCAGGTCAATAACAAATTGCAGAGAGAGAATTGAACGAATATGCTAAATTATATTCACATTATCAAGGGAGTTCGCAAAAACGATAAAAAAGCGCAAATGGCATTTTATGATTTGTTTTTTAAGCCGGTTTACCAAAGCGCTTACGCTATCGTTGGAAACCATGACGATGCTGAAGAAATCATGCAGGATACGCTGCTAAAAGTGTTTGCAAAAACAGATTTACTGCATGAAGACATCTCCATCATGACTCGACTGCTCAAACGAATCGCTATCAATCAAGCCATTGACGCACTGCGAAAGAGAAAAGAATTTATCTTTCCCATGGAAGAAGAGGAGGAAACAGCATTGGAAGACGTGGAGGATGAAAATGATGAAGAAAATGAACTGACAATAGAAGATATCAAGCACGGAATTGACTGTTTATCACCTGTATACAGATCAATTCTTTCACTTCGCTTATTTGAAGAGATGAGTTTTGCCGACATCGCAGTGACGTTGAAAATCAATGCTTCAACGGCGCGTGTGCAATATCAGCGGGGAATCTTGAAATTACGAACGTTATTAAAACAACAACTATATGCTTATGAATAATTTACTCGACAATCAGATCAAGCGACATGCCGCAGAAATATTTGGCAATGAACCGCTTATGGGACATCGTGAGCGATTCGCAAGCAAACTGCATGACTTAGACGAAAAGAAAACCATCCATTTTCGTCAGATAATCAGCTACATAGCCGTTGCGGCAGTTTTTGCCGGGGTGGTTATCGTTTCCTTACAACTGCTCAAACCTAAGACTACAGCCGAAAGCGCTCCGCTGGATGAAGTACAGGGTTATTACTCCATGCAACTGCAGGAAAAAATCGATGAAATCGAACAGTTGCTTCCCCGTATGAATGAAAAAGACCGGGCGATGCTGATGCAGGACATTGAATCCATGCAAAATGCAGCGGATACAAATGTTCAACTTTCAGACGAAAACAAGATTGCTTTGATGGTGAACACCTATTCGGTGAAAATCGAATCGCTGGAACATATCAAAAATATGCTCATGACTAATTATTAACATCTTTAAAATAAATGAATTATGAAACGGATTATTTTTGCTTTATGCGTAATTATGCTTGCTTTTTGCAAGATGGCTGCTGTGTCAGCAGAGGCTCCCTTAAAGGAATTTAAGAGAGAAGTGACGAAAGAGTTTTCAGTCGGCGCCAATCCTAATTTGAACATTGACAACAAGTTTGGGCAAATCCGCATCATCGAAGGGGCGGACAACAAAATCTCATTTAACATCGAAATCATCGGGAAAGGGATTACGGAAGCATTGGCCAAAGAATATGCCGAAGCTGTTTCCATCGATTTCTCTCAAAGCGGTGATAACGTTAGCGCTACGACAATGCATAAAAACATGCAGTGCAATAACTGCGGAAGGGAAACAAACTATACCGTTATTGCTCCCAAGGGCGTCATGATGAAATTGGTGAATAAATTCGGGAATATCACGCTCGACAAATCCATCAAGCCGCTCAATGTGGACTTGGAATATGGGAATTTGGTGGCCAATACGTTGACTGACGTAACGATCAACGTCAAATTTGGACAGGTCACCATCAACGCATGTGAAAACATCAATTTTGAATCCGCCTATACCAAAATCAAAATCGGCAAGGCCAACCAAATAAAGGCTAAATCCGAATTTGATGATTTCCAGCTTGGAACGGTAGCAGATGTGGTGATGAAAACCCAATATACGCCAGTCAAAATTGATCAGTTAAATAAATCTTTTATTTGCGATAATTTCAAGTTTTGTTCATTGGATATTGCCAATATTTCTCCTCAGTTTTCGCAGATAAAAATTGACGCCGGCTATTCTCAAATCAAGTTAGCGCTTGATAACCGTCACAGTTTCAAGGCCGATTTGAGGACAAGGTATGGGAACATCAACTCTGGAAATTTTGCTTTCAATATTAAATCCGACAGAAATACGCAAACATGTAGCGGAACTTTCGGCAGCGCAAGCAATCCTTTGGCAATTGTTGATATCTCCACAGAGTTTGGGGATATTGTCTTTAAATAACTCCATAATTTAAAAATACTTAGCGGTTGTTTGAAGTTTGCAACGAATTAATCGGCAAGCAAACTTCAAACAACCGCTAATGTTAAAATTCATTGTGTGTTTATCGTATGAGGCTGTTTAATCGTTTTTCGCTTGCTGATTCCAGTTGATACGCTGTGAGAAAAACATGATAATTGCCAGAATCACAAACAGTCCAATACTGCCGGCCAATAATGCGTACGTTTCCATCTGTATCAACACAAAAATATAGAGATACAGCAATGCCAGCAATCCGCCGATAGTCAACGCTGTCTTCCTGATTTTCAGCACTCCAAGCATATATAATGTAATCATTGCAACTGTCATCACAGATGCAATGACATACGCAATGGTGAAATTAGTATGTTCGGAGATGGAAATCAACAAAGAATAGAATAGACAGAGCGCCGCTCCAATCAACAGATACTGCAATGGATGAATCCGTTTTTTCTGCAAAATCTCCACAAAAAAACTGACAACAAACGTCAACAAAATAATCAAAATCGCATATTTGACTGAACGCATGGACTGCTGGTAATGCTGCACAGGCAATAACAGCGACACGCCAAATGCAGAACTGTCAATATCATTCTGCCAACGCGAACCTGTGATCACCTGTGGATAATTACGGTTCAAGTGCATCACTTTCCAGTTACACGTAAATCCTGTATCGGTCACATTGCGGTCGACAGGTAAGAAATTGCCTGTGAAACTGGGTGTTGTAGCATTGGAGCGCATATCGACAATGGTTGTTTTGCCGAGCGGTACAAAACTCAATGATTCTGATCCTTTTAATTTGATTGTCACCGAAAATGCCACAGTGCCTGCGTTCAATAAAGTCTTCATATCCACCGGAACAGACACGCCGGACTGAATAATCACCGCCTGCTTGATCCCCGGATTGAGCGATAATTGCTGATCTCCCCATTTCATTTCTATTTGCTCGCTGATTCCCCGCAAATCTGAAATGCCGATATTCAGCATCGCGTCCTGGATAAAAATGTTTTTCAAAGCTTCTTCCGACAAATTTTTCAACTCATCCGGCAACACAAAACTTCCCGTCAATTCAATCGGTACATTATACACGACTATTTCGTACAAACCCCGTTTCAATTCCTGAGATTCTATTTCGCTCTTGATATTCAATGACTCAGGGAAAATTTGTATCACAGACATTGTTTTTTCCAGTTTCCCCTCCTGATTGGTAATCAATTCATAGGTCGGAATGGTTAGTATCGGCCCGTTAATAGTCTGTGTACCACTCCATTTCTGATATACTTCCGCCGTAGCTGAATTGGCCGTAATTTCGCGCTCCTTGATTAATTCGCTGATAAATATCATCGGAATCATCAGAAACAATGTCAGCATACCTATCAGAATTGCTTTGATAACCATGTGATTACGTGAAAAAAAATCACCCTCAACGTAATTTGTCGGGCGATGCGGGTAGTTCCCGCTTGCCGGCGCCGAATAATTCGACGCACGATTCGCCATGTTCCCGTTCGCTTGTTCAGATCGAACGTCCTCCTCTTGATTTGCATTAAATTCTTGCGTGTCCATAATTAATAAATGTATAAAAGTGCTTTTCGGCACAAAATGAATAAATAAAAAATGTTATTTTAGTTTGTATTTAATTGATTCTTAAATAATTCATCCAATGCATTGATATGACTGATAAAAGCCTCCCTGCCCTTTTCGGTGATTGAATAAGTTGTGTTGGGCTTTCCAGGTTGTATTTCATTTTTCATTGGATGACTTCTCCATCATATTCCGTATATCATTTAACGTAATTAAAACTTCTTTATTATCCATATCTTTAAGAGAACTTTGTATCGCAATGTTAAAACAACAATATAAACGCACCAAAAGAAATGTGATTTCTTTTGGTGCGTTTGCTAAAAAAACTTGATCACAAAAATCTTTACCGAGTTGTTTTTGAAACTAACTGGATGATTATCAAGTTGTAATATGATGGCGCGGTGACGACAAAGATGTCTATCTATTTATACAACGCTCCGTAAGCCTGGCACGCACGGTAGTCCGCACCTTCCTTATCCATTCCAAATGCGTTCCAAACGGCCGGCCGGAAAATATCTTTCTCATCCACGTTGTGCATGCAAACCGGAATACGCAACATCGAAGCCAGTGTAAGCAGGTCGGCGCCGATATGTCCGAAACTGATGGAGCCGTGATTGGCGCCCCAGTTATTCATCACGGAATATACGTCCTTGAACGCATCATTATGGGTTATACGCGGCGCAAACCAGGTCGTTGGCCAGCCCTTATCCGTCCTGTCATCCAATATCTTATGGGCTTCCGGGTCGATGTCTACCGTCCACCCTTCAGCCAATTGCAGAACAGGGCCTATCCCTTTGACCAAGTTCAAACGCACCATGGTACAAGGCATTCCACCCTTTGTCAGGAATTTGGAAGAGAATCCGCCACCGCGAAAATATCCTCTATTAGCAGGCATCCAGGTAGTTGCGTCTAAACAAGCCTGCGCCTCTTTTTCTGTAATATCCCAAAATGGCTTCATCACCGGATTGCCGGCTGCATTTGTCTGCTGGCCGGAACCATCTAACGAAGCGGCGCCCGAATTGATCAGATGGATGATGCCATGGGCTGCCTTCCCTGTCAATGCTTTTCCTGTGACGCGCAATACGGCTTCGGGACTCCAGTAGGTTCGTACATCAGCAAAAATCTGTGCCGTACCGGTCAGTAAATGCCCAAATAACATGGCAGTTCCATTCAATGAATCATTTTCTGTGGCCAGGACGTATGCCTGGCGTATCCCGTTCCAGTCGAAAGATGAATTAAGGATGGATTCTGTAAAATCTCCATTTGGGTAGAAATCAGTCCATTGGCGTTGTCCCTGAAATCCTGCTGCAATCGCATTATGTCCCAATGCTTCTTCTCCAAATCCCAATTCTTTCAAGCGTGGATTCCCAACCATCAAGTCGCGGACAATCAGCGTCATCTTGACGATAAACTCCCAGTCTGCGTCAAATTCGGCGCTACTCTTCACCAAGTGTACCGGGTTGATATTATCCTCGCCTTGCTTACAATTCACTTTTGCCCAGGCGAGCGCTTTTTTGTATTCATCGGGGTCATAGATGCCTTTTTCCATACGGCGAATAATCTCCACTTCATCAATCCCTTCGCATCGCATCCCAAGAAATTCCTCAAAAAAATCAGCATTGACGATCGATCCGGCAATACCCATACAAACGGCGCCGATAGACAGATACGATTTTCCGCGCATCATGGCAACAGCCAGCGAGGTGCGGGCGAAACGCAACAGTTTTTCTTTCACATCTTCAGGTATTTGCGTTGTATCGGCATCCTGAACCTCATGTCCATAAATACCAAATGCAGGCAAACCTTTTTGTGCATGGGCAGCCAGCACGGCGGCAAGGTAGACTGCACCGGGGCGTTCCGTACCGTTAAAACCCCAAACAGCCTTGACAGTGTGAGGGTCCATATCCATCGTTTCACTGCCGTAGCACCAGCAGGGAGTGACTGTAATCGTTATATCTACTCCTTCTCTCCTGAATTTTTCAGCACAGGCTGCACTTTCCGGTACGCGTCCGATGGTTGAATCGGCAATCACGCACTTTACAGGCGTCCCGTCAGGATACTTCAACGTGGAAGAAATCAGGGTTACTACACTTTTGGCCATGTTCATGGTCTGGTTTTCAAGCGATTCACGCACTCCGCCCATACGGCCGTCTATCACCGGACGAATGCCGATTTTCGGCCATTCTCCTTGAAATCTGTTTACATTCATTGTCTTGTTATTTTTTTAATTTATAATTGTTTAGTTCAATAATCCCGGTAATTTTTCCGCTCTATAGCTTCAGGCAAAAAGAGCATCATCTATTCGACGGCTAAAATACAATTATATTTTGACAATCGCCTGAAAGAATCTGTTAAAAAATGAGAAAACGGCCTGTTTTTTTTACGTGTGTTCTGCAACTCATTGAAGCTAATAAAAAGAGAAATATCATGTTCAAGTTATCAATGTAACTTTTCAGGGTTTTGTGATTGTTATTTTTTTTTGAAGAAGGGGAAGGAAAATTTGTCCATACCCATCAAAATTTGTAATTTTGCGGCCGTTTTTATGGAAAATAAAGATAAAAACAAATCAACATTCGTCCGATTGTCCGGTTGAGGATAATTGATTGTCAGTTTATGCTTTTTATCTGACAATTTGATGCGGAGAACGCGTAGCAGAAGCAATGATAACAGGAATAGAAATACAAAAAGATAAAAAAATGGCGCTAAAAAAGAAGTTAAAGGTTTATATCCCACTGATTATAGTTGTATTGGCGGTATTACTTGCCGGGACAATCTGGTATCTCAATTACAGGAAATTTGTCTCAACCGATGATGCGTTTGTGACCAGCGACGTGGTCACAGTCAGTCCCAAAGTAATGGGCAGAATCACAAAACTTTATGCAGATGAAGGTAAGACCGTACGTCTCGGCGAACTGCTTGCCGAACTGGACTCTACAGATGTTTACGCTCAGAAATTGCAGACACAGGCTGCCAAGACACAAGCGGAAGACAATAAAACTCAGATGGTTGTAAAATACAATTACGACCTTCAAAATCAAAAAGTCTTTCAAGTAGCCCTTGACAAGGCGAAAGAAGATTTTGCCCGCGCCGAAACGCAATACAGCGGCGGTGTGATTACACAGGAACAGCATGATCATGCGAAAAAAGCGATGGAAACGGCTCAGGCACAATATGACGCTTCTGTTGCTGCGCTTGAAATGTCGAAAGCGCAGATTGGCAGTGCAACATCTGGAGTAGAAGTGTCGAAAGCACAGGTCAATGTGGTTGAATCGCAGTTGCGAAACTACAAACTGTTTGCGCCGTGCGACGGTGTGATTGCCAAACGCTGGCTGTTGGAAGGCGACATCGTGCAGCCCGCTCAATCCATCTTCACAGTCAACAACACGACCAAATTCTGGGTGCAGGTATATCTTGAGGAAACGAAAATGGAAAGCATCCGCAACGGTTCCGAGGCTGAATTTACCATTGATGCCTTGCCCGATGTGAAATTTTCAGGCAAAATTTATGATGTCGGATCAACCACAGCATCAGAGTTTTCGCTCATTCCACCAAACAACGCTTCGGGAAATTTCACGAAAGTGACACAACGTGTGCCGATGAAAATATCTATCGACAGCGTTTCCGGCAATCATCCATTGTCCGCATATCAATTTTTTACAGGGATGTCGGCCGTTGTGAAGATCAGGAAATAATCTTATATGCTTCATTCCTCAAACTTAAATCGTTTAAAATCAGCGCTCAGACACCGCCAGCAAAAGATTAGCGGGAATCCGCGCTACAAATGGTTTGTGTTGGCAAATATCATGCTCGGCACGTTTATGGCTGTGCTCGACAGCACGATAGTGAATGTGAGCCTGCCTAAAATCATGTCGTCGTTCGGCGTAGGGCTTTCTTCGATTCAATGGGTTAGCACGGCTTACATGCTGGCGATGGCGGGCATGTTGCCCACATCGGGATGGCTGGCAGATAAATTCGGCTACAAGCGCGTGTATTTCTTTGGGTTATTGCTTTTCACCTTTGGGTCTTTACTGTGCGGAATGTCGGATAATATCACAGCGCTGATTCTTTCGCGCATCATACAGGGGATCGGCGGCGGAACGGTACAACCGTTGGGAATGGCTATCATCACACGTGAATTTCCGCAGCAGCAACGCGGTCTGGCGTTGGGCTTTTGGTCGATTGCTTCAGCGGCTTCTGTGTCGTTCGGCCCGATGTTGGGCGGTTATCTGGTCGATAATTTTTCGTGGCAACTGATTTTTGACGTCAATGTGCCGGTAGGCATTATTGCACTGGCGCTTACGTTTCTTATTCAGCGCGAATACAAGAGTTCACGTATCCGTAAATTTGATTTCACAGGTTTTATTTCTGTGATCATTTTTCTACCGTTGTTGCTTTACGCGCTTGCTGAAGGCCATGCCGCAACCAATGCCGAAGGTTGGGATGCACCGTATATTCTGGTTTGTTTAGCTATTTCAGCCATCGCCTTCACGGTTTTTCTCACGCGCGAACTGACTGCCAAAGACCCGCTGATCGACATTCGACTGCTGGGCAATTACAATTTTGGCATGAACAATATCATTCTTTTCGTGTTCTCGATGGGAATGTTCGGCAGTACGTTTCTGTTTCCGCTATACCTGCAAACCGCGATGGATTACACGGCAGTGCAATCTGGTCTCGTATTTTTGCCGGTCGGCATCCTGCAAGGCGTCAATGCTCCGATCGCAGGCAGGCTGTCCGACAAAATGAACGCGAAAATTTTAGTGACGATAGGGATGATTTTATTCGTCATCAGTTTTCTGATGAACGTGAACCTGTCGTTTTTGACCGAGCATCATTATATCATGACTTCGCTCTACATTCGCGGTTTCGGGATGGGAATGATTTTTACGCCACTCAATACGATGTCGCTTGCCACGATTCCGAAAGAAAAAATGGCTCAGGCATCCGGTATCTCCAATACAATCAGGCAGATAGGAGGTTCGCTGGGCGTGGCTCTGTTCACGACCATTCTGACAGTACGCGTGAATTATCACGCGCAAATTTATGGCTCTGCCATAGAAACAAATTCCGACGCCTTCAAAAATACGATTCGCAACTTAGCGTATCATATTCAACATACTACCGGCAGCGCCTATTCCAGCGCTGTCAAACAAGGACAAAGTGTGCTGCTGTCGCAAATCAATACACAGGCATTTATTTCGGGCATCAATGATGATTTTTTAATTGCCACATGTATTATGGTACTCGGTTTTATCCCGATTTTTTTGATGCGAAGTCGCAAAAAAGCCCTGCAATTAGCCGAAGAAAAGAAAAAGAACGCATAAAAGATAAATATATGAAAATAAGAAGTTTAATACTTTCATTCCTGCTTTTACCCGCAATGATTTCGGGACAAAGCGATTCACTGACGCTTTCGACTGTCATTAAGCAGGTTATCAATAATTATCCATCCATTATCAAGGCTCAAAAGAATCTTGAAACAGCCGACGCCAATATCAGCTTAGCAAAAACCGCCTATTATCCGAATGTGAATGTCAGCGGACAATACGCGCACATCGGACCGGTTTCATCATTCGACCTTTCGGCTATGGGGATGGGTGTGATTCAAATGTATCCAGCCAATAATTACGGCATTTCATTAGACATCAATCAGTTGATTTATGATTTCGGACGAACGGAAAAAAATATAGAACTGCAAAAAGGTTCAAAAGTACTGAACGAACTGACGCTGGAAAATATCAAACAACAACTCTCTTTGGCCGTTGCCGGAACGTTCTACAACATTGCGTTTTTGCAGCAGGCCATTCAAATTAAAAACGAGGAAATTGCGACTTTACAGCAACATCTCGATTTTGTGAAAAGGAAAAAAGCAACCGGCTCGGCAACTGATTATGAGGTACTTTCGACACAGGTACGGATTTCATCTATTGAGAATGAAAAAACCGATCTCGAATCTGCACTTGCCACGCAATTGAGTCTGCTCAACTCTTTTCTTGGCAATCCACAAGACCAAAATCTGTCTCTGCAAACAACTTTTGTGCTGCCTCAACCTATCGCTTCGTTCGACGATCTTTGTCAAACTGCCTACGGAAACCGCTATGATTTGAAAATGGCGGTAGAAAAAAAGAACATGTCTGCATCGAGACTTGACTTGGTTAAAACGCAAAATCTGCCTTCGCTCAATTTCTTTGCCGCCGGTGGATGGAAAAATGGCTATATTCCTGAATTGAATAAATTTACTCCCAACTATCAGGTTGGTGTAGGGTTGAAAATTCCGCTTTTCGATCAGGGGAAAACAAAATATGGCAAAGTGGTCGCAGGCAAGGAAATTGACGCCAACAATGAGGAAATTGAATTGGTCAGGCGCAACATCGCCAACGAAATTGTGGAGACAAAAACCGCTACCGAAGCGGCACAGCAAAAGGTAACTCGCAGTGTATTACAGTTGCAGCAGGCAGAACAGGCATACCGCCTTGCTGAAATCAGTTACCAGACAGGCTCCATCACAAATCTCGATTTATTAGATACTTATACTACACTTTCCAATACGCAACTTTCTCTCTATAAAGCCAAAATAGATTATACGGTCAATTACCTGAAACTTAAAACAGCGCTGGGAGAAAAGATTTATTAGCAGCCTCAGTGCTGATGAAAAAATTATTCAAGCACAAACAGTTCTGAAGGCGTCATCCGTTTCAACACGTTCAGGTTCAAATCTTTGCCTATGCGGATTCCTTCGTGTTGCAGCCTGAAATCGACGGTTTTATAAACCAGTTCAGGATGGTTGTTCTCGCGGCTCAAGTGGCAGAGCCACACATTTTTCCATGTGGGTGAGAAATGTGTAGCTAAAAATTCGGCAGCGTCCTGATTGCTCAAATGACCTGTGGGGCTTGACACTCGCTCTTTAAGGAAAGGAGGATAATTGCCAAACATCAGCATTTCAGTGTCATAATTTGCTTCAAGTACCAGATGATCGGCCATACATAAATAGCGGGAGACTGTTTCCGTGATCGTTCCAACATCCGTGGCAATAGTAAATCGTTGATTTTCAAACTGAATCATATAGCCGACATTGTCCGAACTGTCATGGGGCACTTCAAAGGCTTCAATCTGCAAATCCCGGATCATGAAGGGAACTTCTTTTTCAATGATCCTGCGTGACTGGAATAGTGTCTCTTCCACAAAACGGCTACGGTCGATTCCATCGTGCACAAGTTCAGTCGAATACACCGGAATATGGTATTTTTCACCCAAACAGCCAACTGTTTTGATATGGTCTCCATGATCGTGCGTCACCAGGACAGCGATAATCTTCTCAAAATCTATTTCCTTGTCTTTCAATGTTTTTCTTATCCAGCGATCGCCGATACCGGCGTCAATCAGTATTCCATACTCAGGCGTACCCAAATAATAACAGTTCCCGCTGCTTCCACTTGCCAAACTTAGAAAAGACATTTTCATCGCTGTATACTTCAAAGGCGCTCCAATCTACACCTGTCCCAATTTTTTGGCAAAATTACAAATTATTCTTCAATTTATTTGACAGACGGTTTTTTTTTATACTTTTGTCACATGAAGCAAACAATGAAATATCTATACATATTTATTATAGTATGTTTTTGTGCAGCGGGATATGCGCAAACCGATTCAGTGATTCCTTTCGAAAAAGCCTATAAGCGAGTGTATAACGTTACAAAATCAGCAGACAACCTTCGACCGGTAATCGATGGACGGTTGGATGAAGATTTTTGGACGAAACAGGGTGAATGGTCGGAGCGTTTTGTCCAGGTGACGCCTTACGAACGGGCCATCTCTCCTTCTCCTACCCGCGTTAAAGTGCTGTATGACAATAAGTATATATATGTTGGCGTATACTGCAAAGATGCTGAACCCGAAAAGATGAATGCGTTCATCGGCAATCGCGACGACAATAATATCGGCGATTTGATCAGTGTGGCATTTGATACGTATCACGATTTTCGGGCAGCGCCTGAATTTAATATAAACCTGGGCGGGAACAAGACGGATTTGATTGTAACGGACAAACTGACCGTAAACAAAAGCTGGAATGCCGTGTGGGAAGGCCGTACCCATATCGACCTGGCCGATTCATCATGGACAGCAGAATTACGGATCCCATTCAATCAACTAAGATACAATCAATTGTCAGATTCTGATATTTGGGGACTGCATGTAAGGCGTATCATCCGGCGCAACAACGAAGTGCAAAACTGGAGCATGATTCCGCTGAAAAACAACGGACACGTTTTTTCTTTCGGCGAGATGCACGGCATGACAGACCTGCCAAAGCCACGTGGCATTGAGATTTTACCCTACGTCATGGGAAAATATAAAAGAGACCAAGCCATTCCGGGCAGTCCTTATCAAAAAGGGTATCTGTGGGGAGGAAACGCCGGTCTGGATGCAAAGCTGGCATTATCAGACTTTACGCTCGACCTGACGGTAAATCCTGATTTCGGACAAATCGCTCTCGACCCTTCTGTGATGAACCTGACTTCCTACGAGACATTTTATGATGAAAATCGACCTTTCTTCCTGGAAGGCAAGCATATCATGGATTTTCAGATGGGCAGCGATATGATGTTTTATACACGTCGAATTGGCGCCACCCCGACGCTGCGTCCCGAAGGGATTGATAATGTGAACAGTTTTGCCGAATCTGTCGCCAATGTCCCTATTATCGGAGCGTTGAAGCTGACCGGTACAAACCGTCATGGCTTGACGTTAGGGATCGTTCAGAGTGTGACGGCACGCTCAGCCGTGGACGTGATGCGGTTAGACAACGTGACTTCATCCGACAGTAACCACCCCAGGCAGGTCTTCAGTTCGGAAGTGATTGAGCCGTTGACCAATTTTACCGTTGCCCGTGTTCAAAAAAATTGGGAGGGCAATACGCTGCTGGGGGGAATGTTGACGTCGGTCAATCGGGCGCTCGACAAACCAAACTTGGAAAACTATATGGCCAGAAACACCTTTACAGCCGGTTTGGATTTCACACAATTTTTCGCCAAACGCCTTTATTACATAGAGATGAAAGGTATGTTCAGTTCAATGAACGGAAGCGCTGCTGCTATCACGCGGCTACAAAAAAATGCAGTGCACTATTACCAGCGCACCTCAGGGCAAGATTATCTGCACGTTGACGAAAACCGCACATCGTTGAACGGCACAGGCGGATATCTCAAACTCGGACGCAAAGGCAATGCAAAATGGACATTTTCAGAGACATACAACTGGCTATCTCCCGGCTTCGACATGAATGATATCGGATATTTAAAACAGGCTGATATCCAGTCGAATGAGACGATGGCTGAATTTAAGCAGACCAATGTATGGAAACAATTCCGAAGCAATACGATCACGTTTTCGCAAGTGAACCAGTGGAATTACGGCGGCAAGTCTTTCGGAAACAGTTTTATTGTGAAATGGAAGACGATGTTTATGAACAGATATGAAGCAGATATCACCCAGACTTATGGATGGAATGAGGTACAAAGCAGGCGTTTACGCGGCGGGCCGGATATACGGTTCGGCGAATGGTATAACGTGAATGCATTGCTGAATACAGACAAAGCCAACCGTGTGTCTTTCACAATGCAGTATACGGGCAATTACAATATGCTGGGAGATTACAGTTTCAATACGCTTGCGCCATCGTTAAGTCTCCGGCTGGGAAACCATGTATTGTTGACAGGAAAATTCAGTTACGCATGGAATAAAGATGATTTTCAATATGTTACTGCTATTGCTAAACCTTCTGGCGGTGTAACGTCTTCGCCCGGTCCTGTTTATATCGTTGGAAATATGAATCAAAAGACATTCGGACTGACTATGAATCTGCAAGTTAATATGACGCCCGACATATCATTACAATGGTATGGAGCGCCTTTTACGTCGACCGCCAAGTATAAGGATTTCAAAAAAGCGATGAATCCCGAATCACATATCCGCGCCGACCGTTTCCATACTTTTTCGCCGAATGAAATAAGTCTTTCGGACAGCAAATATACCGTTCAGAATGACACAGAGAATTTTTCGTTCACGAATCCGGACTTTAACTTCAACGAATTCAGGTCGATTTTCGTTGGCCGTTGGGAATACCTGCCCGGCTCTACGCTTTACGTTGTGTGGGAACACTCAATGTCCAACAATGCAGGATATTACCTGCCGGGTTGGGATCAGAATTTAGACCGTATGTTTGGCCTGCCCGCGAAGAATATCTTTATGGTTAAATTGAATTACTGGTTTAATTTATAAAAGATCAATTAAGAATTAAGAGAAGATTTTCAGCCATTTATGATTCTTACCGTCTTATTTAAAAATTCAGTTTTACAATCTTACGATCTTACGGTCTTCCTCTCACCTCCCTATTCCGTAGTAGATAAACCCGTTTTCTTCCATTTCAGTCAAGTTGTAAATGTTCCTGCCATCGAGGATAAGGGGGCGCTTCATGCGTTTTTTAATGATCGCCCATGCCGGCAAGCGAAATTCTTTCCATTCGGTCACAATCAGCAACGCATCCACATTGTCCACAGCCTCATAGATATCTCTTGCATATTGAACGCTGTCGCCGATCCGTCGTTTGGCTTCAGGAATGGCAACCGGATCATAAACAATCACCCGGCAGCCGGCTTTTAGCAACAGGTCAATCAATACGAGCGAAGGCGCTTCCCGCATATCGTCAGTCTCAGGTTTAAATGCCAGTCCCCAGAGCGCTATCTTCTTACCATTCAAGTCGTTGTTATAAAATTTTTGCAATTTGCGGAACAGGATTGCTTTTTGTTCGTCGTTCACATTTTCCACTGCTTTTAAGATACGCATGGGATAATGATTCGCGTCGCCCGTTTGAACCAAGGCTTTCACATCTTTCGGGAAGCATGAGCCGCCGTATCCGCAGCCCGCATACAGGAAATTGCCTCCGATACGCGGATCAGCGCCTATTCCGACACGTACCATGTGGATATCTGCGCCGACAATTTCACAGAGATTGGCGATGTCATTCATAAAACTGATGCGCGTTGCCAGCATGGCATTCGCTGCATACTTGGTCATCTCGGCTGACGATACATCCATGAAAATAATCCTGAAATTGTTGAGCATAAACGGATGATACAGTTTTTCCATCATCTTCCTTGCCCTTTCGGTCTCCACGCCAACGACAATCCGGTCAGGGTGCATAAAGTCCTTAACGGCAGCGCCTTCCTTCAAAAATTCGGGGTTGGAAGCAATATCAAAATCGATGGATACGCCACGTTTGCGCTGCTCATCCAATATGGCGTCTTTGATTCGTTGCGCTGATCCCACCGGCACGGTACTTTTCGTTACAATCAAAAGGTATTTATTCATGGCTTGCCCCACGGTGCGCGCCACGTCCAGTACATATTTCAGGTCTGCACTGCCATCGTCATCCGAAGGGGTTCCCACAGCAGAAAACAACACCTCTACCTCATCGAGGATCGCCTTCAAATCTGTCTCAAAATGCAGTCGACCTACTTCGCAGTTTCGCAACACCATTTCTTCCAGACCCGGCTCATAAATAGGAATAATGCCCTGTTTCAGATTTTCGATTTTTTGACGGTCTATATCAACGCAATAAACTTCAGTTCCCATCTCTGCAAAACAAGTGCCTGTCACTAACCCGACATACCCTGTTCCAACGATTGCTATCTTCATAATTTCTTTATATATTGCAACTTTCGAGTACAAAAGTATGGGTTTTTTTTCCAAAAGCGCGTTTTTTTTGCTATTTTTTATTGCCGGTAAGAAAATTTTTTGTATCTTTGCAGTCCGAAATATTCAGAGTGTATAGATAAAAGGATAAAGATGATACAAAAATTTATAAATAAATACTTTTTTTACCTGTATGTATTTACACTCTTTTTTGGTGTTTTACTGTACAATACAACAGGGTTTAAAGGGTTGGACATAGCTTCCAGCCTCATTTTACTTGTCTTTTACGGAATTTTTCTGATCGGCGCCAAAAACAGGAAATTCAATCTCGCCTTTCTTGCCGTCGTAGCGATTTTTCTGTTTTACCTAAACTACTCATTTTATATATCTTACAATACGCGGAATGCCATTGCCATGGATTTTCTGACGCAATTAAGACCGTATCTGACGTTCTTCATTATCTTGCAGATGTCGCCGCAGTTGAGTGAGAAGCAAAAAGGAATCCTGAAAAAAATAGTTTTCTATACATGGCTGCTGTTTATTCCGATCGGATTGTATGCACTGCTAAATTCTTCATTTTTAAGTATATTGATGGATAAGCCTTCGAACTATACAGCCTGTATCACCGCTTTATCCATTGTATATCTGTATTGTAGCAACTTTTCCATTAAAGATAAGCTCACTTTTGTGTTTATGCTTTCAATGGGACTGATTACGACTCATTCTCAATTCTATATCTTTTTCCTGATTGTATGCGGTCTGATCATGTTTTTCCATCATGCCGACGTATTAAAGAGCAATTGGAAGACAGGAATCGCAATGGCAACGATTGCGTGTCTGGTCATTTTTGTTTCGAGGGCTGAGATTTCGAATTATCTCTTTCCTGCCGGCCTCACAGGCGGTGGATTTGCCAGTCTTGCAACATCTTCAGGGTTTAGTACGCAACTGAATGAGGGTATTAATCCGCTCAGTTCCTTTATCAATCAGGAATGGTTCTCCAACTCGGTTTCTTATTATCCGGTGCTGGCACAATTAGGATTGATCGGTATCTTGCTCTATTTGTCATTTTGGGGATATATCCTTGCAACGTCCATTATTCAATTTAAACGAAAAGGTGATATACAGCCATTTATAATAGTTTTAATGCTTGTTGTTTTTATTTTCATCGAGAATCTGACCGATTCGTTTTTCACAAGCAACAAAGGCTATTTTATGATGATGTTTATTGGGCTGCTGTTAAGTAAGCCTGAAGAAGTTGATCAAATGATGATGGATAACATAAACGGCGAGCGAAAGAAAAAGAGAAAACAGTCTTCTGCGGTTCCAATCATCCGTATTCCGGGCAATAAATTCTTTTTTTGGGAGAAAAAAGTTCCGCTTGTGAAAGAGAATGTTTTTGCGATGCCGCAAACTCCGGTGGCAAAACCGGAACCGGTCGTCGTAAAGCATGAGGTTGACACTGTTCCTGTTGCGCATGTCGAGGAAAAAAACGAATATCACCCAAACACGCAGATTGTTTCAAAAACAAGTGATAATCAATCGAATGTGCAGACTGTTGCTGCTGAAATTCATGAAGTGAGCGTGCCGCTAATCGAAGATACCGTTAAAGAATCAGCGCCTGTACAAACTGTTGAGGTTGTGCAGTCTGCTACTGCTGAAATCACGGTTCATCCGGCTGCTGAAATTGTTTTACAGCCTGCGGTTGAAACTACTGTACAACCTGTTGCCGAAATCTCCGAACAGCCGGCTCCTGAAATCCACGTGCAACCAGTCGTTGCTGTCGAAGAAGAAGTTGCTGAAGATGAATGGGATGACATTTTTGAGGATGAGGATGAATGGGATGATGATTTTGAGTTTGATGAAGAGGAGGATGAGGAAGTTGCAGAAATAAAAGCAATGACGGAAGTTGCTGTTGCTTCGCCCGAACCAATCAAAATGGAAGAAAGCAGCGTTGCTGCGCCTGTTATGGAGGTTGAGCCGATCATTGAAGTTGCACCCGAAGAAGATACAAATGTATTTGTAGCAATGCCGGTAGAAACAGTTCAGGAAGTGGTAGCGCCTGAGGTTGAGATACAGGAAGTTGCTGCGCCTGTTGCTGAAGTTGTTATACCAATGATAGAGGTTGCTCCTGATATAGAGGAAAATGAAGTCGTGATACCGGTTGCTGAGGCAAAAGTACTTGTAGCGCCGCCGGTTGAAGCCGTGCAAGAAGTGGTTATGCCGAAGGTAGTGGCAGAAGAAATTGCTGCGCCGGTTGCTGAGGTTGTTACGCCGGTCATTGAGGTTGCACCGAAAGTAGAAGTAAAAGAAGCTGTTACACCGGTTGCAGAAACAAAAGAAAATATCTTTGTATCACCATTTAGCACTTCGTTCAACGACGACGAAATGGTATTTGTATCTCCAATCGAATACATCGAAGCAGAAAGCATGTTCGCTATGCCTGCAGGAGATATCTACGAATCAGCAAACAAATTCGCATCGGCTGCAGATGAAGTCTTTGAATTTACATCGCCCATCGAAGTGAATGGAGCCGATGATACACTGATATACAATCGTCCATCACAATATACCGAAGCAATCATCAATAAGCCGGCTGTAGCCGCAACCGAACAAAAACCTGCTGAGAATGTACTGAATAAGGCCAAACAGAACGCAGAAGACAATGATGACAGTGATTTCGCTGAAGATATGTTTACCTATATGATCTAAATCATCCAGCTTCATGTCGACTCCTCAATAAATATTCTATTTTTTGTGAAGATGCTCAAGTCTGTCCGTTTTTTAATTATAAGCCAACTACTCATCGTTGGCTTTTTTTCGAGTTGCAGCAAAGAGATCATCACAGAAGAAAAACTTCAAAGCTATTATGATATCAACAGACAAAATAGCTTGGCGCTCTTTGAACCTGTTATGTACAGCGATTCGGGCGTCAAAGGGGAAGAATTATTCAAGATTGTACATATTTCCGACGAACATGTTTCAACATGGTCTTCAGGTAATAGCGTCCTTGACCCGTTCAACCTGAGAGAAGCTGTTCGATTCGCAAACGACCCTGAAACTAAAATCAATGCCATGGTAGCGACAGGCGATCATATCAGCAATCGAGAGGCCACTACACGTGAAGAAGCGCTCGGTTTCCTGGACATATTTGCGCAGACGCTCTACGATCAAAACAATATCCCAACCTTCGCCTGTTTTGGCAATCATGACGCCAATATGATGAACCCGAATTTTATACCCTACGCATTGAGTAAAACGGACTTATACAATCATCTAACTGCAAAGACAAACTTCAAAATCAAAACGTCAGGAACAGAGAATTACTATTATACAGATCTGGTAAATCCGATGGGCGGCACGATACGGATCATTGCATTAGATGTGATTGATCAGGATGAACTGTTGTACGACGCCCAACACAATGCGATTCTTTCGCAAAAACAAATTGACTGGCTTTGTCAGACGGCTTTGAAAAAAGGAATGACCGTTCGCCATAGCATCATAGTGCTGATCCATCATCCATTACCTCCTGCCAATCAAGATGCGATGAAAGGAATTGTATACAATGAATACATGTATAACTGGAATTTAATACCGGAAATCATCGAAGCATACCGCTCCAAAAAAGCACTTATCAAAAAATACAGAAATAAACTGCTGAGCACTGACAGTATTTCAGTCAATGTATCATTCGAAAATTCTCCCGGCGAATTTATCTGTTATCTTGGAGGTCATCTCCATACATATCTTCAATACGAAGTGAACAGCTACGGGTCAACGTTGCCGAATCAATTGATGATCATTGCAAACAACATGTGTCCGACTGAAAAAAGCCAATCCTCTCCGATCGAACGCACCTATGTAGGGTTGCAAAACAACACATTCAACCTGTATGCCATTGATACAAAGCGAAAAAAAATCTATATCACCTTTTTCGGCGCCACAAGTTTCTACTACCCGCAAGTGCTAACCTGTCAATATTTGTAGGTAACGAAGCCAATTAATCATCCATAAAAACAATATCAAAAGCGCTTTCTCGTTTTAGATGATAAGAAGAAAGGCATTATGCAGAATTTTATCAACGGGATTTGTTTTTACTTATTCGTTATTGCATACATTTGGGGAATCGTTTTATACAATATCATTGGTTTTGAATTGATTGACGAAGCATTGATCGCTTGTACGACGCTGTTTTTCCTGTATGTACTGTTCAAAAAGCCTCATTGGGAGATCAATAAAGTCTTTCTCATCGTCCTTTTTATCTTTCTGTTTTACCTGATATATTCGTTCTGGATTCAGAGTAATACAAAGGCAGCGATTGTGAGTGATTTTCTGATTCAATTGAAGCCATACCTTGCTTTCTTTTGCATCTATCAGTTGCGCCCCGTGATCAATGATAAACAGAAAAAGTTATTAAACCAAATCGCCTTAGTTTGCTGGTTCCTGTTGTTACCGATTGGCATTTACGGATTTAACAATCACATGAATTTTGTCAGGATCATTGGGCACCCGACCAACTTTGTCGGAGCAGTCGTTGGCACAGCCTTGGTCTATTTCTTTACAAGTGAAGGCACAAAAATGAATAAGTTGATTTTTATCGGTTTACTTTCATTAGGTATCCTGTCAAGTCGTGCAAAGTTTTACGGTTTTTTCGTATTGGCATTGTCTACTATCTTATATTTCAACGATATAAAAAGATTGAAACTGACCACAAAGACGGTTGTTGCCGGACTATTGATCGTTGCCGCCATATTGTTTGTTGCCAGACAAAAGATTCAATTTTACTTGTCACCGGTACTTTCCGGCGAAATGGAATTTGACTATATTGCAAGGTTAGCGCTATATGCGACTTCCTATTCTCTTTTTCAGGATTATTTCCCTTTTGGAAGTGGGCTTGCAAGTTTCGGTACATATTATTCAGGAGTTTATTATTCAGATATTTACGTTAAATACGGATTAAGCGGAGTCTGGGGGTTAAGCAAATCTTACAGCAGTTTTATTTCTGATACCTATTATCCATCATTGGCTCAAGTTGGAGTTGTCGGAGCCATTCTCTACTTCCTGTTTTGGGTGTATATCATCAGAAAAGCAATGACATTTAACTTTTCCATGAAGAACATGCATTATTTTTTAGTCATTGTATGTATTGCCGGTTTTCTGTTTATAGAAAATATTGCCGAAGCAGCATTTACCAGTAATAAAGGCGCATTTATGATGCTATTGTTGGGATATACTTTTGCCAATTTATTGAATGAGAAAGAAAAACCTGATGTTCAATTAATTAAAGTTGAAGATGAAATTAACATTGTCGAGCCTGAGAAATAAATTGGAAATTCCAATGGTCAGTAATTTTATTTCGCTTGTGCTGTTGCAGGGGATTAATTACCTGATGCCTTTGATTTCATTTCCTTACCTGATCAGAATGTTGGGAATCGAACGATATGGATTAACTGTTTTTGGGTATACTTTTATTCAATATTTCATTATATTTACCGATTTCGGGTTTAACCTGTCCGGCACAAAATACATTGCACAACATCGGGACAAGCCTGAGCAAATCAATCTCTTTCTGAACAGCGCTTTTATCGGACGAATTGGTTTGGGAGTGATCAGTTTCAGTATTTTAATGATACTTATTCTCTCCTTTCAGCGCTTTAATGAAGAAGCCCTGTTTTTCCTGCTCTACTTCGGCATTGTCGTCGGTAATGTCATGTTTCCTTTATGGTTTTTTCAGGGAATTGAACGCATGAAATATATCACGATATTCATTTTTATCGCTAAAACACTCAGCTTCTTACCCATGTTTATTTTCATCAAAAAACCGGAACACTATATTTACGTACCCGTTTGCTACAGCATTGGATATATCATCGCCGGATTATTCAGTATCTATTTCATTTACTTCAAGGTACGTATGAAATGGTTTATTCCGCCGCTCCGGTCAATTTGGTTTGCATTAAAGGATAGTTCAACTTACTTTCTGTCAAGAGCTTCACTGTCGCTTTTTACATACAGCAATACGTTTATCCTCGGATTAGTTTGCGGAAACGTCATCACCGGCTATTATTCAATTGCCGAAAAGCTATTTCAAGCATACGACGGTCTCATTCAGCCATTTACGCAGGTGCTATTCCCTCACATGTCGAGGACGCAGGATGTCGGCTTTTTCAGGAAAGTTTTCAAACGTGTTGTGATTATCAATATCATACTGTTTGTTGTCGTTTTAATATTGTCGAAGTGGATCGTATTGATATATAGCAGCGGAAAAGTATTCTCTGAACTATCGCTCATCGGATTCAGAATTTTAATGTTTGCCGCATTGTTTTCCATTCCTTCCCAGATGATCGGTTATCCCTATTTGGCTGCCCTGGGACACCCCAAATATGCCAACTGGACGGTGATATTCACTTCATTATTTCACATTACTGTCATCTTGATTCTCTTTTTGATAAATCAAATCTCTATCACTCATATAGCTATCCTTGTTGTTTGCTCTCATCTGATAATGTTCCTGTTCAGGATATATGGGGTGAAGAAATTTAAACGGTTATAACATGGACAATTTCGATACATTATTTCCTGACGAAAGGCATTTGGGCGAAACCACGCTCCGGCAAGCTCAATTGGTGATGCTTCGCATCTTGAAAATTGTTGACTATATATGCCGTAAACATCATATTTCCTACTGGTTATGTTCAGGAACACTGTTGGGCGCCGTCCGTCACAAGGGCTTTATTCCCTGGGACGACGACCTGGATATTGCCATGTTACGCGAAGACTATGAACGATTTATTCAAGTGGCGAAGGAAGAACTTCCGGATGATTTGCATTTACAAACGACTGAAAACGAATCGGCTTATGATTATCTGCCGGTTCCATGTAAAATTAGGGATACGAAAAGCCTTATGATCTCTTCTTACCTTGATAAACAAAAGTATCATAAGGGAATAGCGATTGATATATTTCCTTTTGACAGATTTCACCGCTTTGGATTGAAAAACAAAAAAGATTTCTTTCTCAAAAGCTATAACTGGTTCATCAGTCAGGGTTATGATGCGGATATCGGCAAAGACACATCTACAATTAAAGTTTTTGTTTCCTGGTTTAAACCTGTTTTTCGCTGGTTACTACAAAAATATCAAAGATATATTACCACAGTAATCAATCATAATCAAGAGATTCCGGATCAGGATTGTTTTGTGGGACATGGATTTAACTTGCCCTGGACACGAAAAATGAATATGAACGAAATTTTTCCGCTTCAGGAAATTAGTTTTGAAGGTCAACTTTTCTATGCCCCCTGTAATACTGACGCCTATCTAAAATATATTTATGGAGACACCTATATGACCCCGCCCCCCAAAGAAAAACAAGTGCCACCCCACGGTGTTATCATCAAACCAATGCTTTGATTGTTATATCCAGTCTTTCATCTTATTGAAATTCTTCTCTGAGAACTCATGAAGTAGTTGTTCTGTGGATATTGTTTGAAAAAGGCTGTTTATCAACACAGTATATTATTAAAGAGATTTATTCCGGTTCATACTCAATAATAGCTTTGAAATCTTTCCATCCGTAAACAGCTAAGTAATTCTCTTTTGTTCCTATCGGTACAAAAAGTGATATAAACTTATTATAACCGATTTGAGTCCAATCCATTATATAGGCATAATCATAAACAGGTGTCTCCCATTCAACTTTCAACGTTTTAATATTACTACAATCAAATGAACTTCCTAAAGCTGCTGGAAAAGGAAGATCACTTTCAGTTGAAAAGTTTGTAACAGATTTTGGAATGTTTATGGATTCAAGAACCGGACAGTTTTGAAAAGCCCCGCTATTAATCTGTTTCACTGAATTCGGTATTTTTACTGAAGTAAGATGAGCGCATTGATAAAAGGCATAGGTATAAATTTCATTGACCCCATACGGAATCTCAAATGTTTCATTCTTCTTTTGCGCTGGATACAGAAACAAAGTAGTCTTATTTTTGTTATAAAGCACTCCTTCTTCTGATAAATAGTTCGGATTATTTTCGTTCACCTGAATAGATGCAAGGCTTGTACAGTAACTAAAAACCTGAGTGCCAATTGTGGTTAAAGTACTTGGTAATGAAATGGAATGAAGGCTGGAACATCTGCTAAAAGCCCAATCTCCTAAATTTGTGATCGAGTCGGACATCGTTACAGTAACAAGACTGGAACAATTTTCAAAAGCTCTCTCATCAATTTTTTTCACTGAATTAGGAATGATGATGGATGAAAGACTGGAACATCCGTAAAATGTCACTATTTCAATCGTTTGCAAAGATTTTGGAAGAATGATGGATGAAAGGCTTGTGCAGCCACTAAAAGCTGCGCCTCTAATCATTGTTACACTATTTGACATCGTAATTGAAGATAAATTGATACAATTCCTAAACGCTCCTGAGCTAATGACTTTCACAGAATTAGAAAGAGTAACGGATGTCAGATTAGAACACCACGAAAAATCTCCAACAGATTTAATAGAATCTCCAATCACAAGCGAATAAAATTTATATTTATTATCTAATAAAGGAGTTACCTGCGGCATATCTTCCGAATATTTTGCAGTTGAAGAAATTGTCAGGACGCCTTTATCGTCTAATTTGGCAGTCATGGTGGGTGTTAAGTCCCATGATTCCACATAGTTCTCATCAATCCCGTCTCTTTTACAATTTGTTAAAAAGATGAGCATCATACCGGTAAAAAAGAGAGCAAACTGTTTCATTTGATTCATTTTTGTTTTTTTATAGACTAATTATTGTGATAGATTTAAGAGAGGTGCAACCCCTGAAAACATTTTTCTCAAGAGAAGTTAAAGAATTAGGGATCGTAATCGAAGCAAGACTTTCGCAATTCCTAAAAGCATTTTCTCCTATTTTGGTTACTGAATTTGGAATTGTAATAGACGTAAGGTTCTTATAATTTTGAAAAGCATTCAAACCGATATAGGTTATTGATTTGTCAATCACTATGGAACGAATTTCGTTGATCATTTCATACCAGGAAATAAAAGGCTCCGAACCTTCCCAATAATAATATGGATAATGAAATTCCGGCATCGCTTCCGATTTTTTCGTAGAAGAAATTGTTAGAACTCCATCGTTATCTAAAGTGGCCGTCATTGTATAAGTTAAATACCAAGTTTGCCCATCGGGCAATTCTCGTTTTGCACCTTCATTTTTATCACATTGTACGCAAAAAATGGATAGTGTACATACTAAAAAGATAGAAAGAGTTTTCATTTGCTTTTAAGTTAATTTGTGCGAATCAAATACCTCTTATATAATTTAACGCCAATAGTAAGATTTTTATTTTAATCCACATCTTTTTTTCTGTTTTTTTAAAAAAAACTCCAATGCTTTGACTGTTATATCCAGTCTTTCATCTTATTAAAAAGCTTCTCGCCTAACATTTTCTTCAACATATTCTTTGGGGTTTGTAAGAACGACAAGAGTTTTTTATACTTGATCAACTTTAAATAGGTATCAGGTGGTATGATTGCCATTGGAGGGCTTTCGCCAAATACACATATATCTGTTTGTGTACAATTTACCTCATCAATTTTCTCTTTTTTAACATATAATAATACGTTTTGCCTATAGAAATCAACAACATCATAATTATTCCATAAGGCTTTCCGCATGCGGTCAATACAAACAAATCCAAAATGATGAAATTTTCCGAACCAATATTCAGGCCATTGTTCATTGATATGATTTTCTCCTCCCTGAAAAGGTATTGCAGCAGAAAAAAGCACGAAGTCGGCAGATTTAGTGATATTTTCAATAAAAGAATCAGCCGAACTTTCTTTTAAGTGTTCGCCGACTTCTATTGATATTGCCAAATCAAATTTCCTGTCAATCGCCATCGGTTTATCAAAATCGGCTTCAAAAAAACATTCCTGCGGTATAAGCAGTTTTGATTTATCGACCCATTTTCCATCATAACCTCGAATATCGGTAATGCCAAATCTTTCCAATCCCTTCAACCATGTTCCCGTGGCGCATCCAAAATCAACAGCCGAATTGAATTGTGGAAATATTTTAAAAACTTCAGTAAGAATAATCTCCACACTTTTCAGTTTTGCACTATTCTTGTTTCTTTCAAAAAATTTCTGATCATATAATTCTTTTGCCGTTTCCATCATTTATTCTCTATATTTAAAAGCACATCGACTTAATGGAACTGCAAAAATACGATATTTTTACTACATTACGTTTAAAAGTATTCCGGAAAACGAAAAAAATCATATCTTTGTAGTGCTTATAAAACGATTAAAAGTAATAAAGTAAATAGCACGCCTCGATGAAAAAAGTATTGTATCTTGCTACATCCCGAAAGACGAAAGGAGGAATCACTTCGGTCCTTAAAGCTTACGAGCAATGTCCATTTTGGAAAAAATATAATATTCGGTGGCTTGAAACCCATATTGACCGAAATATGATAATTAAAATGTGGTATACGATTTACAGTTTGTTGATATATCTGGTTATCATTTGGTTTTATGATATTGTACATATACATTGCGGTGATTTTCCATCAATTAAAAGAAAATATGTTTTCTTCCAAATAGCCAGAATGTTAAACAAAAAAACAGTTGTTCATTTTCATATTGTTACTCAAATTGATTCATTAAACGATAAAAGAATTTTCAAAAACATGGTCGAAAACGCCGATGCAGTTATTTTGTTATCCAATGAAGTGAAAGACAAAGTAATGAATATTTATTCCATCGATAAAGACAAATTATTTGTAATTTACAACCCAAGTATTGAAGTAAGCAACGTTCAATATGCCAATGATAGCAAGACCATCCTATTTGCTGGACGATTAGATAGTAATAAAGGATATCATGTATTATTGGAAGCATTTGCTTTAATTGCCCCTAAACATCTCAATTGGAAAATCATCTTCGCCGGAAATGGAGAAATTGATAAAGCCACCAAAATCGCAGAAGAGCAACAGATTATAAACCAAATAACATTTAACCCACTTTGCAGCTCCTCTCCCCAAAAAGCATAAAAAAACGGTCAAAATTCAGTTATTTTCAGTTTATTTTTATGGTGTATAGTCATTAGTCATCAGATAATCAACATCATCAATTTCGTATT
>Ga0209629_10000251_pt1 | contig 27498 bp, 24 predicted proteins | sample TergutCu122P5_FD_187286 | JGI IMG/M metagenome (GOLD analysis project Ga0209629, IMG submission 187286) | Cubitermes ugandensis P5 segment gut microbial communities from Kakamega Forest, Kenya - Cu122 P5 (SPAdes) (version 2) | ecosystem: Host-associated > Arthropoda: Insects > Digestive system...
TTTGGGCAACATAAAACGATGGTAAAAACTGAACAGTATAAACAAACCGGCCAATACAAGGAATGTAACCGACCAGGCAAATCGAATATTGCCCGACAAACCTGAATATTCCGCTTTTGTTGAACCCGTCAGTTTGGGGTCTGCTTGAAAAATCAAGTAAGCAGGTTTATTCCAGTTGTTTTCGTTGAATGTCAAGCGGTCGCCATGCAACAATGAAATTCCTTTATTTCCGCCGGTCAATACGGTATTGAATACCATTTCTTTTCCTTCTTCCGGTTTTTTGGACAGATAAACAAGTAAAACACCGATATTTCCTGCTTGGTCGGAAATGACTGTTTCCTTTTTTTCTCCAAAGTACCTTTTTACCCAGCTATCTTTTTTTTCTGCTTTTATATCCTTTTTTTTGCTTTCATTATTTGCTTTCTTCTCCTCTGAAATAAAACCGTTTGCAGTATTTAAAGCGGTAATTTTTTCAACGAAAGCGTTTAAAGTATCTTTATTAATCGGTTGAGCGCCGATTTGAATCGTTTTTTTATCGGTAAGAAACGTAATATCTCCTTGTTGTTCAGTAATATCCGGCGCTTGAGGAAGTATCAAAGTATTTTGCGAATATGCCGGCGATACTTCTACCGGTATTTTTACTTCAATGCCGGAAGATGACTCTAACGCTCCTGCCAATATAACTAAAGCGCCTTGGCTCAGAATGGTTGCTACTCGGTAGAACATACTCCTGATGCCTACATACTTGGCTTGCTGGTTGGTATCGAGCGCCAACATATAAAATCCGTCAGCGGCAATATCATGCGTGGCTGAACTGAAAGCCAACAACCAAAAGAATGCTAAGGTGGCTTGGAAAAAAAATGGAACGGGAATGACGAATGCAATCCCCGCAAACCCTGATCCGATTAATAACTGCATAGTGAAAATCCACCAGCGTTTGGTTTTCAGAATATCCACAAAAGGACTCCAAAGCGGCTTAATCACCCAGGGAAGATACAACCAACTGGTATATAGCGCAATGTCTGTGTTGGATATTCCCATCCGTTTGTACATGATAACAGAAATAACCATCACTGCTACATAAGGCAAACCTTGCGCTAAATAGAGCGAAGGCACCCAAACCCAGGGCGATGTGTTTTTCTTGATATCCATGATTAGTTGTTTTTCCGGTTAAGCGCTATCCTCGCTAATAATTCGATAGTACGAATACGGTCTTTGTAGAGATTATGAGCGTTCTGCTTGTTGATATCCAACGATGCGTCTGAGTTTTCGTCCCAACGGCGGCACAGATACAAAGGTTTGTAAATGCGTCCGATGCGGTAATTCCGGGAAATTGCCAATCCAACTGCATAATCTTCGCCGTAGCTGGTGTTGGGAAGTTTGATTGTCCGCAATACCGGCGTATAAAAAGCGCGCGGAGCGCCTAAACCGTTAATGCGCAAAGCGTTGTTTCGTCCGTTATCCGGCGTCCATTCGCGGTGATCAATAATTCCGGGCGGAATTTCTTCCAATTTGAAATTTACCATTTGGTAGGTTCCGACAATCATCGCGCAGTTCTGTTCGTAGAAAGCGTCGACAATGGTTTGAATCACTTGGTTGTCGATATACAAATCGTCGCTGTCCAATTGAATGGCGAATTTTCCGCATCGCGGGTGCATGACGCCCGTGTTCCAACAGCCGCCGATGCCAAGGTCGTTCCGGTCGGGAATGACATGAATCAAACGGGAATCAGTAGCGGCGATTTTCTGCAATAGGGTAGTGGTGCCGTCGGTCGAATGGTTATCAACCACAATCAGATTGAAGAGGAATTTTGTTTCTTGTTTCAGAACAGAGTGTACGGCATCTTCGATGGTGCGTGCTCGGTTGCGTACCGGTATAATGACGGAAGCTTCTACCGGAAAATTTTCTTCCGAAAAAACCACCGGAGTAAATTCGGGTTTCAACCATGCTCCAATATCTTTCAAGTGGCGTGTACAAACGGCTTCCATTTCTATTTGCACTTGCCGGTTTTTCGGATCGACGTAGTCGAATATTTTTTCGCCCGATTTCCGGTTGTCGGTTTCCAATTCCGTATAAAGCGGTTCCTGTAAATGAAACAAACGGTATTTTTGGGAAACTTTCAAGCGCAAATCATACAAAGCGGCCGATTGATAATCGACGTCCATAGCATCAACAGCTTCTTTAAAAGCATCTGAGCGGTATAATAACAAGGAACCAAAATCAAAATCGTCTCGCAAGCTGCCTTCCTGATAATCGATGACCGGATGCGCTTGTTGCACGCCTTCCTTGATTTTATAACAGTCGGCGTAAACAAGGCCGGCTTCAGTGTCTCCGGCTACCTGCAACATCCGTTCGATGGCGTAAGCGCCTAATTGCAACGGTACGGATTGTATATATAATAAGGTGTAAGGTGTATGGATTTCATCTACCAAAGATTTTAATGTGGCCGTTTGCCGCATATTTTTATGAATCACAAAAATACCGTCCACTTCACTGCAAGCCTGCAATCCGCTTATTGTACCCTTTGTCGTTTCTTCTGTACTGTAAGGTAAAAAGCACGTAATTTTCTTCTCAGTCTTTATGTTCATGTGTAAAAATTTGTATAATACAATGATGCTTCAAAGGTAAATATAATTTTTTAAAATACCAAAAAATTTGTCATACATCTTATAAAAATACTGCATTTTTCTTCTTTTTAACATTTTAGCATAAATTTCCGGTTCTATTCTTTGATTATTCATTAATAAATTGTAATTTTGACTCCGATTAAGAGATAATTTTTCCTCTAAATAACTTTGGGATAAGATTTGTAATACAAATTTTCAGTATAAAAAATAAAGCTATTAAAAAATAAAATAAAGATGATAAGTATCACAGAATCTCCTTCGGTCTTTCAACATTTAGACCAGATGTCGGTAAGCGAACTTTTGACGGGAATGAATCAAGAAGACATTCAGGTTCCTCTGATAATAAAAGACCTGATTCCTCAGATAGAAGAATTTATCGAACGGATATTAGAACGGATGTCTTCCGGAGGACGTGTATTTTATCTGGGCGCCGGTACCAGCGGACGTTTGGGAGTGCTGGACGCTTCGGAGATTCCGCCTACTTTCGGCGTATCGCCGGGGATAATTATCGGATTGATTGCCGGAGGCGATACGGCTTTGCGGAACGCAGTCGAAGCAGCTGAAGATAATCCCGATCGCGCTTGGGAGGAATTGCAAGCGTTCAAGATTAATAAACCGGATACCGTGATTGGTATTGCCGCTTCGGGCACAACGCCTTATGTAATCGGCGGTGTAAAGAAAGCCCGGGAAAACGGATTATTGACCGGATGCATTACTTGCAACCCCGGTTCACCCTTGGCGCAAGCTGTGGAATATCCCATTGAAGCGGTGGTAGGGCCGGAATTTGTAACCGGCAGCACGCGTATGAAAGCAGGTACCGCCCAAAAATTGATTCTGAATATGATTTCCACAACCTTAATGATTAAGATGGGGCGGGTAAAAGGCAATAAAATGGTAAATATGCAACTGACTAATAAGAAATTGATAGAGCGCGGCACCCGGATGATTGTCGATGAGTTGCACATTCCCCGTGAGGAAGCTAAGACTTTACTTCTTCGATATGGCTCGGTGAAGAAGGTTTTGGATGCCGCTTTATAACAATATTCTTTATTCTGCAAATTGCACCTTATCTAATTTGTTCCACAACCCTCGCGTAAAATCGGGAATCTGTACCGGCGCTGAATTATTATCCAACGAAATTTCAGTCAATGGTATCAAGCAGCACCACTCGGCCAAGTCATATACATCCATATCAAGCGGTAAGCCGTTTTGCAAACAATGAATCAATCGAGAGTCCATTATGAAGTCCATGCCACCATGTCCGCCAACTTGTTTGGCTTTTTCTTCGATATCTTTCACGATCGGATGTTTGTATTTTTCCATCAAAGCAATTCTTACTTCTTCGGGAACAAAACTGTGAGCAGTCAGGTCTTTATAATTACCAGCTATTTCGGGATCTATTACACTGCTATCCAAAGCGTAGCCTTCGTCAGGATATTTATTGGCAAATCCCTTGGTTCCTGTCAGTTGGTACATCCGGTTGTAGGGGCGCGGCGAAGTTACATTGTGCTCAATCAGGATGGATTTTCCTTTTTCGGTGCCAATCAAAGTACATGTATGGTCGCCATTGCGGAAATTTTCTACGGTCCTTCCGGTTTTTTCCTTGATATATGCAGGATTGCCGATAGGTTTCGTATCTACGGCCACTAAATAATTCAATTTGTCACCCCGATGGATATTCATTGCCAGACAAACAGGACCTAAGCCATGGGTGGGATATACGTCGCCCCTGTGGGTTTCGTTGAAATCCATCCGCCAGTTGTTCCAATACTTATCCCAATACGGTTGCAAACCATGAATGTAAGCGCCTTCTCCATGGATAATTTCACCAAACAATCCATGTTGTACCATATTGAGCGTAGTTAATTCAAAGAAATCATATACACAGTTTTCCAATTGCATGCAATGCTTTCGGGTTTGCTCCGAAGTATTGATTAAATTCCATATTTCCTCCATAGATGTAGCGGCAGGCACTTCGATTGCCACATGCTTGCCGTCTTTCATAGCTTGTACACCAATTCGCGCGTGACTTTTCCAATCGGTTGCGACATAAATCAAATCGACATTTGGCAAAGCGGTTACTTTACGCCATATACTTGTGTCGCCGTAAAATTCCTGTGCTTTGGGAAGACCTTTTTCTTCCAACATTTTATTTACCTTCTTTACATTTTTTTCAACAACATCACAAAGGGCAATGATTTCAACGCCCGGAATATGTGTCATTCGTTCTACAGCATCTGGACCACGCATTCCCAATCCTATAAAAGCCACTCTCACTGTCGGGATTGGGTCACAACGTAATTGCAACACATCTTTTTGGTTGGCTGAACGCTTCGGTACTTTCACTGTAATCGTTCGATTTTCATTTTTTGGTTGGAAGGACATAAAAATTATACTTCCTATCAACAAAACAAATCCAATAAGTTTTAACGTTTTATTCATGATTTTAATATTAAAAAATTGATTTTAACTGATCTTGTTTATCTTCCAAATCCTGCAAAAGTTTTAATTGCGCTTTTGTACGCTGCAAATTATGTTCCGGAAAATGAATTTTGTAATAAGTATCGCCGTTCAGGTAGTCGGTAAAGAAGCGGACAGTTTGCATATAAGTCAACAAATTAGCTCCGAACGGCAGGTTTTCAATTTCTACCGGTAACAAAAATGTACCGGCGGTTTCGAGATAACCTTTGGCATAAGCGGTATAAATATCCACATCAATACCTACATTTTCTAAATTAGGATCGTCTTCGGATCCTTTATTGGCGCCTGTGCGTATAAAATCGCCAAAATCGGACAAGACATATCCGGGCATCACGGTATCGAGGTCAACTACGCAGAGTGTCTGTCCTTTTTCATCGAAAAGAACATTGTTTACTTTAGTATCGCAATGGTTTATGCGTTTGGGCAGGATACCTTCCCGTCCCATCTGTTCGACCTTGCACATTTCTCCGGATCGAGATTCTATGGCTTCTATCAGGTTGCGGTGGGCGGCTACCCGTCCGGCAATATCTCTGCTTACCGCTTCCCTGAACTGTTCCAATCGAAATTCCATATTATGGAAATTGGGAATGGTTTCTTCAATTTTTTCGGGAATATCGGCTAAATAACTTTGAAATTCGCCAAAGGCTTTCCCCGCTTCATAAGCCAAAGCAGGCGTAATAGCGTCGTAACTTTTTCCGCCGGCAATGAAAAAATATACGCGCCAATAGTTTTCTCCGTCAAAATGATATAGTTTTCCGTCTTTAGTTGGAATGATGGTTAAAACTTTCCGTTCAATTTCAGTTTTTCCTTTTTCATGCAGTTTTTTACGAATATGATTGGTTACATGCAAAATGTTATCCTGCAGCAATTCCACATCTTTAAATATATGATGGTTAATTCGTTGCAAGAGGTAATCGGGCGTTCCGGCATCTTGAGTTTTCACAATAAAAGAATCATTGATATGTCCGGCTCCCAAAGGATCAATAGATATTACAGTTCCTTCTGTCTGAAAAAACTTGAGTAAATCGAAAAGTTTATTCATATCCTGAAAGTTTATACTGTTTTTGTTTCCTTTGAATTTTTTGCATTCAAGTTAGTTAATAAATTACGTCGCAAAGTTACATAAAATTCCTAAATATTCAAAATAATTAGACATTTAAAAAGTATTACGCATAATTAAAGACCTTTGATGACATTTTCAACCTCCTCATAAGAAAACCCACGCCCAACAGCAAACCTTATCAGTTTTTGCCTTACCTCAAATTCACTTTTCCCTTTCTGTTGAGCTTGTCGAAGCAACGATTTCCGTTTTTGTTCAATCAACCGCTGGAGTTGTTCCCTGTTTTCTTCAGGATTCATATTCTCCAAAGACTCTCGAATCAACTCGTCGGAAATCTGTTTTTTCATCAAAGCATATTTGATTTTGAAAACGCCCCAATGCGCATATTTGGTTTTGTCATTGACAAAAGCCTTACAATACCGGCGCTCATCAAGAAATTTCTCCTGTTGAAGCCGCCGGATGATTTTCTCCTGATCTTCTTTTGCTATTTCCAACGCATCCAACTTCCGGCGAACATCCTGAATGCACCTTTCCGAACGGCTGCAATAATTTGCCAACCGGTTTAATGCTTGTTCATAATTTGCTTTATACATTTTTACTTAATTAAACGCAATAAGTCCGAAAAAAGTCCGTACTAAGTCCGGACCTCTACTATCGCTCTACTATCCGTCCTTATCAATTACGATTGAAAAACCTAATGGGCTATCAGTATGCGGTCTTGCCCCGCCATATCGCTAAAAAGCCGAACGTCACAAAATCCTTTTCCTTTCAACATCTCTGCAACCTTTTTTCCATGAATTGCGCTCGTTTCAAAACAAAGCTGTCCGTTCTCTTTCAAGTGTTTCAAAGCAATATCGGCAATCCGTTCATAGAAAAGCAAAGGCTTTTCTTCCGAAACGAAAAGCGCTTGATGGGGCTCGTAATCCAGCACATTTTTTGACATGTTGTCTCTTTCCCCCTGCGTCACGTAAGGCGGATTACTGACGATAATGTCCCACTGTTCCGGTAAATTCTCCGGCCAATCTTCAAAAATATCATGCCGGATAAATTGTACGCTCACCTTATTATTCCGTGCATTTTCCGAAGCAATTTCCAATGCCCTTTCCGAAATATCCATTGCATACACTTCCGCTCCCGGCAAAAACTTAGCCAAAGCAACCGCAATACATCCCGAACCTGTTCCAATATCCAACACTCTGCTTGAAACTGTCTTAAAAGTATGATTTCCCGTCATTGCGAACGGAGTGAAGCAATCCAGATTGTTGTTCTTCACTGGATTGCTTCGGACTTCGTCCTCGCAATGACGCGCAAAAGATAACACCAGTTCCACCAACTCCTCCGTCTCCGGTCGAGGAATCAACACCTGCTCATCGACCTTGAATTTCAATCCGTAAAATTCCGTTTCTCCCAAAATGTATTGAATCGGACGAAACTTTTTCAATTCCTCAATCATCTTTTCAATGAACCGTTTTTCATCCGGAGATATTTGCGTATCTTTGCCGAGCAAAACGGATTGCTTATCCAAATGGCAAACCGATTCCATCATCAAATAATAAAAAGATTTGATTTCGGATTCCGGATAATAATCCCGCAATTGCTCTTTTAAGTATGAAAATGTCGCTTGCATAACGGCAAAATTACAAAAAAAATGTATATTGAAGAAAAATACATGTACCGGTGCCTGCAATTAGCTACTTACGGACGAGGTTTCACAACTCCCAATCCTATGGTAGGCGCAGTGGTTGTGTACAATGACAAAATAATCGGGGAAGGATTTCACCGGAAATACGGAGGACACCACGCCGAAGTAAATGCCATAGCTTCCGTAAAAGAAGAACAACTCCTCAAAAATTCAACCCTTTATGTCAATCTCGAACCGTGTTCCCATTACGGAAAAACACCGCCTTGTTCGGAATTAATCATCCGGAAACAAATACCAAGAGTAGTAATCGGTCAGATTGATCCGTTTCCCAAAGTATCGGGGAATGGCATAAAAAAACTCAAGGAAGCGGGAGTCGAAGTGGTTTGCGGTATCTTGGAGCATAAATGCAATGAGCTAAATAAGAATTATCTAACGTTCATGCAGCTACATCGTCCCTACATTATTCTCAAATGGGCGCAATCGGCTGATGGTTTTTTGGATAAGTTTCGAGAAGAAGGAGACGGTCAAAAACCGGTTAGATTCTCCAACGATTTTACGCAGATGCTTGTCCATAAACTTCGGGCTGAAGAAGCTTCCATCATGATCGGAAAAAGAACAAAACTTTTAGACAAGCCTGCATTAAATGTTCGTTTCTGGGTGGGAAACAATCCGGAAAAGTTTATCGCCGACAGTTCTAAAACTTTGCAAGAGCAATTGACCGAACTGTACAAGAAGAATATACAATCGTTGATTGTGGAAGGCGGGTCTAAATTGTTGCATTCATTTCTGACAGAAGATTTATGGGATGAAACCCAAATTGAAATAGCGCCTATTTTCCTGAAAGAAGGAGTTAGGGCGCCGATTCTCTCCAATGGAATCTTGCAAAATGTTCAAAAATGTGAAAATTCAACGCTTTTTCTTTATAGGATACCTAAAAAAATATAAATATTAAATAAGTTAGCAATTTAACCCGAAAATGTTTCTACTTTTGCATTCAAAATACAATGTCTATACGTATGTCATTAAAAAAAGGGTTATTATTTATTTCATTGCTCTTGTCTATTATCGGTTTGCTGATTTCATGTTTGGGTGGCAATAATGGGTATGACAACATTATTACGGAAGATGCCGAAATCTTGTATTTCAGTCTTAAAAGCGATTCGGTTCCAAACTTAGCAAATGTCGTTTTTTCTATAGATCAAGATCAAAGTGTAATATATAATAATGATTCGATGCCTTATTTGACTGAAATCAAAGACAAGGTAATTGTTACTTACACCAGCGCTGCTCAGACGAATAATGTATTAAATATTACAAACGGCGATTCAACTTGGGTTAGTTCCGGTGATTCCCTTGACGTCTCAAAACCTTTGAAACTCAGAGTCTATGCTGTGAATGGAAGTACAACGAAAGAATACACGATGAAACTGAATATTCATCAAGTCGATCCGGATTCCGTACAATACGTTCAAATTGCTTCCGACCAGGTTTTTCTGCAAGCTGAAAATCTTCAGACCATTTTATATAAAGATAATTATTTTACTTTTACTCAAACGAATGGTGAAATAAATTTGTATAGTTCTTCCGATGCTGTCAATTGGACTTCGGTTACTCTTACTGGACTTCCGGCAAATACGGTTATTCGAGGAATCCAAAGCAGCGCTGAAAGACTTTTTGCATATACTTCCGATGGAGATTACTATGTATGTGCAGACAGTACGGCGAGCGATTGGTCGAAGATCAATCTCCCTTATCCGGTAGTAACTATTTTGGGATATCTCAAATTGGGACAAGGACAGCCCCAATTAAGCGAAGGCTTGAGTTTAATCGTGAAAAAAGACGGTCAAAATGTTTTTGCATTCCAGGCCTATGATAACCGGTTGATGAATCCGGTTGGATCGTACTGGACATACGGAGATGTGGTACCGGTTGATTTCCCCCTATCGGAGTTTGCGAGCATCCAAAGCGAACGTTTGAAATTAGGTTATGTCACCATTATCGGAGGACTTTCTTCGGCAGGCGCAATGATGAATGATGTCTGGTCATCCGGTAACGGCTTATATTGGGCGAAATTGACAAATACCACTTTTATTTTTCCTCCTTTGCAAGGAGCAAATGTGATTGCTTATAATAATGAATTTTGGATAATAAACGGAAAAGAAAAAGATGGTACATATAATCGGGGTGTATATTTTTCCAAAGATGGAGGAACAACTTGGGTATTAAAAGGAACACAAAGTCTTTATCCCGATGTTTACCCGAGACGTTACGGAGCATCTGCGGTCGTTGACCGGAATGGTATAAATTTTTATATTCTTGGTGGACGAAGTGAAAATGAAGGAGTATTGACGGATATCTGGACAGGGTTCATCAATAGACAAACGTTTTTAATAAAATGAAGATACACGTCATTGCGAGGGCAAAGCCCGAAGCAATCCAGAAATAACAGGATGGATTGCTTCGCCGCAAACGGCTCGCAATGACGTATGAGATGGAAAAATTGATAAAAGGTATAATTTTGAAGCGTTTTTGACGTTTTCTATATAGAAATATTGTGTTAGAATGAAATTCGCTTCAAAAAAATATAAACGTACATACAAGTTATTTACAGGTTTACTTGTTCTTTTTACCTGTACAACAGCGGTTGCACAAGAGTACAAGTACGAAATTGGGGGAATGGCAGGAATGTCAATGTATATGGGAGATGCCAATCAAACGAAATTATTACTTGGATTAAACCCCTCAGGAGGTTTAGTTTTCAGGAGAAATTTTAATTTTCGTTGGGCATTAGAAACCAATTTATTGACGGGAAAAATATCCGGCGATACAAAAAATACTGCAAACATGTATCCCGAAAATGGGGAATACAAGTTCAGCAGGAGTTTTTACGAATTAGGCGGTCAGATAGAGTTTAATTTTCTGCCGTACAGCGATAAATTCGCGTATCTGAACACAAGCCGGATTGCTCCTTATTTGTTATCGGGATTTGGTTTTACAATGGCTTCAGGGAAGCAGACTTTTTTTAGTCCGCATCTTGCTTTGGGAATAGGCATAAAATATAAAGTCAAGAATAGAGTTAATTTGATTTTAGAATATAAAGTCCGGAAATTATTCAGTGATGCTTTTGATTCGCCGGATTCCGAAGGATTTAACTTAAATAATCCGTATGACATTAAAAGTGGGTTGTTCAAAAATAAAGATTGGTTAAATACATTGATGTTTTCGGTAACGTGGGACTTTGGTCCGAATGATAGAAAATGTACAAACGAATGAGATGTCATTAAAAGAGAAAATAGATTTGAATCGACTCCCTGTTCATATTGCCGTAATTATGGACGGAAATGGACGTTGGGCGCAGAAAAACAACATGGAACGCTTTATGGGACACCAGGAAGGCGTGGTTTCCGTTCGGAAAATAGTAGAAGCCGCCGGACAATTAGGGGTCAAATATCTGACGGTCTATACGTTTTCTACCGAGAACTGGAATCGTCCGCAGGAAGAAGTTGATGCGCTGATGGCTTTGATGGTTACGGCAGTCCGAAGAGAAACAAAAGATTTAATGACGAACAATGTACGTCTTCGCACTATCGGTGATATTGACCGATTGCCTTCATTAACTCGCAAAGAATTAGAGGATTGCATTAATGAAACAAAAAATAATACGGGATTAAATTTGATATTGGCATTAAGCTATTCTTCCAAATGGGAACTGACGGAAGCTGTAAAAAGAATTGCTCAGGATGTAAAAGAAGGAACTTTGACTGTCGCACAAATAAATCAGGCGACGATTTCCAATTATCTATCCACCAGAGATATACCTGATCCGGATTTGTTAATCCGAACAGGAGGCGAATATCGCATCAGCAATTATATGCTTTGGCAATTGGCTTATGCCGAGCTCTATTTCACGGATACTTATTGGCCTGATTTCAGGGAAGAAAACCTGTATGAAGCCATTATAGATTATCAGAAACGGCAAAGGCGATTCGGCAAAACCGGAGAGCAAATACAAACAATAAACAGTACATTTGAGCCACGTCATTGCGAGAGCTGCGAGGAACGAAGCAGCCGAAGCAATCCAGAAAATAAATAAAACTGGATTGCTTCGCTCCGCTCGCAATGACGAATACAATATAAAATAAATATGTATAAAAAATTTTTACTCTTTTGCCTTTTGGCTTTTGCAGTTAGTTCTCTTTCAGCGCAGGACAGCCTTGGGGTTTACACTACTCCTCTCGCTGCTCTTCAGGATACAACCACGCTACCTGTAATATCTTATTCTTTGAACAATAACAGAAAATATGCAATTGCAGGTATTACGGTTTCCGGCGTTGAAAATTACGGGTATGAAGATTATGTACTTATCGGTATTTCAGGTTTATCTGTCGGGCAAAAAGTTTCCGTTCCGGGAGATGAAATTACTTCGGCCGTTAAACTCTTTTGGAAACACGGCCTTTTTTCCGATGCGGCGATTTATGCAACCAAAATGACGGAAGACAGCGTTTGGCTCAACATTGCATTAAAACCAAATCCGATAATTTCAACCATCAATTATCACGGCGTGAAGAAAGGCGAAAGAGAAGATTTGGACGCAAAAATAGGTATGGCAAAAGGTACGCAATTAACGCCCAACTTGATTAACCGCGCCCGCCTGAGAATAAAAGAATATTTCGACGGAAAAGGTTTCAGTAATGCTGAAATTACTGTCCGTCAATATGATGATGTTGCTAATCCGGGAAAATCCATTATGGACATCACCATTAATAAAAACGAAAAAACAAAAATCAGGACTATTACTATCACTGGAAATGAAAACGTTAGTACTTTTGATTTGAGAATGGCTATGAAAAAAACCAACACAGGTTTCAGCCTTAGAAAAGATCGATGGTTGAATATCCGGAAATTTTTCTCTACCAAAAAATTCGTTCAGGAAGAATATGAGAACGATTTACAGAACATTATCAGCAAATACAATGAAAGAGGTTTCCGCGATGCGGAAATCGTTTCCGACAGTGTAGCGAGGGATGAAGACGGCCGGTATGTTTCTATATATATCAATGTAAAAGAGGGCAATAAATTCTTTATCCGGAATATCAACTGGGTGGGAAATACGGTTTTTCCTTCCGCCGATCTGGGTTTCGTGCTGAACATGCGCAGGGGCGATGTTTATAATCAAAAGAAATTGAACGATCGATTGGAGAACGACGAAGAATCGGTGGCCAGCATTTATGCTAACAATGGATATATTTTCTCGCAAGTAAATTCGGTGGAAGCCTATGCTGAAAATGATTCCGTCGATTTGGAAATTAGAGTGGCTGAAGGTCGTCAGGCGACCATTAACAGAGTAATAATCTCCGGCAACGACCGCATTTACGAAGATGTGATCCGTCGTGAATTATTGACTAAACCGGGACAATTGTACAGCAAAGATTTGATTATGAAATCTGCACGCGAAATCGCCCAATCAGGACAATTCGATCCGGAACATATGGACATTCAACCTCAGCCGAATCCCGAAGCCGGAACGGTGGATATTTCATACGGTCTTACCCCGAAAGCAAACGACCAGGTTGAATTTTCAGCCGGTTGGGGTCCAACAGGCGTTATCGGAAGGATGAGTTTGAAATTTTCAAATTTCTCTTTCAGCAATCTGATTCATCCAAGCACCTACAAAGGAATTATTCCGCAAGGGGATGGTCAGACATTGACTTTGAGCGGACAAACCAACGGTCGTTATTATCAATCCTACAGCGTTTCTTTCCTTGACCCATGGTTCGGTGGAAAACGTCCCAATTCGTTCTCTTTGAGCGCTTACTACATGATTACTACCGGGATAGACAGCCGGTATTACACACAAATGATGAACAACCCCTATTATAGTATGTATGGCTATGGTAACAGTTACGGTTACGATAATGGAGGAGTCGCCTACGATACAAACCAATCCATGAAGATATTCGGGGTCTCGGCCGGTTATGGTAAAAGACTTTCGTGGCCGGATTATCTTTTCAACTTTATGGCTCAACTTTCTTATCAACGTTATATGCTGAAAAATTGGCAATATTTCATTATTCAAAACGGAACCTCCAACAGCCTCTCTATGACATTGTCTTTAGCGCGCAATTCTACCGACAATCCGCTTTATACCCGGAGTGGTTCGGATATAATGGGTTCCGTCGAATTTACGCCGCCTTATTCATTATTTCAGAAGACAATAGATCCGGCAAAAGTCAATGAATGGATCGAATTTCACAAGTGGAAATTCAAGAGCAAAATATACATCCCCTTGGCAAATCCCCAAACGGTAAAACGTACCCCTGTGCTGATGGGCCGTGTTGAATACGGATTTATCGGTTCTTACAACAATAAAAAAAGGACTCCTTTTGAAACGTTCTATATGGGAGGAGACGGAATGACCGGTTATTCAACGATGTATGCCACCGAAACTATTGGGTTGCGTGGATACGAAAACGGTTCACTCTCCTATTACGGATATGGTTATGCATATTCCCGCTTGGCGATGGAAATGCGTTATCCTCTTTTACTGGAGCCTACTTCTACAATTTATGTCTTAGGTTTTGTTGAAGCAGGAAACGCTTGGACCCAAATTCCAAGTTTCAATCCTTTCGATTTGAAACGTTCTGCGGGAGTCGGTGCGCGTATTTATTTGCCAATGATAGGATTAATGGGTATTGACTGGGGTTATGGCTTCGATAGCCCACATGCGGGCGCTCCTATTTCCGGCGGTCAGTTACACTTTATTTTAGGACAGGAATTTTAAGTTAAACCAATGAACTAAAATTTAGTCAAAACAAAAACATTAATGATTATTTATGAATATGAGAAAGATTATTTTATCAACTCTTTTAATAGTTCTGGGAACTGTTGGGTTACAAGCGCAAAAGTTCGCGTTGATTGATATGGAATATATTCTGAAAAACATTCCGGCTTATGAAATGGCGAACGAACAATTGAACTCTATTTCAAAAAAGTGGCAAACAGAGGTGGAAGCTGTACAACAAGATGCGCAAAACCTCTATAAAAAGTATCAGGCCGATTTGGTTTTTCTTTCTGCCGATATGAAAACAAAACGAGAAGCGGAAATCGTTGCTAAAGAACAAGAAGCGCAAGACTTAAAACGCAAATATTTTGGTACGGACGGAGAGTTATTTAAAAAACGCGAAAGTTTAGTTAAACCTATTCAAGATGAAATTTACAACGCAGTCAAAGAGATTTCGGAAGAAAAAGGATATATGGTAATCGTGGACAGAGCATCGGCAATGAGCGTTATTTATGCCTCTCCGAAAATAGATATTAGTAATGAAGTGCTGACTAAACTGGGATATTCAAAATAATTGTTTATCTTTGTGCTCGAAAATTAACTAACAATCATTTTATAAATTTGTAAAGTATGTTTAAAAAAATCGTATTATTAGCTTTTGTGTTAATTCCTGTGATGGGATTTGCTCAAGAAAAAATTGCTTATTTCAAGTCGGCAGAAGTAGTTCCTTTGATGCCCGAATATAAGCAAATGGTGGATTCGTTGAATAAAACGAATGCTGCCTATCAAGCCGAATTGCAATCAATTTCTGATGAATACAGCAGGAAAATGACTGCTCTATCCGAACAACAGGATACGCTTTCTCAAACCATTAAGGTGCTTAGAATGAGAGAGCTTGATAGAATTAAAGAATCGGCGGAAACACTTCAACAGCAAGCTCAACAAAGTCAGGGTGATTTACAACAAGCCTTATTTGCTCCGATCTTGGCAAAAATAACAAAAGCCTTGACAGAAATAGGTACCGAAAATCACTATGCTTATATCATTAATCATGATCCTCAGGGAAGTTTATTGCTCTATATTTCCCCGCAAAGTCCGGATGTAACTCCTTTGGTGAAAACCAAATTAGGACTGAAATAAATATAGAATAATAAAATTTTTTGTCATTGTGGGCTTGACCCGCAATCCTCCAAACATATAGGGGATTGCGGGTCAAGCCCGCAATGACAGGTTATTAAACATGGTACCTATCGGTATTTTCGATTCTGGTTATGGCGGACTTACCATTCTGGAACAGATTCGCAAGCAATTGCCCCAATACGATTATTTGTATTTAGGCGATAATGCGCGTTCTCCTTATGGAACCCGTTCGTTTGAAGTAGTTTACGAATTTACTCTCCAAGCCGTTCAATGGCTTTTCCGGCAAGGTTGCCGGTTGGTTATCCTTGCATGTAATACAGCCTCGGCAAAGGCATTACGAACCATTCAACAGAAAGACTTACCGCTCATTGATCCTGAACGAAGGGTTTTGGGCGTAATTCGCCCTACGGTTGAAAATATAAACAAGATTACCGGTTCTTTTCACGTAGGCATTCTCGGTACGCAAGGCACTATCACTTCCAATTCTTATCCGCTCGAAATTGAGAAACTATTTCCAGACATTTTTGTCGAAGGAGAAGCCTGTCCGATGTGGGTACCTTTGGTCGAAAATAATGAATATGACAAACCCGGAGCAGATTATTTTATCAAGCAACATATTGATAACATCCTCAAAAAAGACAGCCGGATTGATACGTTAATTCTGGCTTGTACCCATTATCCTTTATTGGAAAAGAAAATCCGCAAATATCTGCCCGAAGGAATCCGGTTGGTATCTCAAGGACAGTTAGTAGCTGAAAGCCTTGAAGATTATCTCCACAGACATCCCGAAATAGCATCCGGATGTTCAAAGAACGGAACTTGCCGTTTTTATACCACCGAATCGGAAGAAAAATTCGCTTCCATGGCTTCTCTGTTTCTAAAAGGAAAAATTGAAGCCGAACGAGTCAATTTGGAAAATGCCGAATAATGCTACAAAGCAGTTTATAAAAGCGCATCGCTGTGGTGATGTGCGAAAATTAGCGATTCAATTTCATTCCCATGCTGATTCGAATATTGATATTCTTTTTGCTTTAACACAAATAGAAAGTCGCTGTTTGGCAGCTACCAAAATCCCGTCATGGGAACAGCTTGATGAAATAATTTTTCCTCCCCGTCTTGCCCTCGAACAATGTTCATCTGAAAATACCGCCCGTTATAAAGCCACTCTGCTTTCAGGAAATAACTTTACAGATTTGACAGGAGGCTTTGGCGTCGATTTTGCCTTTATTGCCCCGAATTTCAAAGAAGCTTTCTATATTGAAAGGCAAAAAGATTTGTGCGAAATAGCACAACACAATTGGAAAGTTTTGGGTTTGGATATGGCAAGTATTGAAAATACCGATAGTATAGAATACCTTCGGAATATGGTCCCTGTTGATGCGATTTTCATTGACCCTGCCCGCCGTTCAACATCCGGGAAAAAGGTGGTTGCCATTGAAAATGCTGAACCCAATCTCTTGGAAATACACGATTTACTTTTGGATAAATCTTCGACCGTTTTGATAAAATTGTCGCCTATGCTCGATATTACGCAATCGCTGAACAAACTGAAACAGGTGGCGGAAGTTCACATTGTCGGCGTGGACAACGAATGTAAAGAATTACTCTTCTTACTTCAACGAAAACAGACGCAAGAACCTCAAATCTATTGCATAAATATAAAAACAAAAGGCGGAGTCGAAAAAATTTCTTTTCGCTATTCTGAAGAAAAAAACTGTCCGGTTGAATACACGTCTGAAATGGGAGAATACCTATACGAACCCAATGTCACCCTTTTGAAAGCAGGATTTTTCAAAACTATGACACAAATATATCCGGTTCGAAAGTTGCATCCCGACAGCCATCTTTATACTTCTCAGGAGTTGATTCCTGACTTTCCCGGCCGAACTTTTATAGTCGATGGTTTCTCCTCTTTGAATAAAAAAGAATTGAAGCATTTCCTTAAAGATATTCCAAAAGCCAATTTGACGGTTCGCAATTTTCCTGTTGGCGCTGAAGAGTTAAAGAAAAAACTGCGAATTGCCGATGGTGGTGAAGTTTTTCTTTTTGCCACTACGCTTGTTGGTGGAAAACGGGTTTTGGTGAAAGGAAGTATTGGATAGTATTAGAAAAAGTTGTATATTTGCGAAACTTTAAAGTGTATTTTCCTCATTGAGGTTTTCTAAATGTCGCAGTCGTCATTGCGAGCCGTTAGGCGAAGCAATCTATTTTAAAAAATATTTATCATGAAAAAAAGTGTATATAACAAAACAGCCAAATGGCTCTTAAGTCTTTTAATAGCATTTTTCGTTTCCAATACGCATGCTCAAACCGAACTCATGGCATGGGGAAACATAACGGGCATCCGGATAGACGGACAGTTGTTTGATTTTGAAACCTCTTTGGCAGTAGTTTCAAAAGATTGGAAATCGATCAATGCTACCGGCAAAGAGCTTCAAAAACCGCATTATACGCGAAACGGAGAAACTCAAACCGTGACAACCGCTATCAACAATATTCGTTTTACGCAAGCGGTAACGGATATATCAAAAGGAAAAGCTTCAGTTTCGGTAGAGTGGGAAGCAGACAATATTTTTCAATTGGAAGGTGTATTTTTCCGTATTGCACTCCCCGAAAAAAGGTATTCCACGAGAGAAATTCTATTTGATGAGAAAAAAATTACGATTACGGGAAAAAATCAAAAATTAGAATTTGATTTTGATAAAAAAGTTAAAGATTTCGAACGGAAAGAGCAGGGAACGGCTACGATGATTTATATACGGTTAGCAGACGGAGAAATTCGAAAAGGTCAAAAGTCCCGGTTGCATTTTACGATTACAGCCGATGGGAAAATAGAGAACGATCCGGTTGAAATTCAAGTAGATATTCATAATCCAGGACGAGAATTTCTGGGGCTGGGCGGAAACTTCCGGTTGCAATCGTCGACTGATTCGATGGTGGTTGATTATTGCCTGAACAATATGCGTGTCGCTTTCGGACGTGTAGATATGCCTTGGATGGACTGGCAACCCGACGAAAATAGCGACCCGTTGGCCGATGCATTGTCCGGTAAAATCAATAAACATGTAGCGGAATCTATGAGAATAGCGCAACGATTAAAGGCTTTGGGAATGCCGGTTATCATCACCTCTTGGTTTCCGCCGCGCTGGGCGGCTGACTTTTCAAAACGGCATGAAGGCGGAGTCGCCGCATTGCGTTTATATCCCGGTAAGCAACAGAAAATCTACAAGTCTTTGGCTGATTACTTGGTCTGTTTGAAAAAATTGTATGGTGTAGAAGCCGCCCTGTTTTCCTTTAATGAGTCGGATATAGGCATCGATGTTCTCCATACCACTCAGGAACATTCCCTGTTTATCAAGGATTTTGGAGCAGTTATGGCTTCCCGGGGATTAGCCACTAAAATGTTATTGGGCGATAATTCCGACGCAACTACTTACGATTTTATTCTTCCTGCGCTGAACGACCCTGAAACGTATCCGTTTATCGGCGCTGTTTCATTTCATTCATGGCGTGGTTGCAACGACGAGACTTTGCGGAAATGGACGGGAGCGTCCCGGCAACTCAATGTGCCTCTGATTGTAGGAGAGGGTAGTACGGATGCTGCAGCGTATTCTTATCCGCAAGTATTTATAGAGCCGACTTTTGCTTTGTACGAAATCAATTTATATACCCGTATTTGTGCAATTTGTCAGCCGCAATCCATTCTGCAATGGCAACTTACGTCTGATTATTCGCCTCTTTGGGGTAATGGAATATATGGCTCGACCGGCCAGCTTCATCCAACACAACGTTTTTGGAACTTAAAACAATTGGCTTCAACGCCTGAACAGGCTTTCTCTTTGCCGTTTACCTGTACGCGGGAAGAAGTGAATGCGGCGGTTTTCGGCAATCTTTCGCGGGGCGAATATGTTGTTCATGCGGTAAACAACGGGGCTGCCCGATTGGCCACAATCAAGGGATTACCTGTAAATAACGCTTCGAAAGTAAAGGTTTATGTAACCAATAGTGTGCAAGGAATGGAGGAAATCAAAGATTTCAAGATTGTTGATGGCTTCATTCAATTGGCATTGCCGGCAGTCAGTTTTGTTTCGGTTTTTGTCGGTATGTAAATGGGACAACGGTGTACAGCCCATCAAGTTAAAAAAATTGCTTAAAAAATTGTAATCATTATAAATAATTGTAATTTTGTACTTTAACAGAAAAATAAAATCCAATGGAAAGTAAAGCAATAAATAAGTCAACAAGTGATAAAATAAGTTTTATTAGCTACATCATTCCTAAATTTGCGGACGAGTACAAAATAGGAACCAAGAGGCATATTTGTATTTAAAAAAATACGATGGTTTAGATTTTTTATTAGAACATTGGTGGGCTTTACACACTGAAAATTCATTTTGGGCAGTGCGTTATTTGTATGATGTGTGCTATAAAAATGGAGGCGAACGATAATGCAGGTTTTTTCACGGAAGTTATACCGAAATTAAAGAGATAGATTTATCCAAATGTCAGACAAATAAAGATTTTGGGCGAGATTTTTATGTTACAAAATTTAGGAAGCAAGCAGATTTGCAAATGATTGACACTATTTCAAAAAATACAATGGTAAACAGTATAATGATTTCAGAGCCGATTATTGAAAATATAATGTTTGATTTTGACATTAATGAAGAAAAAGCCGCAGATTTGTTTTATACTTCAAAGACATTCTCGAAATTTACAGATGATACTACTGAATTTTACAAGAAAACATGGCAAGAAATATATGAACTCTTAAAAAGTGAATTAAAGCAAACAAATACATGCGTATAATACATTTCTATTTCTCCCAAGCCAAAGCGCTCGCCCCCAGAATCGCTGCCTCCGCATCATTCAATTGAGAAACGATAATTTCAGTTTTTCCTTCGTAGATGTTCAATACATTTTTTTCCATTGCTTTTTTCACTGGTTCTAAGAGGAAATTTCCGGCGTGAGCTAAACCTCCGAATAGAATAATCGCTTTCGGACTGGAAAAGGCAATGAAATCGGCTAAGGCTTCTCCCAAAATTCTTCCGGTAAATTCAAAAATCTCAATAGCCATTTTGTCTCCGGCTTTGGCTGCTTCAAATATGTCTTTTGAAGTAATCGGCCGAGTCGTGATATTTCTCAATGAAGTTTCCCTTTCCGGTTCGTTTTCCAAAAATTCACGGGCAGTTCTGGCAACTCCTGTTGCCGAGGCGTAGGTTTCCAAACAGCCTGTGCGTCCGCAACCGCACAAGCGGCCGTTGTAGCGCACCGGTCTTGTGTGTCCCAATTCGCCGGCAAAGCCATCGTGACCGACAACTAATTGTCCGTTGGAAACAATTCCGCTACCCAGTCCGGTTCCTAATGTGATTACAATAAAATCTTTCAACCCTTTTGCCGCTCCGTAAGCCATTTCACCTAAAGCAGCCGCATTGGCGTCGTTAGTTAATTTACAGGGTAAGCCCGTTTTCTTGGAAAGCATTGCACACAAAGGTACAACCACTGTTTTGGCCCAAGGAATATTTGCTGCTTTTTCAACGGTGCCGTCATTCATATTGCCGTTGGGTACGCCCATGCCGATTCCCGTCACTTCTCCGGTAAAGTTGTTTTCGGCAATCAATTGATTGATTGCATTTCCCAAAGCTTCTACATAACTTTCACCCGAGTTGTGATCAGTCGTATTGACAGAACTGCGAACTAATATTTCTCCTCTTCTGTTCACGATTCCGATGGCCGTATTCGTACCACCCATATCCACTCCAATTACATAAGGTTTGTCCATTGTTTTTCGATTTATTCTATTAATATGTTGCAAATTTAGAAAATATTCTGTATTAATTCAAATTTTTTTCTTAGTTTTGTGTGATTTTTCTAAACATAAAGAAAATAATATGAGATTAATAATTCAACCCGATTATGAAGCCCTGTCAAAATGGGCGGCCTACTACGTTGCTTCAAAAATAGTTAAAGCAAATCCTACGGAAGACAAACCTTTCATTTTAGGATTACCCACCGGTTCTTCTCCCTTGGGAATGTATAAAAGTTTGATTGACTTGAATCAAAAAGGTTTGGTTTCATTTAAACACGTGATTACGTTTAATATGGATGAATATGTCGGCCTTCCGGAAAATCATCCGGAAAGCTATCATTCTTTTATGTGGAACAATTTTTTCAGTCATATTGATATCAATCCCGATCATGTCAATATCTTGAATGGAAATGCTCCCGATTTAAATGCCGAATGTGAAAATTACGAAATGCGGATTCAACAGGCGGGCGGAATCAATCTGTTTATCGGCGGAATAGGCCCTGACGGCCATATCGCTTTCAACGAACCCGGTTCGTCTTTACATTCCAGAACAAGAGTTAAAACCTTGACTACCGATACGATTATTGCCAATTCACGTTTTTTTGACAATGATTTGGAAAAAGTTCCAAAAACAGCTTTGACGGTTGGCGTTGAAACAGTTATGTTTGCTGAAGAAGTTTTGATTCTGGCAAACGGCCACAACAAAGCCAGGGCTTTGGCGCAAGGCGTGGAAGGACCTGTTTCGCAAATGTGGACAATCACGGCGCTGCAAATGCATCCGAAAGGAATTATCGTCTGCGACGAAGCAGCTACAGACGAGTTAAAAGTAGGAACTTACAAATATTTTAAGGACATTGAAAAAAATAATTTAGATTACAAAAGTCTTTTTAAAATAAAATAAATAAATTTGCATAAAAATTATAAGAAACATGGAAAATACTATTTTAGGGAACTTAGTTCCAAAAAATTTCAGTAAAAAAGTAGATGGAAAGCAAGTTACCTTATTTGTCTTGAAGAATAAAAAAGGAATGGAAGCAGCGGTTATCAATTTTGGCGCAAAAATCGTGTCCATTCATGTTCCGGACAAAAACGGCAAACTGACGGATGTTGTTCTTGGTAAAAGCAACATTGATGACTATATGAATGAGCAGGAACCCTATTTCGGCGCTATTTGCGGCCGGATTGGAGGGCGGATTGCCGGCGGTCGTTTTGAATTGGAAGGAAAAGAATATCATTTGGCAATCAACAACGGCCCCAATAATTTACACGGTGGAATCAACGGCTTCAATTCCGTGGTTTGGGATGCCGAACAATTGGATGAAAAAACCTTGAAACTGTCCTATCTTGCTAAAGACGGTGAAGAAGGTTTCCCCGGAAATTTATCCTCAATCGTCATTTATAAACTGACCGACGAGAATGCCCTCGAAATTGATTACCGGGTGACTACCGATAAAACGACAATTCATAATCTGACCAATCATTCCTATTTCAATCTTTCGGGCGAAGGAGACCCCTATGTCGGCGACCATAAATTGCAAATCAATGCTGAGGCTTATCTTCCGACCGACGAGACTGCGATTCCTTATGGGAAACCTGAAAAAGTTGAAGGAACGCCTTTTGATTTCCGCGTATTTCATACAATAGGGGAGAGGATCGAGGAAAAAGATACGCAGTTGATTTATGGAAATGGCTACGATCATCCATTCGATTTAGGAAAAAAGAATAACGCATTGACTGTTTGTGCCAAAGCAGTGTCTCCTAAAACGGGAATCGTTATGGAAGTCCTGACTACCGAACCATGCGTAGTGCTTTATACCGGTAATTACTTGGACGGCAGTTTCTCCGGCAAGAATGGACACCGTTATCCGAAACGTTCGGCTTTCTGTTTGGAAACGCAACATTTCCCGGATAGTATTCACCAACCGGATTATCCGACTACGGTTTTGCATCCTGGAGAAGTGTATGAAAGCCAAACGATATTTAAGTTTTCAGTAGAAAAATAAAGTTCAATATATTATAAATTATTTAAAAATACAATTATGACAAAAGAGCAACAAAAAAATTACACTTTGCCCATCGTTATGATGATTTTGCTGTTTGGTATGATTTCGTTCGTTACCAATTTGGCAGCTCCTATGGGTATTGTACTTAAAAATCAATTTGGAGTTTCTAATTCCTTAGGGATGTTGGGGAATTTTATGAATTTCCTTGCTTATGCAGTGATGGGAATCCCATCCGGTATATTATTGCGAAAGGTGGGTTATAAAAGAACAGCATTAATTGCTATTTTGGTTGGCCTCTTGGGTGTTTTTGTCCAGTATCTGTCTGGAGTCATAGGGAAATCTTATACTTCAGGAGAAATGATGCCTTTCTATATTTATCTTTTGGGCGCATTCATTTCCGGTTTTTCCATGTGTATGCTCAATGCCGTCGTAAATCCTATGCTTAATGAGTTGGGCGGTAGAGGCAAAAAAGGTAATATGCTCGTTCAGATAGGTGGTTCTTTCAATTCTTTGATGGGAACATCGGTGCCTTTGTTGGTAGGACTGCTGGTAGGAACAATTTCCAAAGCGTCTATTCCGGACGTAAATCCGGTTTTATTCATTGCAATGGGAATCTTTGCCATTGTCGGCCTCGTTCTCTTTTTCGTCAATATTCCTGAACCCGAATCTACTATTAATAAAGTAACTAAAGGTGATAAATATAGTCCATGGTCATTCCGTCATTTTGTATTGGGTGCTGTTGCTATTTTTATTTATGTAGGAGTTGAAGTAGGTGTTCCGGGTACTGCTAACTTGTACATGACTTCTTTCACTGCTGAAAAAGCTCAATCGGTTGTTTCCGAATATCAAAAACAACAAGCAGATGCCACTTATTTAGCTCAAATAAAGAGTGAAGATCAAGCAAATGAAAATACGAAGGGTTATGAACCGAAAGTAATTAAGAAAAATACATTTGAAAGCGCACAAGATATAGTAGTCGGAAAGACAAAAGCCGGCTTGGAAATACCAACCGGAATCGCCGGCGGTGTAATCGGTTTCTATTGGCTGTTAATGCTTGTCGGACGACTGATTGGAAGCGCTATCGGGGCAAAAGTATCTGCCAAAACTATGCTGATGGTAGCTTCAACAATAGGAATCATTTTAGTGCTTGCAGCTATTATATTGCCTATGACTCCGGTAAAGATGCCGGCTTTTGATACGAGTGGAGGCACTCTGTCTGCCCACATGGTGCAAGTCCCGATAACATTTCTTTTCCTTGCGCTTGTAGGTATTTGTACCTCTGTCATGTGGGGTGGTATTTTCAATTTGGCAGTAGAAGGATTGGGTAAATACGTTGCTCAAGGCACAGGTATCTTTATGATGCTTGTAGTAGGCGGCGGAATCATTCCCTACTTACAAAGTTTGGTAGCTGACATAATCGGTTTTATGCCAAGTTATTGGATCATGTTTGCAGGACTTGCCTATTTGTTATTTTACGCACTTATCGGCAGTAAAAATATAAATAAAGGAATTCCTGTCGAATGAAAACGCAGGAATATTACACATAAAAATTAAGAGGCTGTTTCAGAAGTGAGACAGTCTCTTTTTTGCTTTTGCCAACCTCATACAAAATAAAGCATTTCCCCAAAAAATTTCGTCAAACGGTTATGTACAGTTTTTTTAACCCACATTACATCTCATCAGATCACAAGTTTCTGTAAATCGACAACATCCATATTTTCGAATTCCGATTTGTGCACTACAAATTTTCGTTTGGTAAAAGGCTGAAAGCGAACCGTATTGACTACCCAGTAGGCCAGCAGTCCCAAATTGAGATACGCCATCGTCGCATTGTCTTTCTTGTGATAAATCGGGCGCAGGTCAAGGTCGGTCTTCAAGGTGCGTATACTGTATTCGATTTCACGAATGATATTGTATATCATCCAAGTCATCTCTTCACTCATTGAAAGTGAAGTACGCACAAAATAGGTTCCACTTTCCCCGTTCGGTTCAATGTCCTGCTTTATCTTCCATGTCATGGATTTTACCTTGCGGATTTCGACTTCTTCTTTTGTCTTTCTGTTTCTTACTTTTTCTGTTTCAATAGTATAATTGATTTCATAATATTTGGAAACAGAAGGATATTTCTGCTTGAGACGACCGATTCGCTCATAGACTTTTGCTTCCGTTTTTATCCCGCTTTTCTTTTCTAACGATGCGGCTATGAGGGACAACCCTTTTTCAAAATTTTCCTGAAACCGGTTGTTCATCGACACTTCTTTGGTTCGTTTGGCTTCGCTGTCCACTTTTAGAAAAAAATCGTTATGTTTCTCACTGACTACTTTTTGCAGCTGTATCTTTTGTTTCTTCCTGTCTTCGACTTCAATCGGCAAACTGTCGGGAGCAATCCTGTAATCTTTCAATTTACACCTTGATACGCATACATAATCGAAATTGTTTTCCTGAAGCATCCTCAGGTTTTCTTCCGTTGCAATTCCGGCATCTATCACCACTACGGCTCGCTTTGCGGTCGATGTTTGTCCTCGAAGATTCGTTACGATTTCTTCCAATGTCTTGCTGTCCTGCGTATTCCCCTCAAAAATGCTTGAGTATTTTATAAAGCCTGCCGGATTGATGACAAGCGCCAAAACTACAATTTTGCAATCCGTGCGTTTTTCTTTTGAACGTCCGAACTTGGCTATTTTACTCCTCCGCTTGCTGCCTTCAAAATAGGTATTGGTTAAATCGTAAATATATATTCTATCTTCTATATCAAACAATTGATTGGTTTTTACGGAAAGAAACTGTTCTATTTTTTCTTTTTCACTATACAGTTTCAACGAGCTTTTATACAGCTTGTCCTTTGTTATTTTTTCTATTTCGTAGCCGGTTATCTGACAAACGCCGGAGTTTTCCCGTATCCAGCGTGCCGTCTCCAGCTCTGATGCCGGATAAACGGCGCGGCTTATAATTTGGGTTAATGCTAATTGCACTTCTTCTTCCGAAAAGCCGATACTGGACAGATAAGACTTCATCTGCAACTGCTCAAGCGCTTGGTAACATAGCCATTCTCCGCCGATTTCGCGTACATCGGGATGACGGATGCTTTCTTCAAAAACAAGGTCGCGCTCTCGGAAGGTAGGCGCTTTTTTCGGCTTTTGTCCAATGTCTATCCGGTCTTTTTCTACAAGTTCATTCCACAATTTATCCGCTAAATCAATTACTTTTTGTGGATTATTTTCCTGTATGTCAAACAGTTCATTACCTCCTTTTATCTCCTGATAGCGTTTACAGATTATGCGGCGAACCTGATTCAATTCATACGTGTTGATTGAACTGTCGAGAAAGCCCAAGTTGAGCAGCGTTCGATGACAAACTCTGTCCGCTTCGTTGCGATAGCTTTCCACCAGCCGGTAGTAAGAATCGATTTCGCCTGTTGCCGGATTGCGGCGTATGGTTGTTCTAAAATACATAGCGCCAGCAAAGGTAGTCGTTAACCCATTGATAAACAATACCCCCTGTGCACTACAAACGCAAAATCTGAAAATACTACTACTGATTTTCAGATTGTTATAATTTTATACGACAAAAATAGCCTGAAAAATAGCTAAAAATAGCTGATTTTTACTCGTTTTTTATGGTTTTGAGGAGGGCGGGATGCAATGTGGGTTAAGTTCTTTATTTTTCACATACAATAACAGTTCGTCGATAATTGTTTGTGCATCTGTCTTATTGAAAATAATATCTTCTTTTTTAAGAAAGGGTAAATTTTATATGTTGTAATTTCAGCAAACATTTCGCTATGTTCTGCTCAATTCTGCTTTTTAGGAGTGTGTTTATTTTAAAAAGAATGGCAACTACCTACTCTCCCACAACTGTGTGTGCAGTACCATCAGCGCAACCGGGCTTAACTACTCTGTTCGGAAAGGGAAGAGGTGGAGCCCCGGCGCCATAGTCGCCTGAAAAAGTTTTAATT
>Ga0209629_10000252_pt1 | contig 27431 bp, 22 predicted proteins | sample TergutCu122P5_FD_187286 | JGI IMG/M metagenome (GOLD analysis project Ga0209629, IMG submission 187286) | Cubitermes ugandensis P5 segment gut microbial communities from Kakamega Forest, Kenya - Cu122 P5 (SPAdes) (version 2) | ecosystem: Host-associated > Arthropoda: Insects > Digestive system...
TCCTACCGTAACCCGCATATTGCGAATGCAGGCTTTCCCATTCATAACGTCGCATTGACGGGTTATTCTGTCTAAAATCTCCATTTCTTAATATATTAATTTTGCCGTAAAAGTACACACTTTTCCACAAAGTAAAAAATTTTCCTCAAAAAACGTACTCCTCCCCTCCCCGCACGGCGAAGCGTCTCGCTTCGTCGGGTTAAAATCAAACTCATGGATAATTGATTTTTTGCAAGTCTGGAGACTTGCGTCTAACTCGAGCCGCCAGTTGAAAATTGAGATTCCTCATTTCGCTTCGCTCCATTCGGAATGACTGACGCTCAAAAAAGGCTTCAGCTAGTAAGCTCTAAAGCGCTCTTTCGTGTGTCATGCAGTGGCAGCGCTTTATTAACCGCAGATGTAATCCATAGTAAAAAATGGATAGTTTGGTGTAGGAGTTCAAATCAAATTTGGTTTATGTAATAAAAAGGCGTTATCTTTGCACTCCACATTAAATATTTAATATAAATGGAAACAGCGGCTATTTCAACCAGTGTAATACGTTCTGAAACGCTTACAAATTCAAAAACGCAAAGAGTTTTGGACAACGATTTTTTTATTTCTCTGACTAAAGAAATCCAAAATGGAATGAAGGCTCCAAGAGTCAGTCGTTCAGAAGTATTGGCAGCCATAAATTCTGGGAATATCAGCCCTGACGTTGTCGAAGATTTAGAAGACGCCATTCTGGGACAATTGATAGAAGAGGCGCATAAATCTGAGAGAGTAAGCATGGAAGAAGTTTTTAAAGTCTTGAGGCAATGAAGACCGACCCAACGAAACCCTTTTTGAATGACCTCAAAAAAATTACTTAGTTACATTTGAAAGATGTAAGCTTCGAAAAGACTTTTACAAATTTTTTCCTTAACTTTTCCCCACTCGGCGAAGCGTCATTCCGAACGCAGTGAGGAATCCCCCCCCCGCTCAACGAAGCGAGACGCTTAGTCGAGCAGAGGATTCCGAATAAGGATTTGTTTATTCTGTTGATTTTTAGTCCATACGAATTTTGTGGAAATTATATAGGGCAATTTGTCTCGTAGAGACAGAATATTGGTAGAAATAGGTACATTCGTCTCATTGGCATGCCGTTAGGTATGCAATGTTATGAAGTGACAAATTTAAGTGAATGGATTTTTTATTGTAAGATTTTCGATTCGCTGATTATGGTGCATATCTTCGGAGTATAATGTTGTACACTTGCTTTCTAATGCAGCAGCTACAATAAGACTGTCGTAAAAAGAGAAGCCGTACCTTTCAGCAATATCAAGCGCTAAAAGAACTGTGTCGGAAGTATTGGAGTTGAGGTCGCAATTTTTCAAACATTCTTGCAATATTGGACGGATAATGCTATAATCAACTCCCATTTTGCGACGTAAAGTATTGGTCAACTCCTGTAAAACCTGCGTACTGATAACAGCGTTTTGTGAAATAAGTTGCTTTGAGATACGCTGTTTTCTCTCATCTTGTTTGAAGTAAGCGTAAATCATCACATTGCTATCAAGAAAAATTCTTTCAACGAGCATTGGCTTCTTCTCGATTAAATTTATAATCTACAGGCATCTCCAAACCAAAATCGGTAAAATGAACATCTTTTTTGCGTGTTACTCGCGAACTGTTTGTAAGTACAATCACTTTTGCATTGGCAAAACGCATGTGCCGGTATTGCTCAGGCATTTTGATTAATCCATCACTCACTGTAGATTGAAATTCTATTGCATTCATATTTTTTATTTTTCAATTCTGCAAATCTAAATACAAAAGTACAAAATATTTCATTCAGTATTGCACGAAAGATGAAATATTCGTAATTTTGCAGCTATAATCACAAATAAAAAAATCATTAACAATTTCCTGCTCTCGTAGAGAGCCAACCTGCCTAAGCAGTAGCCTCAGGCTACTGTATAACAGATGTATATATACTCCTCTCCTGCCTGCGTAGCAGGCAAACCCCGCTCAACGAAGCGAGACGCTTAGTCGAGCAGAGGATTCCGGATAAGGATTTGTTTATTCTGTTGATTTTTAGTCCATACGAATTTTGTGGAAATTATATAGGGCAATTTGTCTCGTAGAGACAAAATATTGGTAGAAATAGGTACATTCGTCTCATTGGCATGCCGTTAGGTATGCAATGTTATGATTTACAGGTTACATCCCCTACGGGATGCGGAAAAGAGATGGGGGTCATCTTTTTCTACCAATATTCTATCCCTAACGGGATATTAAACACCACTCGGCGAAGCGTCATTCCGAACGCAGTGAGGAATCTCAAAAAATATTTCATTCAGTATTGCACAAAAGGTGAAATATTCGTAATTTTGCAGCCATAATCACAAATAAAAAAATCATTAACAATTTCCTGCTCTCTTCGAGAGCCAACCTGCCTAAGCAGTAGCCTCAGGCTACTGTATAACAGATGTATATATAATCCTCTCCTGCCTGCGTAGCAGGCAAACCCCGCTCAATGAAACGAGACGCTTAGCCGAGCGGAGGAGTTTTTGCGCACCCGTCATTGCGACTGTGAGGGACTTGTTTCACCTTGTATATAAATAGCTTGCCACCCTGCGCAGAGTAACCCGTTTACTCTGCGCAGGGTAACCCGTCTGCCCTGCGCAGAGTAACAGCTCTGCCCTGCGCAGAGTAAATGGGTTGAGATGTGCAGGGCAGAAAAGTCAGGATGCGCAGGGTGAAAAGGGTAGGATGTGCAGAGCAAGAGGGGTAGGATACGCATCGCAGTACAGGGCTTGATTGCATGGAAATGTTAATTCTGTTATATACAAAAATATAAAAACAGTAACATTTCGTGTTGTATTCTGTTTGTCAATCAATTATAACGAAGTGCGAAATATGAGTTATTCAGTTATTCAAAATATCTTACAATTTTTTCAAAAATATTTCATTCAGTATTGCATGAAAGATAAAATATTCGTAATTTTGCAAAAAACATTGACAAATAAAAAAATAACAAATATAGAACCATGACATCAGTAAGTAGTAAAGAGTTTGCAACAAATCAAAGAAAGTTTTATAACTTGGCGTTGAATGAGCGTATCGTTATCAAGCGAGGCAAAAACCGGTTCTACCTTATTAGCGCAAGCGATAATTATGAAGATGAGGCTTCCGATTTGGCGGAAGCAAAAGAACGTGCGTATGATGAAAATACAAGCGCCGATGCTTTTATACGATTTCTAAGAGGAGCTACTCAATGAATGTTGATGTAAAAAAAATAAAAAACAAAATCTACCATGGCGGTAGTTTAAATATCAAAATTTACTATTGTAAACTGTATGAATGATTTGCAGATTCGGGCAAATCAATGCCGGAGATACGCCCAGATCGATGGGTTAGACACGCCCAGATCTACCCTTTAGATCTGCCCAGATCTAACTCATCGATCTGCCCAGATCTCCGGCATAGATATGGGCATATCTATAACAGTCTAATTAACAGTTTGTTTTCTGTTTACCTGCCATGAAGAAAGTAGAGTGGGTTATACACTTGTTATACAGCTCGCTTAACGCGCTGCTTAGGCAGTTTATAAATATCTTACAATTTTTTCAAAAATATTTCATTTAGTATTGCATGAAAGATAAAATATTCGTAATTTTGCAAAATAAATGTAACAATTTATGAAGAACCCTGACATAAAGATGTCGCTTATGAGAATAAATGCGCTCCCGCTTATTCTTTTTTGGCATGTCTGTCTGTTCCACATTTTGTCCCTGACGGGACAAGATGAAAGAACGAAGACGATTTTTCTACCCATATTGCGTCCCCTACGGGACGTTTCGCTACGCTACGAATAATTGATTAAACAAAATAAAAACATATATACAATTATGATGAAAAATATAATCGTTTCAGCAACCTTGCTGATATGTACTATCCTGCCGACACAAGCGCAACACAAGAATGAATTGACCTTTTCACTGGGTGCAGGAAGTTCTACATTAAGATATCCACCTAATCTCCCTGCTCCCGGTCAAACGGAATCAAGACCCGGCGGGAGTTTGGGAGTGGGTTACTCTAACTATTTCACTCAAACAATCGGCGTTTCGCTTGGATTGGAAACTGAAATGTTCAACAGTTATTATAGATATAAGAGTCATAATTTAAACGCAGTTGTGCTTCAAATTCCAGTCATGCTTCAATTTCAGTTTCCTCTCAATAAAAAGAATTTTATTTTTTTAGGTACAGGTGTCAAAACAGGTTATCCTGTTTTAGCCGATTTTTATTATTATAATCCTCATAATCAGAATAGAAGCCTTTCTTTTCTTCTTGCTTTGGAAGGCGGCTTGAAATTTTCCATTGGAACAAAAAACTATTTATACACCGGCGTTTTTCTTGATTATGCCTTAAACAAAGTGTCCAACTCGTCCGCCCCGTCTGACTCGGGATTCGGAATAAAGCCCTTTGCCGTCGGCATCAAATTCAAACTCGGCATAGGAATGGGAGGCGAAAAAGCGCCTAAAGCCGTAAGGGCAAAAGCGGCGGCGCCCGTGAAAAGCGAAGAGGCGAAAGCGCCGACAGAACCGAAAAAAGAAAAAGTAAAAAAACCGGCTGAACCGAAAAAGGAGAAGCCCAAAGCGCCTGCCGAAGTCAAGAGCGAGGAGGTAAAGGCGCCTGCCGAAGTGAAAAACAAGGAAGAGAACAAGCCGGCTGAAAGCAAAAGCGTAAAAGCAGAAAAACCGGCTAAGGCTCCGGCTCCAAAGAAACAAAAAATGTATTAAACACAAGCAGTTATGAAAAATATTTCACTTACAGTCATCCTGTCGCTTTTCGCCTGCCTGTCTTTTGCTCAGGAACGCAATTTCAGGATAGTGCAGCCGGCGACTCAACGACCTACCACTCAGGAGCGCAAAGCGATAGTCATTGGCATGAGCGACTATGGCGAAGGCAAGAATTTGAACAATACCCTAAACGATGCCGCCGACATGGCTGAGGTGCTGACCCGTCTGGGGTTTGAAGTGACGCTTCTCAAAAACAACGACATGCGCAATTTACGAATCAATTTAGCCAACTGGTACTCCACGATTGAAGGGAACGATATGGCGGTTTTCTATTTTGCCGGTCACGGGATGGAAGTCGATGGCGACAACTATTTAATCCCTGTCGGCGCCGAACTCAATTCGCAAGCCGACGTCGTGGACTATACGCTGAAAGTAAACAACGTGTTGAATAATATGAACGAAAAGCGCGTGGGCATGAAACTGCTGATTTTAGACGCCTGCCGCGACAATCCGTTTAAGCGGAGCTGGAGCAGGGGTAGCGAAGAAAAAGGGTTGGCGCAAATGGCTGCGCCCCGAGGCACCTACATTGCCTTTGCCGCCTCGCCGGGTTTCACGGCGCAGGATGGCGCCAATTTCAACTTAAAAAACGGCGTCTTTACTTATTTCTTAAAACAGGAAATCATCAAAGCGGGCATTACCATAGACGAAATATTTAACAATGTCACAGGCGATGTTTCCAGTCTGACCAATGAACAGCAAACGCCATTCAAAAACAGCAGCCTGACCAAGAATTTCTATTTTATTCCGCCGGAAAATAAGCCCGCGCCCGTCAGTCCATTGGAATTGCTTGACAAAGCCAACAAATACTACGAAAATAAACAGTATAAGGATGCGCTTCCGCTGTATGAGCAGGTTGCCAATACAGGCAATACGGATGCGCAATACAAATTGGGCGTCTATTATGCAAACGGATTAGGTGTGGCAAGAGATAATTCTCAAGCAGTGTCGTGGTGGAAAAAAGCGGCTGACGGCGGCTCCGATATAGCTCAAAATTATCTTGGCTACTATTACGAAAACGGACTGGTTGGCGGGAAAAAAGATGTTGAACAGGCGATTGCATGGTATCAGAAATCAGCCGACCAGGGCAATATCACTGCGCAAGATGCGCTCGACCGGTTGAAAAAACCGCCGGTGGTGGAAGCGCCGGTGGTTGAGCAGCCGACTGTATTTGATGTGTCAGCGCTGTTGAGCAAAGCCGACGGTTTGTACAGCGCCCGGCAGTACAGCGAGGCTTTTCCGCTCTATAAGCAGGCGGCAGACAGTGGAAACATTGCGGGACAGAACAATCTCGCCAACTGTTACTATTCCGGAACCGGCATAACAAGAGATTACGGTCAGGCAATGTACTGGTATAAAAAAGCCGCCGACCAGGGTTCCGATGTTGCGCAAACCAATCTGGGCGTCTGTTACGAATACGGACTGGCAGACGGGATTAAAAATGTTGACCGGGCAAAGGAATGGTACAAAAAAGCCGCCTCGCAAGGCAATGCCAATGCACGAAATGCGCTCGACCGGCTGGAAAAAGCCGCTGTCGCCGATATGCAGGAAAAGGTACGTATGGCAGACGCTTTTTACGGCGCCAAACAGTATGGCAATGCTTTCCCGCTATATAAACAAGCCGCCGAAAGCGGAAACATTGCGGCGCAAAACAGGCTCGGCGAATCTTATTTTCGCGGAAACGGGGTAACTAAAGATTCTACGCAGGCAGTATCGTGGTGGAAAAAGGCTGCCGAACAGGGCGACGCTACAGCGCAAAACAAGCTGGGCGTGTGCTACTACAACGGATGGGGCGTAACGCAGGATTATGCCCAGGCAGTTGAATGGTATAAAAAAGCTGCCGAACAGGGTAAGGCGCCTGCACAATACAATCTGGGTACCTGCTACGAAGCCGGCATCGGAGTCGAAAAAGATAACACAAAAGCCGCTTACTGGTATAAGAAAGCTGCCGACCAGGGCGATAAAGATGCACGAGATGCGCTGAAAAGCCTGAAATAATAACTGAGTAACTGAATAACTGAATAACTGAGTAACTGAATAACTGAATAACTGAATAATTGAATAACTGAATAACTGAGGCTGTCGAAAAAGTGTCGTGTCATTGTCAATCCCGCATGACAGTTACTCAGTTATTCAATTATTCAGTTATTATTTGCATAATTCATAAAACATTCGTATTTTTGCAAAAAACATTACATTTTATGTAAAAACCCTTTATAACAAATATTACAGATATGAAAAGAGTATTTTTGATGTTACTGTTAGCAGTAACAGGTATGAGCGTTATTGCTCAGGAGAAGATTACGGTGGGCGTTCTTCCGTTTACTTATGTTACAGGAGGCACTAATCTGAAAGATGTAGCGGCTATCAATGAAGAAGTCACAAAATCGTTTGTTAAAACAAACCGTTTTAATGTGGTAGATCGCAGTAAAATGGATGCCTTAAAACAGGAAAAAGAATTACAGAAAACAGAAGATTTTATGGATGGTTCTGTCATCGAGCAGGGGAAAAGTCTCGGCGCAGAGTATTTAATCGGCGGACATGTATCGGCTGTTACTGCCGAAATGATAACGGTAACGGATGCTAATGGCAGAACAACGCAGGGAGGCTGGAAAGCCCGGCTGTCAGTGACGCTAAAAGTGATTAATGTTTCTACAGGCGAGGTGATATCCAGTGAAACGATTGAGCCGCGAACGGCAAGAAACCTGTTCAGCGCGGCAAAAGAAGCAGTCGGTATAGGTAAAAATTCAAAGGAAGAAGCCATTGCAGACGCTATAAACGGCATACAGGGTCAGATTAACCGGTTTGTTCTTGCCAATTTTCCGATTACCTCTTCTATCGTGCAATTCGAAGGCAATAAAGTACTCATCACGGGAGGTACGGAAATGGGAATGCGTAAAGACATCATATTAGTCGTTTATGAAATCACTCAAATTGAGGTTGGCGGGAAACAACTGGACCGTAAAAAGGAAATCGGACGGTTGAAAGTGGCAAACGTTGAAGATGAAAACTTTTCGACCTGCGATATTAAATCGGGAGAGAAAGAGATTAAAGAAAGATTTAATAATAAAGCAAATCTTGTCATACTGACAGAAAAAAATAAGAAAGCCGTATGAAAAAAGCATTTCTTTTATCATTAACAGGTTGGCTGTTTGCCGGAATGATTTATGGACAAACTCCGGCAACAAACAGCGGAGGGCAGGTGCAGACCGTGCAGCCTAAAATTATGGTTATTCCCTACACCAAAGAGGGAGAAGATATACGGACTGTATTGGAAGCAGACGTAAACCGGCGTATTGCGATAACAAAAATTAAAGAAGCATTTGATAAAAGAGGATTTCCTACGGTGGATTTTACGGCAAGACTCAAAGCAAGCATGGAAAATGCCTTTTTCTCTTCCGATAATAAAGACGACATTAAGACCGAACTCATACAAAGGTCGGGCGCTGATATTTACGTAGAAGCAGAGGTGGTTGTTCTAAATTCGACTTCAGGAAATTCGGTAAAAATTGTTCTGACGGGATACGAAATATCTACCGGAAATTCATTAGCCAATAAAGTAGGTGAAAGCGGCAAGTTTTATACCGACGACATTGGTCGATTAGCGGCAAAAGCCGTTGAATCGTGTGCGGACGATTTTTTGAATGTCATGCAAAACCGATTTAAGGATATTGTCAATAACGGGAAATCGGTAATCATCAATTTCGGATTCGACATAAGCAGCGAACATTCGATGTCGTCCCGCGTAGGAACGCAGGGATTGCAATTGTCGGATGAATTGGAATTGTGGATGGAAAAGAATGCTTATAAAAACAACTATCACATACAGGGGACAACCAATAATCAAATGATTTTTGATGATGTCAGAATTCCGCTGAAAGACCAGAATACAGGGAATAACTACAATCCGAATAAATTTGCGCTGGAAATTTTCAAATTCCTCAATACCCTTGGCTTGACATCCAAACGGGATATAAAAGGGAATACGATTTACATCACGATAGAGAAATGAGTGTACAGGTAGAGCAAAATAAAATATTAAAATAGTATAATCATGGCACAAGTTTCAGGTATAACAATAGAACGCACATCGACAGGACGACCTGTTTTTGCAAGGATAGATTTGCGCAAACATTCCGATATTATTCCTATTCTTGAAAACAAAGGAGCTGAACTGGAAAAGCCTATTAAATGGACTGCAAAGTTACAAAATGCGTTTAAAGAAAAAGAATATAGAATAGGAGATATTAATAACTTTTGGGATGAATAGACATGGAGTATTCCGAAAAGAAAACAGCGATAAAAGAACGCTTACTCATCAGAAAGTCTTACCCAAAAGCAATTCAAAGTAAATTAGAATATCTCGTCAATGACATTCTTGAAAATCCACGCGAAAAAGACACCATCGGAAATCCAGAAGAATTAAAACATAGCGACCTTGAAGTCTGGTCACGTGAATTATCTAAAAAAGACCGTATCGTTTACGGAATTGAGCCGGGCGTCAACTACAATATGCCTAAAGAAGCAGAGATTGTTGTTTTTTATCAATATCTCGGACATTATGAAGATAAGTGATTTTAAGCGACCAATGAGAAATGAGGTTGTCAACCCCCGTTCTGCCGCTTCTTTAAGTCTTTAATCATCCTTACGCAAATAAGTACCAGGAAAGCGCCGACTGCAATTATCACGCTCCACAGAAACGCTGGGCGTTCCAGCAGGAAAGGCTGTCGCTTGGGCGGAATCTTTTCGGGGACAAACTGAAGATTAACCGGTTTGACTACGGGAATATCTGCCGGTATCTGATTGCGAAAATGTTCGATATCGTATTCCTGAGCGGCAGGTTGTTTATTGTTCAGCAGCAAATAGTATTTCTTACCGGCTTCGAGATAGATGCAGGCATAGCGGCAAAGTCCGGATAATTTTACCGAATCGACTGCTAAGGGCGGATTGTTCCGGTTTTCTATGCTAATCAGCGTTTGGGGCGTAAATACAAAATCGTTCAGCAGAAACGTATTTTCATTTCCAGAAGATAAATAGAAACTCTCCTGATTGTAGGATATGGAATCTGTTATTACCGCCAGCCGGTAATAATCCGGTTTGTTTTTTATGAAAAACGCTATTTTATTTACGCAAAAGGGGTGATTCAATTCAGGAAAAGACAGGCGGGTGTTTTTATTTTTAAGGTCGTTTTCCAACGAAAGCTTCCCACAGTCGATGGCAACAAAATTGCCGTAGATATTTGAGTTTTTTATTTTCCCGACTTTAAGCGCTTCCAAAGGACTTTTCTGGTCGTTCCACAACGTGATTTCATAATACCGGTAGTTTCCCTGCGGAAAATCAACGATCAGCATCTCTGTATTGTCTTCGCTTTGCCTGGCAAATTCCGACAATCGGGTCTGCTGTTTCACTATATACCATTGTTTTAAATTATTACTGCCTCTTATTTGGGCATATTTATTCGTTTCAGCCTGTTGCAGAAGAACGCAAAAGCGGTTCAGATCTTCGCGCGCAGCATTATCAACGATGATAATATTCAGGCTGTCTTTTGTTGTGTTACTTTTCAAATCGTAGCTTTCAAAACTGCTGATTTCCTGAACGGGGTCGGCAGAACGAATAAAATAAGGCGTTTCATTGTTCCTCTCATCGCTTATTTTCAGATATTTCAATCCGGCGCCAATCAATTCCTGATTAAGCTCAACGTTGTAGTAATCGCTTTTTTCAACAGCAGGCAGTTCGGCTTTCCAGCCGGTTTGACCAACTGCGTATTGTGCAAATAAAAAGATAGATATTACCCCCAACCCCCTGAAGGGGGCTTTTAAGTGCATCGGTCTAAATAATTTCACTACCGTAAAGTTCCCCTTTAGGGGATTTAGGGGTAAAGCCCCCTTCAGGGGGTTGGGGGTAAGCACATAAAAGATATTTTTCATTGATTGGCTATATTATTATTTTCTGTTTCATTCTCGTTTTTAACTAAAGTCCGTATTTTTTGCTGCATAAAAGAAACAAGCAGCAATATCACTCCCAGCAGCACAAAGGAAAGGATTCGTCCGGCTTGCGACATATTCCATACATCGTAGGCATAAAACTTGATAATAATGAATCCAAAGAAAACAAGGGATATTTGGCGCAGCAGCGCTTCCTTCCGGTTCAGTCCCCATATCATCAGAATCATTGCAATAACGCCCCACAAAACAGGATACCCGAATGTATGCACATCATGCAGCGTCGAGGTATAGTTATCGGGATTTCCGGCTATCCAAATCACGATGTTATCGAGTTCCACGCTTGCGATAACGACTACTAAAACCGTGAGCGCCCAACTTAACCGGACGCTTTGATTATCGGGCAATGATTTAATGTTTTTAATCACAACATAGACAATACAGGCTATTGCCGGCAACGATAATAAATGAACGGCAAAATAGCTTGCAGGGTATATGCTTTCCATATAACTGAATATATCGGAACGTAATGCTGCCGTTGCCATGGAATAGAAAATTGCGTAAAAGAATACGGCTGCATATAACAATCCGAAAATATACTTGTTATACGACACTTTTTTAATATAAACGATACTTAAAACTGCAATGTAAATGATTGTAAAAGCGCCAAGCGCAACCTGACGGAAACTCGACGATTCGTAATAGCCCATACTTGCATGCTGCGCCAGCTGAATATCCAGTTCAATAAACGGAACAATATAGGCAAGCGCAAGGATGATTAAGTTAAATATTCGGGTTATCTGTTTTCTGTTGTTCGTTTCCGTCGGTTCCCGCCTCAACAGCGCCATGTTTACGACAAATGCAGCAATAACGGCAGCTCCTGTCACAAACAGCCGGTTTGCCATCAATGGCATCACAGCGTGCAATGTATAGAGGTTATTTATATCCATGAAATACGAGATCAAGGTCAGCAGAAGAATCAGAATAAATCCAATGTAAAAAACTTCAATTCGCGACTTTTGCCACAACCAAAGCAGAATGACCGATTCGGCAGCCCAGAAAAGCGTAATGACATGACCTTTCAACTGAACGGGAACAGCAAGACTGACAAAACTTAAAACGATTGCGATAATCAGATAGAGCATATTGCGGTCGATGCGGCTGTTTCTGAACAGCGCTATCAAGACTGCCGCATTGACTGCTGCAAGCGAAAGCGTTATCAACCCTTTTATGTCGAAAGAGTAATGTTCAAATATATAAATATAAGCAAGATAAGCGGACAAATTATTCGTCAGAATCAGGAATACCTGATAGGCGGAAATTTTCTTTTCTGACTTAAAATGGTCAAACAATGCCAGAAGATAGAATTGTATGAAAAATAAAGTAACGAACAGCGATACGCTAAAAAATTGGTTATTATATGAATTGATAAACCAAACCCAGAAAAATACAAGCGTCAGAACATAGCTTATGATTCCCAATATTTGCCACTTCTTTATAAACGATACGATTAACATCCCTGTATTCAGTATCAGGATATAGGAGAAGAGTACCACGTAATTTCCAATGCCCGTACTCACCATCAGCGGCGAGGCAAAGCCGCCAAGAAGCGAGAAGATGGCAAGCTCTTTCCGGTCGTAGAGAAGCGAAAGCAGGATTGAAAACACGGTTACAGCAATCAATAAACAAAAGGCGATCGTTTGTCCGAACAGCGCATATTCGCGAAAAGCCAGGGTAATTGTAATGTAAAGCACAGATATTCCACCGCCTGTCAGTATGGATGAAAAAACGTGATATTTAGCTTGCAGTTTATGCGCTATTCCAATGATAATGGCGCCGGTTAAAAGCCCTATGCCTACACGCCCGATTTCGTTAATCCATTGTTGATCGATGGCGTATTTCACAAAAAATCCGATACCCAAAACAAGCGTGACTATGCCAATCTTGCTAAGCCAGTTCGTTCCAAGAAATTTCTCAAAAATGCTGCGCAGATTCATCTTCCTGTCTGCCGGAGCGTCCGAAATTGAATCGTCCCAAACGGCAGGCTGAGCGAATGCCGTTTCTTCTAAAGGCTTTTCAGTGTAATAATCCGGTTGAAAAGGCAATTCTTCGACAATTTCATCCTGCGGTTCAGGGACATGAACGGTTTCCTGCATTTCTTTTATTTCAACAGGTTTCGACTCTTGCGGGGCTGCGGTAACTTCCGCCGTAGGCGTCTGTTTCGAAAACGTTAACAAATCGCTAATCTTCCGATTTAATACCTCGATTTCATTCTTGAGCGAATTTACCTTCGAAATCGTTACAATGGGAAGAACGATGATAGCTCCGGCTAAAACAATCAATATAAATACAATAAATGAATAAAATTCCATAGCATAATAAATTTAATGCTGTAAAAGTACGAAAACTTATAAAATTAATTTGTATTTTTGCAAAATAATAGCGTGAATATGACTGAAAAAAGTATCCTTATTGAAGAAAATAAAAAAAGTCTGAACTTCATAGAAGTATTTGTCGAAAAAGATTTGGCAGACGGCAAGAATAGCGGAAGAATACAAACCCGCTTCCCGCCGGAACCCAACGGTTATCTGCATATAGGACATGCCAAAGCCATTTGCATCGACTTTGGCATCGCTCAAAAATACGGCGGAATTTGCAACCTGCGTTTCGACGATACGAATCCGACCAAAGAAGACACAGAATATGTCGATTCCATTATGGAAGACATCCAATGGCTGGGTTTTCAGTGGAAAAACGTTTATTATGCTTCCGATTATTTTCAGCAATTGTGGGATTTTGCCGTGGAACTGATTAAAGCGGACAAAGCCTATATCGACGAGCAAACCTCCGAACAAATCGCTCAACAGAAAGGAACGCCTACCCAGGCGGGTACGCACAGTCCTTTTCGGAACCGCCCCATTGAAGAAAGTTTAGCGCTGTTCCGGAAAATGAATACAGGAGAAATTCCCGAAGGAGCGATGGTATTACGGGCGAAAATAGATATGGCAAATCCGAATATGCACTTCCGCGACCCGATTATCTACCGCGTAGTCAATACGCCTCATCACCGGACAGGCGATACGTGGAAAGCCTATCCCATGTACGACTTTGCACATGGTCAATCGGATTATTTTGAAGGAGTCACTCACTCGATATGCACTTTGGAATTTGAAGTCCATCGCCCATTATACGACTGGTTTATCGACGAACTGAAAAAAATACATCCCGAAGACGGGGAATATCGTCCGCGACAATTTGAATTTAACCGTTTGAACCTGACCTACACCATCATGAGCAAACGGAAATTGCTGCAATTGGTCAAAGAAGGCTTGGTTTCGGGCTGGGACGACCCGCGCATGCCCACTTTGTGCGGATTCCGAAGACGGGGATATACGCCTGCCGCCATTCACAAGTTCATCGACAAAATCGGATACACCAAATTTGAGGGGATTATTGATTATAGCTTATTGGAACATTCCATCCGCGAAGATTTGAATGCAAAAGCCAAACGGGTATCCGCTGTCCTTGACCCGGTGAAACTGATTATTACGAATTATCCGGAAGGGAAAACGGAAATGATGGAAGCAGTTAATAATCCGGAAGACGAATCAATGGGAACGCACGAAATAGCTTTTACGCGGGAACTCTACATCGAACGGGAAGATTTCATGGAAGAAGCGCCCAAGAAATTCTTTCGTTTGTCGCCCGGTCAGGAAGTCAGGCTGAAAAGCGCATATATCATCTGTTGCACCGGATTTAAAAAAGATGAAGAAGGAAACATCATAGAAATCTATGCAGAATACGATCCGCAGACCAAAAGCGGAATGTCGGAAAGCGCACGAAAAGTAAAAGGCACGCTCCACTGGGTTTCGGTCGAACACAGCATACCGGCTGAAGTGCGTTTGTATGACCGTCTGTTTCTGGTCGAAAATCTGGACGATGACAAAGAAGTTGATTTTCGCAGCCGGTTAAATCCCGACTCATTGAAAGTTTTGCACAATTGCCGGCTCGAAAAGGAACTGGCAAATGCCGCCCCGCTCGAAAATTTCCAGTTCCAGCGCTTGGGTTATTTCAATGTTGACCCGGATTCGACAAACGAAAATCTAATCTTTAACCGCACAGTTTCTTTGAAAGATTCATGGAGTAAAATAAAACAGAACGAAAAGGCATGAAGTATAATATATACAATTTTTTAGACAGCGAATCGGACGAATCGTATCCCGATTTCTTTTTTGAATGGGACGAGTCGGTTACTTTAGGGGAAAAACCGGGTTTCTATGAGCCCGATGAATTAACTGAAATCATCGAAATATACATTCTGAATGACGAGGTCAAACGGGCAAAGCAAGCCATAAACCACGCTTTGCAGATTTACCCTGACGACGACGAACTGCTTTATGAAATCCTTTTGCTGTTGAATGATTACGCATGGTGGAACGACCTGTTTACCATTTGCGATAAATACAAAGAGGAGCTCGACGTCTGGATAGACGGTCACAAATTAACAGCGTTGCTTCATTTGGGAATGGAAGACGAAACCCTTATCCTTTTCCGGCAGTTAAAAGCAAAATATGCAGATGATAAAGAAGACTTGTCAATTATTTATCAGGCAATGGGCGAAGCGCTCTGTGACGTAGACCTGTTCGACTCTGCTATCGAAATCGTTCAGGAAGCAATAGACACACTCGACGAAGACATTAATTTCTATTGGCTGCAAATACAGTCTTTTGTGGAACTGAACGATAAAGAATCGGTTGGCAGATTAGCCGACACTATTCTAAAGTTAAATTCGTTAGATTCGGAAACGTGGTATCGTCTGGGTGTTTCTTTTCAGGAAGTTGGCGATTTGGATAAAGCCATTGATGCCTTCGAATATGCCCAGTCGCTTGGACACGATCAGGACGAGATTTTGAAGAATTTGATTTTCGTTTACGAAAAAAATAAGAATTTCAATAAGGCGCTGGAAAAAACAAAAGAATTTCTAAAGCTCTATCCCGACAGCTATACATTAAATTTGATGGCGGCAATGTTAAATTCACAGATGGAAAATTGGGATGAAGCGCTAATGTATATAGATATTACGCTCCGAATTATGCCGGAAATTTCGTCTCTGTATTTATACAAAAGCAATTTCCTTCTCCGGCTGGAGGAATATAAAAAAGCAAAAACAGCGTTAATGGATGGGTTGAAAAACACCAAAGATTTGGACGGTTTTTTATCTCGAAGGTTATCAAAGCTCAACAAACAATATCCTGATTATTAATGTTTTTATAATAGTACCCGATTAAACAAATATAAAATATATGGCGAAACTGAAAGGAAGCGTAGTAATCAATACCGAACGTTGCAAAGGATGCGAATTATGCGTAGCCGCTTGTCCATCTGAGGTATTGAAACTGGCAAAAGAAGTAAACAGCAAAGGTTACAATTTTGCGCGGGTTAATAACTCGGATGAATGTACGGGCTGCGCCAATTGTGGATATGTATGCCCCGATGGATGTATAACCGTTTATAGAATGAAAAATTAAATGGCTGAAGAAGTAAAATTAATGAAGGGAAACGAGGCAATTGCTCATGCGGCAATTCGCTACGGAGCAGACGGATATTTTGGCTATCCCATTACTCCCCAATCGGAAATTATGGAAACGCTCATGGAAGAAAGACCATGGGAAACAACCGGAATGGTCGTGCTTCAAGCCGAAAGTGAAGTTGCGGCGATAAATATGGTCTATGGAGGCGCCGCTTGCGGAAAACGGGTAATGACTTCTTCTTCCAGTCCGGGAATCAGTTTGAAACAGGAAGGCATATCCTATATGGCAGGAGCAGAATTGCCGGCGCTGATTGTGAACGTTATGCGCGGAGGACCCGGACTGGGAACCATTCAACCCAGTCAAGCCGATTATTTTCAGACGGTCAAAGGCGGCGGGCACGGCGATTATCGAATGATTACGCTTGCGCCCAATTCGGTTCAGGAAATGGCCGACCATGTAGCGCTCGGCTTCGATCTGGCTTTCAAGTACAACAATCCGGTGATGATTTTATCAGACGGAGTCATCGGTCAAATGATGGAAAAAGTGATTCTCCCCGAACAGCGCCCCAGAAAAACCGAAGAAGAAATCCGCAGGGAACAGCCTTGGGCTACGTTGGGGAAAACCAAAGACAGAAAGCCGAACATCATCACTTCTCTTGAGTTGGATTCGTCGATTATGGAAAAGAACAATATCCGTTTTCAGGCTAAATACAAAAAGATAGAAGAAAATGAAGTCATGTATGAAGAATTGTTTTGCGAAGATGCCGAATACCTGATTGTCGCCTTTGGTTCCGCAGCCCGCATTAGCCAGAAAGCCGTAGAAATGGCGCGGGAAGAAGGAATGAAAGTCGGACTGTTCCGCCCCATCATGCTTTGGCCCTTTCCAAATAAGCAATTATTGGCTTACAGTAAAAAGATAAAAGGGATTTTGACCGTCGAATTAAATGCCGGTCAAATGATAGAAGACGTCAGATTAGCCGTCGAATGCAGAATCCCTGTCCGCCACTATGGACGTTTGGGCGGAATTGTTCCTGCTCCCGACGAAGTATTGGAAGCGTTAAAGAAATTAAATAAACAAGAAAATGAATGATATAGTTATACAGGAAAATTTGGTTTATGAAAAACCGCGTTTGATGAACGAAACGCCGATGCACTATTGCCCCGGATGCAGTCATGGCGTTGTCCATAAACTGATAGCGGAAGTTGTCGATGAAATGGGTTTGGAAGAAAAAACCATTGGAGTTGCTCCGGTGGGATGCGCAGTTTTTGCTTACAACTATTTAGACATCGACTGGCAGGAAGCCGCTCACGGACGCGCTCCGGCTTTAGCAACCGCAATCAAGCGCCTGAATCCCGATAAAATGGTTTTTACCTATCAAGGCGACGGCGATTTAGCCGCAATCGGTACGGCAGAGACCATTCATGCCTGCAATCGCGGCGAAAACATTGTGATTGTTTTCATCAACAACGCCATCTATGGAATGACCGGCGGTCAAATGGCTCCCACCACTTTGATAGATATGAAGACTTCCACCTGCCCGCAAGGGCGAGAGGAAAAATATAACGGCTACCCGTTGAAAATTTCCGATTTGCTGGCGCTGTTAGACGGCACCTGCTTAGTCACCCGCCAATCGGTTCACACTGCCGGCGCTGTTAGAAAAGCAAAAAAAGCGCTGCGAAAAGCCTTTGAAAATTCTATGGCAAAGAAAGGAACTTCAGTAGTCGAATTTGTATCTACTTGCCCCTCCGGATGGAAAATGACGCCCGAACAAGCCAACCAGTGGATGGTGAATAATATGTTCCAAAAATATCCTTTAGGCGATTTAAAAGATAATTAATGTGCATAATATGTCATTGCGGGCTTGACCCGCAATCCCCTAAACAATTCAATTATGAAACACGAAATAATTATAGCCGGTTTCGGCGGTCAGGGAGTGCTTTCCATGGGGAAAATCCTTGCCTATTCAGGATTGATGGAAAACAAAGAAGTGGCATGGTATCCCTCCTACGGACCTGAACAACGGGGCGGTACGGCAAATGTAACCGTTATTTTAAGCGACCGGAAAATTTCGTCTCCGGTACTCAATCAATACGATGTGGCAATTATACTTAATCAGCCTTCATTAGAAAAATTTGAAAGCAAGGTTAAACCGGGAGGCATTCTGATTTTCGACGGTTACGGAATCGCCCATCCGCCCATGCGCAAGGATATTCGGATTTTTCGGATAGATGCAATGAATACGGCAGTCAAAGAGGGAAATACCAAAGTATTCAACATGATTATTTTAGGCGGTATGTTGAAAACTACGCCGATGGTTACATTGGAGAGCGTGATGAAGGGATTGAAGAAATCGCTCCCCGAACGGCATCACGGTCTCTTGCCAATGAATGAAAAGGCTATCTTGCAGGGAATGGAAATAATCGAAGAAATCTAATTATCCTCTTTGAGAAAAAAAGTAACCATATTACTTATGCTGTTCCTGCTTATGGCAGGATATAGCTACGGACAGGATTCGATTCCTTCACCATCCGATTCGCTGCATCAAAACAGGGACAGTCTGATTCAGCAAAGGCGAATGGCTTCGCTCGCGCCTTCCCCTTCATCCATTGATACAACGCAAAGAATCAATTATTGGCGCATTACGGAACGAACCGGTGAAATGGTTCCGGTTCGTCCCGACACTTTCCTGACCGACTATTTCAATCGAACGAATGTAGAAGGATTGGGCGTTTCGGTCGCTTATTTGGGCAATTTGGGATTGCCCGCAGAATCGCGCGTTTTCTTTGAGCGCGACGATCGCTCCGATTTTTTGTTTGACGACAATTTGCGGGCTTACCTCAAGCGCCCGGACAGGTTTAATTTTCTCAACACCAAAATCCCGCATTCAAACCTTTCTTACCAGTCGGCAGGAAGTAATGTGAACAAAGAAGAGCGTCTTCGGGCATTGCTTGCCGTCAATTTCGGGCGAAAGCTAAACGTAGGCGTTGACATCGATTATCTGTACGCACGAGGATACTACAACTCGCAGGGCGCCAAACATACCGATTGGGTTTTCTTTGCCAATTACCTGTCCGACCGGCATCAGATTCATCTGTTTCTTAATCCGGCTTCTTCTTATACCAACGGCGAAAACGGCGGTCTAACAGACCCTGAATACATCCGGCATCCCGACAGGGTGAACAGCAGGAATACAATAACCAAAGATTTCCCAACACAATTCGGCGACACTTGGAATCGCTCAAAAGGGAGCCGTTATTATCTTAATTACCGCTATAATTTGGGATTTGAACGCGACACTCAGCAAAAAGACACGCTTGGATACGACATCAAACAGTTTATCCCTGTTTCGAGCATCATCTACACTTTCGATTACACTGCCAGAAGCCGGCAATTTTATTCTCAAGATTCGGTCGGAATCAATCAATATTATGGAAATGTAAATCATTTGGATACAACTCGGATTAAAGGATACCCCGCCGATTCGACTTCTTATTATTCTTTAAAAAATACTTTAGGGCTTTCACTCCGCGAAGGCTTCAGCAATTGGGCAAAATTTGACTTGACGGCTTATATCATGCAGGATATTCGTCAATTCACGATGATGGATACCACCGTTGTTCCCGCTGTGGCGGATCAGTATTCAACTTATATTGGAGGCGAACTGGCGAAACGAACCGGGAAATTATTGCGCTACAATGCACAGGGAAGTTTTGGAGTGATAGGAGCCAATCTGGGCGATTTCAATCTGTCGGGAACCATAGAAGCGCGGATTCCTTTTCTGCACGATACGGCATCTGTTTCGGCTACCGGAAGCATCAAGAATTTAGCGCCCGCTTTTTACGAAAACACCTATCACAGTCAGTATTTTTGGTGGGATAATTCATTTGGAAAAACCAAAAAAGTGTATCTGGGAGGTAAAATTACAATCCCGCATACGTTGACTGAATTGAGTCTGGGAGTAGAAAACCTGTCCAATTATATATATTTCAACGACAGGGGGTATCCACAGCAATACGGTGGAAATATTCAAATACTCGCGCTGAATATCAGACAGGATATCGACTGGAAAGCTTTCCACTGGGAGAATCAGGCGGTTTATCAAACCTCATCCAATCAGGATATTCTTCCTTTGCCGGCTTTAAGCGCTTATTCGAGCCTGTTTTTTCAGTTTGCCATCGCTAAAGTGTTAACAATCCAAATGGGAGTCAATGCCCATTACTGGACAAGCTATTATTCGCCGACTTACGAACCCGCGACGCAGCAATTCAAATTGCAGCCCGAAGACACAAAGGTTAAAACAGGCAACTATCCGCTTATCGGCGGATTTTTGAACTGCCATTTGAAACAAACGCGATTCTTTTTACAGTATTACAATTTGGGAGCCTTGTTTATTGCTCCTCCCGATTATTTTTCAATCCCCAATTATCCGGTCAATCCGCCGGGATTAAGACTGGGGCTTTCCGTTGACTTTATTAATTGATTACGCTATGCTAACGAAACGATCGACTTTTCTCCTCGTTTTTTCATTGTTTATCGCCCTTGTAACAGTATCTTCTTGGTTATTTCTGTTTAATTGGAAATCTAAACCGTCTGTCCGCGATTTACCCGAAATAAAAGTACACAATACGCTGAACGTGGTTACCGAAAACAGTTCAGTCGGTTATTCTGCCGACGGCGATTCGTCTTCCGGCTTTCAGTATGAATTGTGTCTTTTTATCGCCAAACGTTCCGGAATAGCCATTCAGCTTTTCATCGAAAACAATTTGGAAACTGCCATCCGGAAATTGGAAAACAACGAATATGATGTAATTGCGCAAAACATCCCAATCACAAATGAAAATAAACAATACCTTGCTTTTACCGTTCCAATCACACAGAACAAACAGGTGCTTGTCCAGCGGAAAATGAATCTGGAGGATACGGTACTGTTTATTAGCAGTCAATTGGAGTTAGCAAACCAAACGGTTTACGTGGCTCAAAATTCGCCGGCTATTTTGCGGCTTAACAATTTGGCGGAAGAAATTGCAGAACCCATTTCTATCAAAGAAATTGCAGACTGCACTTCGGAGCAGTTGATAGACAGGGTAGCCGGTAAAGAAATAGATTATGCAGTCGTTGACAAAGAAATTGCCTTAAAAAACGCCGATATGTTTCCCGAATTGGACTTCAGCCTCGACATCAGCTTCACCCAGTTGCAGGCTTGGGCGCTTCGGAAAACTTCGCCCATCCTGTTAGACAGCCTGAACGTTTGGATTGCGGCTTTCAAAGAAAACACAAAGAGGAAAAGGTGACGCTTCATTTTGGCGGTAACTCATATAAAATACATAGTTACCGCCAAATCAAAACACAAACAAATCCCCTGCTATGTTCAGGGGATCCCGCGTCAAGCGCGGGATGACAGCTTTTTTGCCGTCATTGTAAGCGGAGCGAAGCAATCCAGCCTTTCGAGTATCTGTATGTAACTTTATCCCTGTCTTCATTGAAAAGGATAGCTATCATCGCTTGCGGAATCGAACGATTCCGTTGTCAGAAGCGAACGATTCCGTTGACGGAATCGCTCGCTTCCGGAGACGGGACCGGTCGGTACAAAAACAAAATGAACCAATGCCTTGAATTACTCCTTCACCACCTTGCTGACTGCTACGCCCTTGCCGGTATAAACCTTTAGGTAAATTTCTTTATGTTGACAGCGCCTATAATGGAAAAACAACAACTCCGCAAAATATAAAAGATTATTTGGATAATCCGAACATTCAACCTAAAAAATTTTTAGTAGTGGCAGACAGCCTGCCAAAACTGATTGAAACTTTAGAAAAAAAGAAGTTGATGTTTGATCTCTCTCCATTCGTTGTTCGGTACAGCCTGAAACATGACATCGCCGGAGCGGAGTTCGGAAGAATTATTGATGTTTTCTTGGTTTGTATTAAAATTATTCGTACCTTTGTCCGTAGAAACACCAGAGTGTCGGGAAGAGGTAGGATACTGTTCCCGCTCCAAATTTTCGCTCTGGATAGACTGTCCCGATAATTCATTTTGAGTTATCGGGCTTTCTATTTGCATTACTTCATAAGAGTAGGCATTATTTTTTCCTGTTGGATATGCTTTTACTGTTATTTTTACAGGGTATTGCTCATTATCATATTTGATAGCTCCATAAAAACGTTGAATTTCTTTTATATCTTTATTGTTATCCCTGTCTTGTTTTGATTCTTTTAAAATAGATGTTTCTATTAATTGTGGAAGTTTTTTTAGGGTAGATAGATGAACATCTAAACTTACGCTTTTCCTAATAGCGCTTTCGCTCAAGTATTTTTCAATAGCTGTCCTAGAGACTATAATATTTTCACTCGTGTTTTTATTATGATAAGTTCCGGTAACATTTTCTTTTGCCCAAGTCCGAGCCTCTGAAATATTTTTAAAGTCATGCTTTGGTGTGTCTATTACTTCTAATCTTTCAAAAAATTGTACCCTATCCCAATCAGGATTTATACCCCTTGACTCCAGTTCTTCTCGCTCCTCAATCGGGAGAATTGAGCTTCTATTTCCTGCGTTGTTCGCGGCGGAGATTGTGCGATATATTCCACTCCCTTTCTCTGGTCTTCCCACCAATCCGTTCTCGGTACTGCGTTCCATTGGCGTTCTGTTATCCAATCCGGCTTCTGTTCTTTCATTGTTCACTAAATTATTTTCTGCAAAGTTAGCGTTTCTCGATTCGCTTTCCAAATTTCCATCACCTTTTAACTCTTTCCCGCCGGTCAAATCTTTTACTGCCTTATGCGCCCTGATAGTAGAAACTACATTCTCGTCTATCATTCCCTTAGTATGAAAATCATCTGCAATTTGGTTAGGGTCGGCTCCGGCTTGTAATAGTTTCCTTCCCCTGTCGGCAAGTTCTTCGGGGTCATAAGAGCCTCCACGTTCCAATGGTTTTAATCCTATCTTTTGAGCCAAATCATTCAGCCAATCATGAGAAATACCAATAAAATCGCTTCTTTTATTTACTTCTTCTTCCATTTTAGCCGCTTCGGCTTCCATCTGTTTTCTGTTCCACTCAAAAATCCGTTTAGCAAATTCTATTACATCTCCGCCATCGTATTTTGGCTTATCTTCTGGAATGTCAGATTCGGTTTGAGCAGGATTTCTTTTCCGCCATTCCATAACCCTTTTAGCGTAATCCAAAAGCGGTTCTTCCGGTTGATATTTCGGCTGTTCTTCTCTTTCGCTGTTCGATACAGCCTGAAACATAACATCGCCGGAGCGGGGTTCGGAAGAATTATTGATGTTTTCTTGGTTTGTATTAAAATTATTCGTACCTTTGTACTCGAAAGCCTGCTTAATTTTTGGTACGGCTACAAATAAATCGTCATTTTGCTGGTAGGGGTCAAATCCTGCGTACAGAGATGACGATTTTTCTATTTCCAGCTCTGCAATTTTGTGGTCTTTATATTGTCCTTTTTCTACTCCCTTGTATATGTCAATTTTAAAACGAACACCATAAACTTTATCCCCGATTTTTGCGGAAGAATAATAAATATTTTGTCTATCTATATTATCATGTTTTGCGTCTCCTTTTTCATATCCTGCATACACACCGTTTTCAACTAATCTTTCTAAGTCGGAATACATTTGTCTCTGTGAATCTCCTCGCCTTTTGATACTCGATTCTATTCCCTTTCTGTAAAAAGCTACCGTTTTTCCGTCGTCTTTTATTTGGACTTCTTTTCCTTGATATTTAGATAAAAGCCAATTGCGTAATGCGGGAGTGTTATTTAAATCAATTGGATTTCCATTTTCATCAATAATTTCAGAAGGGTTAATAGAAACAACTTTTACACTTTTTTTATTCGCTGATTGGTCTTCATAAATTTGAGTATCCACAATATTATTTTCTGCAAAGTTATTGTTTTTTGGTTCGCTTTCCAAATTTCCATCACCTTTTAACTCTTTCCTACCGGTCAAATCTTTTACAGCTTTGTTGGTGAAATCATCAAGCGTCATATTCTCAATGTCTAACTTGGAATCAATGCCAAATTTACCTTTTATGTAACTCCAAGCGTCATTCAACCATGTTTTTAGACGAGCGAACGAAAGCACATCCTTTGCTTTCTGCTGCATTTCGCCTTTATCGCCGATTGCCATAGCCAACGCTTCGTCAATTTTTCTTTCTTCCGAAAAATCTTTATAGAATGGGTCGTCATTTACTTTCTTCCAATACTCCGACTGTTTGATAAGCTCAACGCCTTTATTCCAAAGTTCCGAATTGCTTTCTTTGATTAGTTTATTCCATAAATGCCCAAACTCGTGAATTGGAGTGTTGTAATTCATCTTTGTCGGGTCAAGATAAACTTTTCCGTCTTTAACGAATCCGTAAACCGTTCCGCTTTTATCTTTCAACTGCTGGCTTGCTTCATTAAACGCTTTATCGTATTCTGATTTGTCTGTTATAACATCCGCAGCTAATCCATTTTGCTTTAACTTTTCAATCAAAGCATCAAATTTTTCTTTCGGAGCAGGAGTGAAAGCGTTTTTTTGCTCGGATAATTTGGGATTCTCAAAATCTCTTATTATCTTTGCAAGTGAAAAATGTTTTGAATTGTCGGTATGACTGCCCACTTCGAGGTGGGCGATACCGAGCCAATTCAAAACTTTTTCTTTATCTGGAATCCATTTAGGCACAAAACTTTCTGATTCGCTAAGCCTTTCAAGTTCTAACATAGCATCTTTTCCATGAACACTCGAAATATTATTTACCTCTACGACATTTCCATTTTTATCTAATTCAACAGCAACAGACAGTTTCTTTCCTCGAACGTCCATTTCTGTAACAATAACAATATTTGGATTTTTTTCTCCATGCTGATAAACAAGCATTGGATTTTGAATCGCCGAAGCAAGTCCTTTTAAGTCTTCAGTAGTAAGACTATGTTGTTTTAGTTTTCTATTTAATACAGAAGATGATAACGTTAATTCATCTGCATCAACACCGGCTGCTCTTAATATTTCCTGTGGTTTCCCTAAATGTAATAATCCTTTATGTTTTTTATTCTTAAAATCGTCAAGTTCCTTATTAAACAGGTTATCCGCTGCTTCCAATTCTTTATTCGATTCTGTTTGGCTATCCAAATACGCTTGAGCCTCATTGAAAGCATTTTCAATAAAAATCTGGTCTTCGCGAGCAACATCTTCCGTTTCGACAGCCAACGATGCGCGCCGTTCTTCGGGCGTCATATTCATGCGATGCTGTGCGTTTCTGGCTTCGGTTTCGCCCATTAACCTTTTATATAATTCATATCCGTATTTTGTATCATTTGGATTTTCAATTTTGTATTCAATATCAACTAATTCATCAAACCTGTTCTTTAATTGATTATATTCTTCGCTTTTATATTTCCCTGATTTAGCTAAATCTTTCATCTTTTTAGCTACTTTTCTTCTTTCATCTACAATCAAAGGTACTAAAGATTCGGCAGAAGGGTTTCCTCCTCGTGCAAATCCTTCAATATCCTGTATCGCGTGTTGAATTTCATGAGTAAGCGTCGATTCGATTTCTGTTCTTCCTTTATAATATGCTAAGTCTGCTTGAATTATTATAGTTTCTCCATTATATGTTCCCTTATTCAAGTTTTTATTAATTGGAATTACATACACAGGCATGCCTTTTAATTCTGGATATGCTTTTAATAATTCCGTATTTTCAATTGCATCAGATAGTGCAAGAACTTTTTCTTCTCCGTTTTCATATACATCAAAAGAAGTATCTACAAATTTTTTAGATGGCATAAAGTCCTGTATTTCATATCGCCATTTTCCATCAGCCCCACGCTCCCATCCGGTAGCAAGTTTAATGGCTTTCGCATCTTTGCCTGATGATTCCATTTCTTTTGCGACAGAAAGATTATTCATGCGAGTATTAGCTTCTTCTGCTTTGTCTAATGCCGCAGCGCCTTTCTTTCCAACGAAATGAAATTGTATGTCGTTGTTATTTATATCGAAATTTCCGCTATTTTCGGTAGCGGATTTGATTTGGTTGGGACTAAAAGCAACCCATTCCTGATTTAGATTGCCATCGAAATAAACACCGTCGTATCCTTCTCCTATTAACTCATCAGTAAATTCTTGGCTTGCCTGTCTGTCGTTTAATTCGGAAAGTCGTTTTGCTTCTTTGTATGCAGCATAATACGGATTTTTAATATTCAAAAATGTTTCCATTACATTTTCACCATATTGCCCATCCAAACTCCTATCTCCAAAGAAATAATACCCAGCTCCAAGCCATCCGCTATCATTTTCCTGTTTATTTTTGAAAACTGTAAATTCTTTATTTGTACTATGAGTTACCGGCTTTGGCTCTCCATTCTCATCAACAACTTTTGATGAATTTTCCCGTGCTTCTCTTGCTTTCTCAAAAAATTGTTGTAACTTTGCATCGACAAATACCGGTGTTTTTGTTACCCGCCCAGTTGTTCTGGGGTCGGTGATTTCAGAAACATCGGTTTTATTATATATCTCTACATCGCTGACAAATGCGTTATGAAGCTCATTAGGATTACGCTTACCTTTATTTTTTGTTGTTTCTCTATGTTCTTGAACTGTAAATCTAACATAGTAATCATTCCCTCCAAATTTAACCTTTCCTAAATAATTGTGGAAACCCACTAAATTTGGATGTTGTTTATGTCCTTCTGTTGGCTGTTCGCTCTCTGAATAAATAGGTATAGAATTATTGAAAACCTCCCTTAGCTGAGGAATAATCTTTGCGAAGTTTCCGTCAGTACCAAAACGTAACATTTTTCCGAATACACCATGAGAAAACTCAACAACTCTATTATCAAGTTTGTTCTTTCCATTTTCAATATCTCTGTAAATCTGTTGTAATTGCTCTCTGGTATAGGTATGAGGTTTTATCCCTATCGCAGCTAAATCCTCAATCATCTGTAATTTGTTCGCCAATTCCCAATCCCCAAAAAACTTTTTAAACCCTTCTGTTCTTACTTGCAACCAATCACGCTCATTCAAATTCGTATCCTTCCCATTCGGAGCTTTCATAAACGTACCATCCGCTTTCGCTTTTTCTTTAATGGCTTTCATCTCCTGAGCGTTCGCATCGGTTATACCGGATACGTCAAAGTCATAGTCTT
>Ga0209629_10000253_pt1 | contig 27418 bp, 21 predicted proteins | sample TergutCu122P5_FD_187286 | JGI IMG/M metagenome (GOLD analysis project Ga0209629, IMG submission 187286) | Cubitermes ugandensis P5 segment gut microbial communities from Kakamega Forest, Kenya - Cu122 P5 (SPAdes) (version 2) | ecosystem: Host-associated > Arthropoda: Insects > Digestive system...
CGGCAATATCAACCTTTCCTGCCTGTAAATTGAATTGCTTGACAATTCTTTGAACGTTTTGCTCGAAATTACTTCGATTTTGTTCTTCCCGTGTAAAAACCATATCGCGTTGGGATTGCGCCACCCGCACTTGCCCTTTCCCGCGTCCCCAATCCAAAATCGGGAAGCTGATTCCGATTTGCACATATTGCTGATTGAGCGGATTTTTGTATGCCGAATTTAATTCAGCGCTTGTTTGCGATAAACCGAATCGAGCGTAAATATCCGCTTTCAAACCCGATGAAGCTTTTGCCTGAGCTACGGCGCTCTCGCTTTCCAATTTACGCCGCTTCATGCCTTCCGTTTCCGGACTATTGGCAAATGCCAATTGCTGCGCCTGATTTATATCAACCAAAAACACGGGGATTGTATCCTCAACATCAACAGCAATATCGACCACTTCATTTATTCCCAGATAGGCGCGAAGGTCTTGCATACAATCATCTACATCAATTTGAGCATTCATCTTATTGCTTTCTTCCGACAATCGGTTGATTTCCAATTGCAGCATTTCGTTTTCGGTAATCGTACCGATATTGTATCGCCCTTGGGCAAAATTGTATAAAGTATCCGCCTGTGCGAAATTGAACATGGCTATTTTAAGATTCGTCTGCGCTTTAGCCAGATTGAAAAACTTCATGGTTGCATTCGCCGAAACCAATTCCATCGTTTCCACGTAGGTTTTTTTAGCTTCCTCAAACCGGACAGGTTCTATTTTTTTATTCCATTTCAATGAGTTATATCCCAACAATGATTGTTGGTATCCGACTAAAATCGGATTGGTCATGTAGGAATAAGTTTTGCCGTTCAGTATATCCAATCGTTGAATGCCTGTACGGAGGAATAAAGTACCTCCCGTCAAAGCAATATTTTGATTTAGCGAAAGATTGGCATCAGTTGTCAATTGATTCTGCTGGATATATTTAGAAGTCCCGTCCGGCAAAGTAATTGCATTAATACTGTGATTGAAATCAGGAGTTGAAGTGAAAGTCAGCGAAGGCAGGTAATTTGCTTTGTAGTAACAATAATTCCAGTATTGCGAACGAAAACTGTGACGGGCAACCAATGCATCCGGAGACTGTTTACGAGCAATATCAATCGTTTTTTCCAAGGTCAGTACAAGAACAGAATCTTGTGTCGATTGAGTAAAAGCGCTCAACGGATACAATAAACACAACAATATGAAAATATATTTCTTCATTGAAAATATTCTTACAAAATGCGTGCCAATTATGTATATATATGAAATATAATAATTTAATTGAAATATATATTAAAAAGATGTGTGCGTTTTTACACTTTTGAGTGCGATTTTGCACTTGTTTTGGATTAAAATAATAATTACCTTTGGCGGTTGATTTTTTCAACACGGAGTAAAAGAAGTTTTATTCACGGAGTAGAAGGAGTATATTTATTAACTTAAACATTTCTAAAACCTTAACATTATGTTGGCAGATGAATTTTTAACAGGAAAGATTTTGGGTTGTGCTTATACTGTTCATACAGAATTAGGACCCGGATTATTGGAAAAAACGTATGAAGAATGTTTGTATTATGAACTGAAACAAGCAGGCTTCGTTGTAGAAAAACAAAAGGAGATTCCCTTAAAATACAAAGAAATTTGGATTGATGTCGGGTATCGATTAGATTTATTGGTAGAAGAACGGATTATTTTAGAACTGAAAGCAGTAGAAAATTTGAATCCGGTATATGTTGCTCAAATATTGACGTATTTAAAATTAACAGGATGTTCAATAGGTTTTCTGATAAATTTCAACGTCAAATCACTGAAGGATGGCATTCGGAGATTTATTGTTTAAAATACGGAGTTGCACTGAGTTTATTTACGAAGTAGATGAAGTTATATATATTTTTATCTCCGTGTTACTCCGTGACCAAACTCAGTGTAACTCCGTGGTTAAAGGAAAATTATGCAAAACAAAGGAAAAATATTAATCATCGACGATAATGAGGACGTGCTTTTCGCCCTCAACGTTCTGCTTACTCCTTACGTAGAAAAGGTTAAAGTAAGCGCTTTCCCTGAAAAGATAGAACGATACATAGTTGATTTTCAACCGGACGTTATTCTACTGGATATGAATTTCCGTTCGGATGCTATTAGCGGGCAGGAAGGATTTTATTGGTTGGAGAAGATATTTAAAGCTGACCCGCAAGCGATTGTTATTCTTATGACTGCGTATGCCGATACGGATAAAGCGGTGAAAGCCATAAAAGCAGGTGCGGTCGATTTTGTTTCCAAACCTTGGGAAAAAGATAAACTACTCGCTACGCTTTTTTCTGCCTTGAAACTGAAGGAATCACAACGGGAAGTGGAAAATCTGAAAAAGCAGATGGAGGTTTTGAATACGTCCGAAACAGCTTATGAAATAATCGGCGAATCGGATGCTATGCGGGATATTTTCGATATGATTGAAAAACTTTCCGCTACGGACGCCAACATACTGATTTTGGGAGAAAACGGAACAGGAAAAGATTTGATAGCCAGAGCCATCTATCATCATTCCCCACGAGCGGGGAAAGTTTTTGTAAGCATCGACTTGGGAACCATTCCTGATTCGTTGTTTGAAAGCGAACTGTTCGGATATGAAAAAGGAGCTTTTACCGATGCCAAGAAAGAAAAGCCGGGGCGAATGGAAGCTGCCTCCGGAGGAACTTTGTTTTTGGACGAAATTTCAAATCTTTCGCTTCATACACAAGCCAAAATTCTGACTGCCATTGAAAAGCGGATGATTTCCCGATTGGGTTCCAATCAGTCGATTCCGGTAGATGTGCGATTGATTTGCGCTACCAATGCGGATATTTACAGGGAAGTGGAAAGCGGAAATTTCCGTCAGGATTTATTGTATCGCATCAACACCATTGAATTGCGTATTCCGCCGTTGCGGGAACGAGGTCGCGATATTCTACTGTTGACCGACTATTTCCTGCAAAAATTTAACAATAAGTATAAAAAACAAATCAAAGGGATTACTTCTGATGCAAAGACCAAATTAGAAAATTACCATTGGTATGGAAATGTGCGGGAATTGCAAAATGTTGTGGAACGAGCGGTTATATTGTCGTCCGGAAACAAATTGAACGCCAATGATTTTATGTTGCAGCCTTCGGAAACAAAAAGAAAGAATGAGCCGGAATCGCTGAATCTGGAACAAATAGAACAGAACGCTATCGAAAAAGCGTTGAAACACAGTAGCGGGAATATGAACAAAGCCGCCGAACTGCTCGGAATTACTCGGTTTGCACTTTATAGAAAGATAAAAAGGTAAAAGGTAAAAAAAGTAAAAATGAAAAAATATAATATAGCATTGGCATTGCGATTGATTCCACTCATCATTTTTCTTTTGTTGACGGGATTTTTACTTGCAATTCGTTGGTATTATTCCGCAGGACTTGCTTTTGCATTCGGCTGTTGGTTTACTTATTCTGTAATTGCTTTTCTGAGGCGAACGGTTAAAGATACTCGACGGTTGATTGACGCCATTCGTTTTTCGGAGTTCAATATTACTTTCAAAAGTTTTGTGGATAAAGGATTATTTCCCGAATTGATTCCTCGTATGGAAGAGGCGATTTCACATTTCAATGCCAAATTGCAGCAGACAGAAGCGGAGCATCAGTTTTACGATACACTATTAAATAGAATTGATTCAGCGCTTTTAGTTATTGGGAAAACCAATGAAATAGAATGGATTAATAAAGCGGCGGCGGATGAATTCGGAAATCCTCAGCCTCGCCGGCTTGCCGATTTTGCCAGTCTTTCTCCCGAATTGCCTGGTATTCTGGAAAAAATAGTTCCGGGAGAAGCTAAGATTATTAAAATCAAGAAAGGAGAATTTACTCATCAGTTGGCAGTAACGGCGGTAATTTTTACATCCAAAGGGAAAGAATTGAAATTAATCAGTTTCAAAAATATTCAATCGGTTTTGGAAGAAAGCGAAAGCGATGCATGGAAAAAGTTGATTCGGGTACTTACGCACGAAATGATGAATTCCATCACCCCGATTATTTCTCTGGCAGAAACTTTTTCGGAAGAAGACGTTGCAAAAGAAAGAGATTATGATTTGATGAGCAAGGCAATGAAAACCATTCACCGCCGCAGCAAAGGCTTGGTTGAGTTTGTCGGTAACTATCAGAAATTGACGCGTATTCCCGCTCCTGTTAAGAATACTTTTCTCGTTGTTGAAATGATGAACGATATAACCGATTTGCTGTGCGCCGAAGGTATTCTGTTTTCCTGCGAAATTCATCCCGAAAATATGACAATTCTTGCCTACCGAACGCAAATAGAACAAGTATTGATTAACCTCATAAAAAACGCTTGGGAAGCATATGAAAGGAATCAATCGCCTGAAATTAAAGTTCATATATCCAAAAATGAATATCAGCGACCGGTTATTGTCGTTTCCGATAACGGCTGCGGAATTTTGCCAGAAGTTCTGGATAAAATATTCGTTCCGTTTTTCACTACCAAACAAGGCGGTTCGGGAATCGGACTCAGTATTTGCCGGCAAATCATGGTTTCGCATGGCGGGAATATTAAAGTCGAGTCGGAACCGGATAAGGGAACGAGGGTTGTTTTAAACTTTTAATTATGTATTAGAATTATTGCCCTTCAATATTATAAAACAGGCGGAGGGCAATCTTCCGGCTGGCTGCCCCAGGTTTTGTTGGGATTAGCATCCATCACAAACTCCAACGTTCCTCCGTTTGCTATATCCTGATGGGTAATATAGTTCTTTGTATAATTTTTGCCGTTTAATTTGGCGGAATGAATATAAATATTCTTTTCTGAAGCTCCATGAGCTATAATGGTAAATATCTTCCCATTTTCCAAATGAATAACGGCTTTCTCAAAACTCGGACTTGCCAAAATATAATAGGGAGTCGCCGGACAAACAGGATAAAATCCCAAAGAAGCGAAAATATACCATGCCGACATTTGCCCCGAATCGTCATTTCCCGAAAGTCCTCCCGGAACATCTAAATATTCGGTATCCATCACATGCCTCACTTCTTTTTGCGTCTTCCAAGGTTCTCCTGCATAATTAAACATAAAAGCAACCTGATGACAGGGTTCGTTTCCATGCCAGTAAAAATGTCCCGAAAACATAGTGTCTAATTTGGCAATATAATTCTCTTTTCCCCCCATCATTTTCATCAGTCCATAAACATCCTGCGGAACATACCATGTATAATGGCAAGGAGACCCTTCGGTTATAAAAGAAGCGGATTCAAACGGATTGAACGGCTTGATAAACGTTCCGTCGGCATGTCGCCCCCTTGCCCAACCCGTTGCGGGGTCGATTACATTCTCATAATTTTTAGCGCGTTTTTTTAATGATTCCGCTTCAGGTTTTTTCTTCAGAGAGTCAGCCCATTGTGCAAGCGCAAAATCATCGAAAGCATATTCTAATGTCCGTGAGACCTGTTCATTTCTGTGAAAGGCTTCATTCACATTATCTTCCAAAGGAATATATCCGTATTTCAGATAAGAATCCAATGCTCTTCTTCCCATTCCGTTTTTGTAGTCTTCAAAATTGGAAGGTGAAACAAACGCATTTTTTAGCGCTCCCTCAAAGGCTTTTTCCACATCAAAATTACGAACGCCTTTCACGTAGGCATCCGCTAAAGCGGCAATACAATGGTCGCCAATCATGGCAGCCGTATAACTGTTCCAGCAGGGGAAAATGGGAAGCCAACCTCCCTGTTCATATTTCAAAGTAAGCGACTGCATCATTTCTCCTGTTTTTTGAGGTTCAAGAATTGTATGCAAAGGCAATAAAGCCCTGTAAATATCCCACATGGAGAAATCGTCGTAATAGTCGCCGTTTTTCATTTTCATAATCGGAACGCCTTTGGAAAAAGCAGGATAAGAACCATCCACATCATTCATTACGTGAGGATCAAAAGAAGTACGGTACATAGCTCCGTAGAACTTCCGCCTGTTGACTTCATTGTCGGTTTTAATTATTATTTTAGCTAACGATTCGTTCCATTTGCTCTCAAGCCGGCTTCTCACCCTATTGAAATCCCAACCGGGTATTTCTGTTTCCATGTTCAACTTTGCACCATCCATACCGGTAAACGACGAGGCTGCCTTAATGATGGCTTCTTTATTCTTGGGTATATCAAGTTTTACATAAACGCCTATTTTTTTCTTCTTTTCAATTTGCGTTTGATTTTCGTATATCTTCTCATCATCAAATGTTCCGTATGATAAAATGTTTTCCCTGAACCGGATAATAAAATAACCCCTGAATCCTGCCGGCTGTCCCCATCCCTGATAAATACGGTGAACGGGATTATATCCCCTGATTTCCTTTTTTTCCGTATCAATCTCGATAAATCCTTCTCCTTCATCACTGTTAGGATTAACAACCAAATAAGCGTTTCCGTTCTCATACCTAAATCTGAAAAGAGCGGAGCGAGAAGTTCCTGTTATTTCCGCTTTTATTTTATAATCCTCCAGAAACACAGAATAATAAGCCGGCGTTGCCGTTTCTTTTTCATGATTGAAACGGGAGGCTCTTTCATCCGGTTGACATTTAAGAACGCCACTGACAGGCATCAAGGTCATACTGCCATAATCCTGTACGCAACTGCCCGACACAAAGTGGGAATTTCGGAAGCCTTGCATCAAGCTATCCTTATAATAATATGGCGCTATACATTTCTGTTCGGTATCTCTCGTTTGAGGAGTCCAGAAATTCATCCCATTCGGCTCTAAAACAGCAGGAATGATTTGCGGATATTCTTCAGAACCTTTTCCGAACTTTCCGGCTTGCTTTGTTTGTGCAGCTGCTGTTCCCACCCTTGTATCAATATACTTCAATAGATTATTTCTTCCATTTGCCGGTAAGATGGATACAAATATTAACAGCAAAAACGCTTTACTGACTTGCTGATATTTTCTCATATATAAACAGTATTATTGTATGTCGCTTAAAAAGTATCTGAAATAACCTGCTCGGATACCCAACCCCATAACCATAGACAACTCATTTTCCGGTATAAATCGTCAATTCTTTTCCTTTTTTCAATTGGTCGTGGGAAATAAACCAGCCATTTATTTTTTTACCGCCGTAGGTGATATTCGTAATCTTTTTCCCTGTACCCCTCTTTGCGATGGTAAATTCTACATTGTTGCCTAACGTAAACCGGACTTTATCGAACAGCGGAACAGAGATAATATATTCCGGATCCGCCGGTGAATAAGTATATAAGCCAATGGCATTGAACACATACCATGCCGACATTTCACCCGCATCATCCATTCCGGCATAAGCGAGTTTTTCCTTTCCCATACCATAAAATCGACCCATGATGCTATCCAATATCTGTTGCGATTTTTCCTGTTTTCCGATAAAGTAATAAGTAAACGGCACACTGTGATCCGGCTGGTTGCCTTGACAATAGTTTCCTATGAAACCGGTCATATTGTAGGCTTCGTAACCTCTCCATGGTTCGGAAAACAACGAATCGAGCTTCATTTCCACCGCTTTATAGCTTGGATAAAGCGCAACCATTCCTTTCGGGTCGTGCGGAGCATAGAACAGCGATTGCCATGCATTTGCTTCCCTGTACATATAGGCATAATAGGGATAATAAGGATCAAAATCTTTAATCCAATTTCCATTATCGATACGTCCTCTCCAGAATCCGGTGGAAGGGTCGAACAGATTTTTATAATTGCCGCTACGTTTCATCAGCATCTCGTAATTATTTTTGTCGCCCAGCGCTTTGGCAATTAAAGCGGTAGCGTAATCGTCGTAGGCATACTCCACTGTTTTCGTAACAGCAGCTTTATATTCATCATGGGTTGGGACATTCACGGTATCTTTCTCGGCAATCCATCCCCTTGCCATGTATTCGTCGAGATAGAGACGTCCGCCGCGTCCGGGAACGGTAGCATTCTTCAGCAACAGCTTATAAGCGCGTTCCAGATCAAATCCCCTGATTCCACGTAAATAAGCTCCGGCAACAAAAACGGAAGCATGGTCGCCATGAAAGAAAGTCGGCATATAGCCGTTTCTTTTTTCCCCTTTATCCGTGATGGATTTAATAACGTCGATTACTACATCTGGAGTGAGCATACCCAATAATACCAATTTGTTACGGTGATCGTCCCAGAAAGACGGGTCGGTATAATAACGAAAACCTCCATTCGCAACATTACCTCGGGCATCGGTGTAATCGCCGTTCACATCGCTACGCAAAGCAGGCCAAAGAAAAGAGCGGTAGAGACAGGAATAAAAAAGTCCCTTTTCCCGCACGGTTCCCCCGCTCACGATGATTTTCGATAGCAGTTTTTCCCAAGTATCATTAGCTTCCATGCGCACCTGCGCAAAGTCTTTATTTAGCATTTCCTTTTCCAGATTCATTTTGGCATTTTCAATGCTGACAAAAGAAAATCCTATTTTCAACTCCAGCGGATCGTTTCTTTTATCTTCCCCGAAAGTAACGACGGAAACTTCATGCTTATCATTCATAATATTGATAATATCCTTAATATCATAATTGGAAACAGCATAGAAATACATCCGTTCGCCATTATCCTGAAAGCCGGTAAAAACGCGGTCGTTTTCTTTACGGATACTCCAAGCCGATACCCTATTATTCGACCGTGTCATGTCGGCAATCAGTTTTTTACTTTCATCTTTTGGAAATGTATATTTATGGTAAGCGCAACGGAGCGTAGAGGTCAGTTCGGCATTAATACCGTATCTTTCGAGAAATACCTGATAATAGCCCGGATGGGCGGATTCGTTTTGATGACTGTATTTGGAGTAATAGTCGCTCGGCGATATGTTTCCTGTAGCAGGCAGCAATGGAATATGCAACAAATTCCAATGCCCCTTGCAAGTATGGGCAAAACCGTAAATCACCGTATCTTCATATTGATAACCCGATCCGCTTCGGAACAGGGTTACCGGAGTCAGTTGAACCATAGCGTTTGGAACGGAAGACCCCGGAAAAACTTCCGCTCCCCAGGCGCGCGGTTGGGTTTTAAGCGTATATCCCAAATCTGCAGGTTCCCAAAGCGTTGCAGTTCCTAACAAAGGATTCACATAATCCGTTAATCGATTAACGGATTGACTATTACTGTTTGTAATACAAATAATAAAGAGAAAAAGAAAGGAAACTTTAAGATAATGTGCCATATCAATCAATATTTTTTTACTGTTTATAATCGTAAATGATTGCAGCAAAGTTAAGGATTTTTTTTATTATTTTCCAAAATTAGAATCACGACAGGTGTATTTGACTACGTCGATTTGAATTGCACCCCAAACGACAATCTTTTTCAAGATATTTTCATCTTCTGCTTTCGTCGTCTTAGAAGCAAGACTTGACACCCTGCGTAGGGCAAGGTCGCCGCCCTGCGCAGGGTAAAGCGATTACCCTACGTAGAGTGAAAGGGTCGCCCTGCGCAGGGTAAAAGAGGTCAGATGCGCAGGGCAGGAAAGGTAGGATTGGCATCTCTACAACCCCGCGCTTCGCTTGCATGGGGTTATTAAGCCTTTCCCGGAACAGGAATTATATATTGCGACATATCCACATTCTTTAAGGTCAAATCGGCAGGCATTAAATTCATATCCGATGCCATGATTTCGTCCCAAGTTACATCTTGGCCTGTATAAGCCGAGGTACGACCCATGATTGCCGTCAAAGCGGAAACAGCCGTTCCTTCTGCATAACTGATTGGCTGATGGTCGAGAATATGATTCACAAAATCAACATGTTCCAAAACAAACTCATTGGTTTGTTTAAAATTGGCTTTCTCTTTTTCCATGTCGTATTTCCATACGATATTTCCCTTCCGGTCTTTGATTTCACCGTTGTTCGACCATGTGCCTTTCGTCCCGCGTATGACCTCGGAAATGTTGTTGGAACAACCATCAATCTGGCGGCACATACTGTTGACATGGACGTCATTGTCGTAAACGAAATCAACGCTGAACATATCGTACTGGTCGCCGGTTTGCCGGCGTTGATGAGCGCCCATTCCTGAAGCTTTTATGGGATTTTTACCAAAAAACCAATTGATTACATCAATATTATGAATATGCTGTTCAACAATATGATCGCCCGACAGCCAATTCCAGTTACCCCAATCGCGAATCATCCATTCGATATCCGTCCATTGCGGTTCTTTTTTACGCAGCCAATGTTTGCCGGTGGTCCAATAAATATTAGCAGATACAATATCGCCGATCAAACCGCTTTGCACCTGTTTATATCCTTCGATATACTTTCTTTGATGATGCCGTTGCGTACCTGTAAACACTACAAGTCCTTTTGCAACCGCTTGTTTGGATGTTGCAATCACAGAGCGGATACCTGTCGGATCGACAGCGACCGGTTTTTCCAGAAAAGCATGTTTTCCAGCTTCTACGGCAGCTTTGAAGTGTATGGGACGAAAAGCGGGCGGAGTCGCTAAAATCACCAGATCAACGTCTGTCGCAAGGACTTTTTCAAAACTGTCGAATCCGGTAAAACATTTTTCGTCGGGAATTTCCTGATTAAATTTCTCTTTCAGAACTTTACGCGAATCATCCAATCGGTCGCGGAATAAATCTCCCATTGCTACAAAAGTAACATTAGGCGCTGCTGTTAATAAGTTCTGTGCTGCGCCCGTACCCCTGTTGCCACAGCCAATCAGTCCGGCTTTCAAAGGCGTATTGCCTTTGGCTATATCAGGCAAAGAACTTGGAATTTTCCATTCCGAATCGGGAATCAACGGGATTAATTTGGAAGTTGTCTGGTCGCTTTTACTGCAAGAAGAGAATAGACCGCCCATGCCTAACGTACCTCCTACTCCTGCAATGGCTGAAGTGGAAATAAAATCTCTCCTGCTTATCATATTTTTGCTCATACTGTGTTTATTTTAATATTAAGTGTAAATAGGCTTTAAAGCGCTATTAATGTATTTCATACTTTTGGCAGCGGATTCGTAAGGAGTCATTGTTGTATAATCCTGTTCTACGTTGAGCCATCCGGAGAATTTAATTTCTTTCAGAAGCTTCATCAGACCGGGAAAATCAACCTGTCCTTGTCCAAGTTCCCGAACATTCGGCAAGAAGTCTGGTCTTTGGAAATCGCCAGCAACGTCTTTCAAGTGAACATAATTCATCCGGCTGCTGTATTTCCGGATGATTGCTACCGGATCGCCTCCGCCTAAGAGGATATGTCCCAAATCGGGCGCCATACCTACATATTTCGGATCGGTCAGTTCCATTATCATATCTATTTCTTCCGGCTTTTCAACAATGGTATTCGCATGGGGATGAAGACCGATCTGTATGCCGGAGTCAACGGCAATTTTACCCAATTCATTCAGGACAGGCGCCATTGCTTTGATTTTATCCGGTATTGGAATGGTGTCGGTACTCACCTCATGATTAAAGTCGCTCCAATTGCCGCGTCCCGGAGGTCCGATAACAATATTTTTAGCGCCATAGAATTTTACATTTTCTACGGTATTTTTAAATGCCGCCAGAATTTCGTCGTGTTTGTCCGGTTCGTGGAAATTACCTCCGAAATAATTGCCGGCAACCTTTAATTTTTTTTCAGCCAGCAAATCTCTGAAACGTTCACGGGTATAACCAATCTTTGTGAGATCGTCTTTTCTTGGGGTATATTCAATACCGTCGAGACCTAAATCCGACAAGTTTTGTACTGCCTCTAAAAGAGAAATTTCCTTGCCTTTAAAGTCGCGCCACAAAATCCATCCCATCGACCAACGAATGTTAGCGCTTGGCTTTGTTGCGCAGGCTGCTAATTTTGATCCTCCTGCAATTAATACTGAACTAATTGCAGCATTCTTAATAAATTCTCTTCTGTTCATAATTGATTATGATTTATTTGATTTTTGTTTATCGTAATAATTTTATGTCAAAATGCCAACCATTTCAGTCCGCCCAAAATATGACGAACATATAAAGGATCGGTATAACAGTTTTTATCGTGCCCCAAGGACGTGTACCACTGTCGTCCCCCTTCGAAGGTATTACACCAAACACAAGGGAAAACGTTCCCGAATGTATTGGGCATGGGAACAGGAGCCTTAAACTCCGGAGATGAAAAATCAGAAACCATCAATACATGAATAGTCGGATTTAACTCCTTCATCACATAGAGTTCATCATTGACAAACCATCGGGAAGGCATGCCTGAAGTGGACAGATGCACACTATCCACTACCAAAACAGGAAACTTCTGAAATGGCGGATGAAAAGCAAATGTGCCGCCAAGCATTTGTTTGAACCATTCCCATTTTCGCTCGGTTCCTCCGGCCATGTGTACGCCCATAATACTTTTCCCGGATCGGACATACCGAACCAAACCATCTCTTTCTTCCTGTGTCTCAAAAACCTGATTATTCGTATTGGAAAAAACAATGATGTCGTATTTGCCTAAAGCAGGAGAAGAAAATAAGGTAGAGTTGGAAGTCGTATCTACAGAAAAATGTTCGCTTTTTCCCAATTTTAAAAACATATCGACACTTTTCTGAATATTGTCGTGTACGTAACCAATGCCGTTCTTTGTAAATACCAGTACTTTTTTCCCTTTTAATGTGGGCGTCCGGTTTCCGATATTTTGCGAAAGAAGTATATTTATCGGCAAAAGAAGGAAAAGAATAATTCCTATTTCTTTACGCAGGGTCAACATTTCGATACGCATTAATAATTGCCAATTCGCCTTCTTTTCCGGGCTTGCTTTGTCCATGCTCGCACGAGAGGATTCGGTCTTGATGCTTCTTATCGACGAACCATTGAAGAATATTCTTATAGTTGATTTCGCCGGTGGTAGGCTCGTTGCGTCCCGGATTGTCGCCAAGATGAATTGCGCCGATATAATCCCAACACGCTTCGAGGTTACGGATAAGATTTCCTTCGGTGACCTGCTGATGATACAGGTCGTCAACCATTTTACAACTTGGATGATTTACTGCAACACAAATCACTTTTGCATGCGTAGTGCGCGACAGGTACATTCCGGGATGGTTGACCGTAGTATTGAGCGGTTCCATCACTAACACCAGCCCTGATTTACCCACGATATCGCAACACATCCTCAGGTTTTCAATCACATTGACCATTTGGTATTCGGGATGTATTTTGGGGTCTGCATTTCCCAGCAAAATCAAGCCTGTGTTAATACCGGTACGTTTTTGTACTTCAAGAGCATCCTGCATCTTTTTCTTGAGTTCGTCTTTGCTTTCCTGGGTGTTCAGTACGAAATGCGGTCCACCTCCGGTTTTCACCGAAAATTCCCCCCATTCCAGACCCAATTTACGCCCTTCGTTGGCAATTTTTTCCTGCTCTTCGGGAGGTCTGCCAATCATACCAAGATCATAAACTGCCCTGAATCCCTGATCGGCAATAAATTTAAGATTATCTATGGGATCTTTTCCTGCATTCAGGTTAAACATCCCCAAAGACGGCGCATATTTCAGCGTAAATTTCGCTTTATTTGAAACTTTTTGCGATACTGCATTTGAAGCGGCAGTCGCTGTAATTCCTCCTAATCCTGCCAGTGCAATGCTGCCGGCGGCGTTTTTAATAAAATTTCTTCGTTCCATTGTTTTACTATTTTAATGGTTTTATATCAAATTATCATGGCTATCCCTACCAAAAACAGGGACAAAAATACAATTTTTTTGAATAGAATTTCATTTACTTTATTATGAATTATTTCTCCCGTAATAATTCCGGCAACCAGAAAAGGGAGCAGGAACAGCAGGTTGCGCCCGGTTTCGAGATTCAGTTTTTTTTCAAAAAAATACTGGATTATCAACAAGGTGTTTAATGTTGTCCATAAAAGACACATGGTTGCACGAAATTGTCCTTTATCAGGAATTTTTCGCGTAGAGTACAAAACAACTAAGGGACCTCCTGCAGCAAAAGCTCCATGGATGATTCCTCCCGCAAGGAGGAAGATATATCCGGTAAAATCCGGTAAAGAACCGATTTTTGCTTGTGGAATAAAGATTTTATACAATTGGATGGCGGCAGACAGGATAATAAAGTATCCTAATATTTTTTTCAATATTGCCGCATCCAAGCTTTTAAATAGTAACATTCCTACCGGTAAACCTATGCCCGCAAACAGAATAATGATTCCGAACTGTTTCCAGTTGATACGTTTGAATTTGGTAATTGCAAAATAGAGAGCCAATAGCCAGGCAATGATGGTGAGGATAATTTTTGCCTGTTCCAGGTCTTTCATCAGAAAAATCACGAATGGGAGCGCCAATACCGTACATCCAAAGCCGGTTATCGCTTCCAGCGTATGGGTGATAAAAACGACCAAACCGACCAAGATCAGCATCTCAACTACCGACATAACGCAGTTTTTTAGATTTTACTTTTAATCAATTCAAAAACAATCGACCGGTTGATTTCAATAATATTATTTTTCATCTTAGGGTCGTCCAATGATTTATCAAATAATTCCCCTATTTCGCCTTCATCGATTTTTATATTCAAGTCTTTGAATGTAAATGGCAATCCGAACTTTTTCTTTAATGATACAATCCGGTCGAGAAGTTTTGCAATCAACTCATCTTCATTGCCTTTTCCGAATAAAGCTTCAGCAATCTGCGCCAAACGTTGTTTTGTTTTTCCGTCTTTGGCATTTAACCGGAAAATATCTTCTAAGGTAAAAGCGCAAGCAACGCCATGCGGAACATGCCATTCTTCGGAAAGGATGAAAGAGAGCGCATGAACGGCGGCTGTACCGGTCATACTGAAAGCCGTCCCTGCCATACAGGCTCCTTCAAGCATCTCGGCTCGTCCTTCCGCCTTTCCGGTCAACGAACTGTCGTAAGCCGTTTCCATCCATTTCAGGATATATACTGCGCTTTCGATAGCTACTCTGTCGGTCAGCGGCGTTGCATTCCGATTCCATACAGTTTCCAGAGCATGCGATAAAGCATCGAAAGCAGTAGAAGCAGTGATGGCAGGAGGCAATCCCAATACATAACCGGTAACCAATACGGCAATATCCGCTTGCATGAGCGGATGTCCTAAAGTATATTTTCTTCCGCTACGCGAAGTATAGACTCCGACTTTGGTCACTTCCGAGCCGGTTCCTGCCGTAGTTGGAATAAGAATCAATTTGACATTGCGCTTCTCTATTTTTCGAGTGGCTCCGGCTCCCAAATAATCTTCTAAATTTCCGCCATTGCTCAGGACGGCAGCGACTGCTTTGGCAGAATCCATCGAACTGCCGCCGCCGATGCCAATGACCACATTGACCGGCTTCCCTTTTAGCTCGTTAACCATTGCCATGATATCATCGACTTTCGGATCGGGAAATACCTTATCGAGGATTGCTATTTTACGGATTCTTCCAAGTTCATTCAGCATTTGATCGCGGGGAGGTAAGGGATTATTATCCATAATGATACATGGATGCGCCTCTTCGCCGCCGCAGTAAAAGATGAGTTTATCTAAATCATGAGCCGTGAGTTGTCCGGTTTGGATAATTTTAGTGCTTGTTATCGCCTGCTCAAACATACTTCTTATTTAAAATGTTCTTCTTCCAATTCACCGATTTCTTTCACGCAATTTTTCAGGAATACTTTCCAGTCTTCGGTATTTCCTTCCGTAAATTCCGCTGCAAGCCAAGCGTCGAGCATCACGCAGGCATGTTTGGCAGGAGTCAGCCATTCGCCAAAAACGAGCACATTGCAGTTATTGACAGCTTTTGCCTGCTGCGCCATAAATGTATTGGTAACATGTACAGGATAAACGCCTTTGAACTTTGCCGCCGTAATCACGCTTCCGGCGCCTGTGCCGCAAATAATCACGCCTTTATCATATTGTTTTTTTGAAACCGCTTTTGCTACCGCTGCGGCAGCTTTGTGATAAGGGACAAATTCCCCGTCTGCTTTCATGCCTACATCCTCAACCTGAAATCCGATACTTTCAAGATGGGCTATTAAATCTTTTTTTAGCGTTAGCCCTGCGCGGGTACATCCGATTACTATTTTTTTCATTTCGCTTTTTGTTTTAATTGTATTTTTACTTTTTCTGCAATATTGCCGGCTGTTAATCTGAACCGTTCCAGCAAATATTCCTGCGTACCTACTTCCCCAAATTCATCTTCAATACCGATTCGTTTCAATAGCGTAGGATGATTTTCAGAAAGAACTTCTGCAACAGCCGATCCCAATCCATTCATTATTTGGTGGTTTTCGCAGGTAACAATAAAGCCGGTTTTTTTAGCATAAGTCAAAACTAATTCCTTATCAACCGGTTTGATTGTGTGCATGTCGATAACCGCCGCCGATATTCCTTCTTTTTTCAGAATTTCGCATGCTTTCAGCGATTCATCCACCATAATGGCTCCGGTAGCAATCAAAGTAACATCCGTACCATCTTTCAAAACCTTGCCTTTACCTAACTCAAAATGTTCATTTTCGGAATAAATGACCGGCACCGGTTTACGATGAAGCCGCATGTAGGTACAACCATGATGGTAGGCGCTTTTCTCTACTAATTTTTTTAGCGATACCGGATCGCTTGGCTCGAAGACCACTAATTTAGGAATATTTCTCATAATTCCCATATCTTCAAACGGCATGTGGGTTCCTCCGTTGAAGGTGGAAGAAATACCCGGATCGGTTCCTACTAACTTTATATTTCGACGGGCATAGTTGCCGGATATAAAAAACTGATCGTAGGTTCTGCGGGCTGCAAAACATCCGAACGTGTCGGCAAACGGGATTTTTCCTCCTGCAGAAAGTCCGGCGGCTATTCCAATCATATTGGCTTCCGCCACCCCTACGTTGAAAGTTCTTTCGGGAAATTTATTCCTGAATACTGTTGTTCCCGACGCTTTCATCAAGTCGGCTTCAAGGAGTACTATCCGTTCGTCCTTTTCTGCAAGTTCTATCAATGTCTGAGCGTAAACCGCTCTCATTTCCAACTGACTCATATATTTTCTTAACTCTTAGTTCCTAACTCTTAACTCTTAACTCTCCAAATCCAACAACCGGCAGGCTTCTTTTGCCGTTTCATAATCTACATTCATGTTGTGATTATCTAAACGTCTTTCAGCGAAGAAAGCGCCTTTTCCTTTAATGGTATCCAGAATAATCATAGACGGTCTGTAAAGTTCTTTTTTCGCACGTTCTACCGCCATATCCATATCCTGAAATTCGTGACCGTTAACCCGCTGAACAAACCATCCGAAGGCGGTCCATTTGGCGTCCAGGTCTTCAATATTCATAATGTCATGAACATATCCGTCGATTTGCATCTTGTTATAATCGGTAAATGCAATCAGATTATTCAATTTAAAATGAGCTGCCGCCATAGCGCCTTCCCATATTTGTCCTTCGTTTGATTCGCCGTCGCCGATAATCAGATAGACTTTTTTATCTATATGATCCAACCGGTTTGCCAGCGTGATGCCGATAGCAGCCGACATCCCCTGACCTAAGGAACCGGTAGTCATGTCGATACCCGGCGTCCGGTTCATATCGCAATGGCTGGGCAGATTGGTGCCTCCTTTATTGAGTGTATGCAGCCATTCTTTTGGAAAGAATCCTTTATCGGCTAATACGCTGTACAATGCCGGACCGGCATGTCCTTTTGACAAGACCAATTTATCACGATTTTTCTTTTTTGGGTCTTCGGGCGAGACATCCATGTGTTTGTAATAAAGCAGTGTCAACACTTCTACAACGGATAGCGCTCCGCCGATATGACCTACTCCCAGATATCCGATGGCGTCGATAGTCATTTTCCGGATTTCTTTTGCTTTTTCTTTTAACCGGTTTAGTTCTTCTATTTCCATATTCAAATTTATTATTTATTTATAACCGGTTTAATAGGCAAAAAACCGGATTTTCAAAAACTCGCACATCAATCGCAATTCTTCCATAATATCGCCATAAGCTATCACGAAATGAGGTTCCCAGCCGTCGCATACTAATCCGGCGACTTTTTCTGCTGCGGAACTGTTCACCGGCTTTACGACTACTGAAGTGCCATAAAACTTTTGCGGCTCGTCCAGCGCTTCGCCTTTCATAGCCATCAGGCGGAATCCTTCGCGATCTTTTCCCAGTCGCAATACGGTAACTTTCCCGCTTTTCAGTCCAAACTCCATAGTAGGTCCTATTTTGCGGTTGGGATGCACGCCCAGCTTAGCTCCTTCTTCTTTTCTCGCTAATGAAGTGGCTCCGGCTCCGCAATGCCAGAATACAATCCCGTCGCAGCTTCCGTCGATAGCTACCGGATCGCCGAAGTAAGATGCGCTTCCGGTCAGTTCCGAACCGATGAACATGCTGATGGCTCCACCCATATCCGTTTCGCAGGATGCAATGATTCCGTTATCGTTCAGAAACGACAGGACGGAACAGACCGGAACTCCGTATTCGGTGAAAAAATCAGGCCAGCAACGGGAAGCGAGCGCTTTGACGTCGTTTTTTGTTACAAATTCCTGATAAGCTGTTCGCAAGCGGGCATGTTTTTCTATGTTTTCCGCCGGAATGGATTCCCATCCTTTCGTTCGTTCTTTTATCTCGTTTAATGAAGGTGCAATATCTTCCTGCGAATAGGATTTGGCGGTCGCTATCATTTCTGCCACTTCAATTTTAGCAGTCCGTACTCCCAGCGTATTCGCCAACAGGGTTTCGTCTATATTTCCAAAATCAAATCCGGGCGGTTGGTCGCCAACTACTCCAATGACTAAATTCCGGAGTTTTTCAATCGTTTCCAAAGCAGAAAGTAATCCTTTCAACGATTGAATAACAGAAGGTTCATCCGGATTTCCAAAAACAAACCGATAGTTATGCGCCTGCATATACAGGGTATTTCCGGCAGAAAAAGCGCCGGTCAGGGAATTGAGATTCAACCGTCTGCCATCGATTGAAGGTTCCCGTACCGACCAAACGACGATAGGGCAATCGAAACGCCGCATAAGCTCCGAAACAAAATCTCCGCCGATGAAAGTAGTACACTGATAGATAATTAAATCAGGAGCATCCACAGTTTCAACAAAATCAGAAAGCGCTTCGAGAGAGGTTAATAACTCCTGTGGTCTGTGTAAATGCTCTGTAAGACCATCCAGAAGCCGGCAGGATTTATTAAAAATAACTTCTGCGTCCGGCATCGAAAATGTCGTGCGCGCTAAAGGTAAAAAAACTATATTATTCATAATTGGGGATTGCGGGTCATGCCCGCAATGGCATAATATTTAATTCTTAATTCTTTTCTAATCTTCGCTCATTCAACTCTGCAATAATTTCTTTAGCTCTTGAATCTGTGAGTTTATAGCTAAAATACATAACAATAAATGTAACGATTGCCAAAACGCTAGGGTAGATGAATATCAATCCTCTGATACCTTCCAAGGCTCTTGGCGTTTGCTCGGTATTAGCAACATATCCAACCCAAGCCAACACAATTCCCGGTACAAATCCGGCAATAGCCTGCGACAATTTACGGAAAAAAGTGAAAGAAGAGTAGATCAATCCTTCCGACCGGTTTCCGGTTTTCCATTCGCCATATTCCACCACATCTGAAATCAATGCCCAGTTGAGGGTATTGATAAACGAAGTTCCGAAAAATGCTAAACAAGCAAAGAAGATGAAGGTTACCTGCGTATTGGCAAAGAACCATGCCAGCAAATCAGCTACTGCCCAAATGGCGGCGCCCAGAATATACGTTGCTTTTTTACCATAACGACGTACAAGGACAGGCACCAAAAGTATTCCAATGTATGTGCATCCGAAGGCAAAACCGCCCGTCGTCGAAGCAATCAACTTGTTATGTAATGTATATTGGCAAAAATAAACCTGTACGCCCAACTTGACGTTAAAAGCGGAAAAGGTCAGCAGATTCACTAAACACAGCACCAATAATGGGGTATTTTTAAACAAAGATTTGTAATCTTTCAATATTGCGCCTTTTTCTATCTTCGGCTTCACAACGGTGTAGCGTTCCTTTACATTCGCATAGCAGTAGAGTTGTAGTCCCAATCCGGCCAAAGCAAATGTTGCAGCAGCCACCATAAAGCCGGTTTGCATGCTGTCGAATAGGGCGGCAATATGTAAAAACCCCACCTGAGTAAGCAATAAGCCCGTGGTAGCGCCTGCCCACCGCAAGGATGCCAAATCCGCACGTTCGACTACATCGCGTGTCATTGCCGGAATCATCGAGCCGTAGGGAATATTGAAAATGCTGTAAACCGTTCCAAAAGTCATATAAGTTGCAAAAGCCCAGATCGTTCGTCCGGTCAAACTGAAATTCGGAGTCGTAAAGCTAACGACAGTCATCAGGGCAAGAGGTACAGCCGCATAGAGCATAAACGGCCTGAATTTACCCCGCTTCCCTATATTTTTCCTATTATCGATCCAAGTGCCGATGGAAATATCCGCAAAAGCGTCCCAGATTTTAGTAACCAAGAAAACAAGTCCTGCGGTAACAGGAGGAAGTTTCAGCGAATCGGTATAAAGGATCAACAAGAAAATCTGCCCCATTTCAAAAAGAAAGTTATTCCCTACATCGCCCAAACCGTATGCAATTTTCTCTTTGAAAGGGACAGTTTTCTGCTGTATGTTATTTTCTTTTTGCATTTATCCCAATTCTCTTACATCAATTGCTCTTCTTTCAACAGCCGAACGGTTGGCGCCTTCCATCACCTGAACAGCCATACGCCCGATATTTCCATCGGGATATGGTTTTTCCTTACCATCCAACGCTTTAGCAAAATGACGCAATTGATCTATCACGCCATCGTTTTCACGGTTATCATCACTGATGGTTATTACTTCGTTTTGAGGCATATTTGCCGGTTTGGGGAAACCGGGGGCTGAACCGTATTTGACAAAAATCTTACCGCCGCCCATCTGTACCGAACCTTTTTCGTAGAACCAGGTATCCATTGCTGAAGCGCCATAGTTGTAAACATTTCCGCCGTAGTTTGTCATTGCGCCGTTGGCAAATTGAACAAGCACGCCGGCATAGTCGCTCGAATCGCGCTTGCGTAGCGTGAAATTATTAACGCCCTGCAAACTGAAAACGGAAACAGGTTCGCTATCGACTATCCAGTTGTTGGCGTCGAGAATATGAGCGCCCATTTCGAAAACCACCCCGCCGCTTCGTCTTTGGCTCATACGCCAATAGGCTGTTCCTGCCGGATATTCATCTGCTTCAGGCACCCGCCAGTCGCCCCGATAATCGAAAAGGTCGGATTGAAGTATCTTCCCAAGCGGCTTGTTTCGAACGACATCTATCAAAGTCTTATAGGCAACGGAATGGCGGCGTTGAGTCCCTATTTGAAACATTTTTCCTGTGCGAGTGACTGTGCCGAGAATGTCGTTACATTCGGCAACCGACATAGCCATCGGCTTTTCGCACCAGACATTTTTTCCTGCTTCAAGCGAAGCAATCACAATGTCCCTGTGCGTATCGCTGGGCGTAATAACTCCGATGCAATCCAACTCGTTCATTTTAAGCAATTCGTCGAGGCTATTGACAAACTTCGGCTTATCGCCGGTTTTAATCAGTTGCGCCCGTTGTCCCATCTTGTGGGGTACAATATCGCAAAGCGCTGCAATTTCTATTTCCGCAACGCTATTTAATGCGTCGATAATCGTTTTGCTTCGATTGCCGCATCCGATAATTCCCATTTTAAACTTCCTGCTTGTGGTTAAAGCTCCCGTCTGCTTGACAGAAGTTTGACCCAGCAGAGGCACACTGGAAAGAGCCAATCCTACTCCAGCGAGGCTGCTCACACCAATAAATTCCCGTCTTGATAAATTTCTCGTGTTGCTCATAATGTTAATTTATTTATAATTCCTAATTCTTAATTTCTAATTGTTCTCGTCTTCCATAGACAGTTACACATAAACAGATTTATGTTTATGTTTTTTGAAAATCGATTTTCATATTGTATAATAAAAAATCCTTTTCGGCATTCTAATAATATAAAAATCGATTTTTACTATACAAAGATATATTACAAATCATTTGTAAAAAAATATATTAGATATTATTAATAATTATTATGGCTTGTTAATGTATGCTATTAATAATTATGAATTATGAATTGTTTTTCTGTCATTGCGGGCTTGACCCGCAATCCCCAAAAAGAATCGTATTTGTTATCAATTCTAATAAGGGAATAAGGTTGGGGTTGTTGGGGTATAATTCGTTGATACTAAGGTTGTAGCAATAGCCATACATCCTCTTCTTTGCATCCTGTTACGGGTGTAGTTTTTTCAAAACGAAAATAACAAAATGTCAAGCGGAGTATGTACGGAGCAAGTACGGAGCAAGTACGGAGCAAGTGCCTACTTGGTGTTGTTGGTAAAATGGGGAAAATAGAAATAAAAAGAAAGAATAATTGCGATTATGGTTACAAAAAGAAAGTTTATCGGGAAGTGGGACAGGATGGCAGAAATCCGTAGTGGTTTTATTAATTATACTTAAGACAAAAGACTAAAATACAATAGACTAAAAGAAGATAGACAAAAGACATAAAGACTTGTCTAATTGTTTTTTATCTATGTCTGTCTTCTTAAATCTAAAAGTCTTATGTCTTAAAAGAGAAACTGTTGCAGTAAAAAATGCCGATTTCTTTCCCTCACTACATCCATTAAAAAATAATCTCGCCCTGAATGCAAAAAAAAATACTTAATTTGCAAATTTATTTAGAAATTTAATACCTTTGCAAATTAATTTTTACAGACATGAAGAATATGAAAATATTAACCTGCCTGTTGGGTGGTGTTATGATAATTAGCGCTCTGTTACTTGGAGGATGTAAAGAGAAAAAAGAATCAACCGGTCAAACGGCTCCGGCTAAATATAAAGTACAAGTCATAAGCCGTGGCGATGCAACGGTTTATACGCTATTTCCCGTACAGATACAAAGTCAGGATGCGATAGAAATCTTCCCTCGCGCTACGGGATATGTTCAAAAAATTTATGTGCATGAAGGCGATAACGTAAGCAAAGGAAGTCCTATTCTAAAAATTAATGACGCCGACTATCGTCAAGCGGTCAATTCCGCTAAAGCTGCATTGGATAATGCCAATTTGGAAGTAACAAAGTTGAAACCGCTTGTTGACAAAGGAATTATCAGTCCGCTTCAATTGCAAACCGCAGAAAGTAATGCCCAAGCCGCTGAAGCTGCTTACGAAAACGCCAATATCAATCTGGGATATACACTCATAAAAAGTCCCGTTTCGGGAGTTATCGGACGAATTTCTTTGCGGGAAGGAAGTTTGCTTACTGCCGGAATTTCTACTCCGATTACGGATGTCGCTTCCAGCGGCGATGTGTTTGCCTATTTTTCTTTCGACGAGAAGTTTCTGCTGCAATTTGCCGACAGCACTCCGGGAACGTTAAGACAAAAGGTGGCAAAATTGCCTCCTGTCGAATTGGTTTTGGCAAACGGACAAATCTACGGACACAAAGGAAAGATCGAATTGGGAAGCAGTTTGATAGACCCTACAACCGGCTCATTGCAAATGAAGGGCGTATTTCCAAATCCGGAAACACTGTTGCGTTCGGGTAGTTCGGGAACCATCCGGATTCCAACTTTTTATAAAAACTCTATCATAATACCTCAAAAGGCGACTTTCGATATACAGGATAAAAAGATGATCTTTACGGTGGATTCAACCAATACGGTTCGCGCTACTAATATTAAAGTGTCAAACAATACAAGTGAGAATTTTATCGTAGCTTCGGGATTGAACGAAGGCGATAAAATAGTCTTGGATGGTATCGGGAAAATAAAGGACGGGGATAAAATTGATGTGCAATGATTAAAAAACTCTTACATCGACCTGTGCTTGCCACGGTCATTTCCATTATACTTTGCGTATTAGGCATAATCGGCTATATAAGCATTCCCATAGCGCAATTTCCCAATATTGCTCCTCCGATGGTGATAGTTTCCACTTCCTACCCCGGAGCGAATGCGCAAACCGTTCTGAAAAGCGTCATCGCACCTCTTGAAGAAGCCATCAACGGCGTAGAAGGAATGACTTATATGGTATCGAACGCCACCAACAGCGGCAGCGGCAGCATCCGCGTTTATTTCGATTTAAGCGCCAATCCGAATATGGCGCAGGTATATGTACAAAATGCAGTTGCTTCGGCAATGAGCAAATTGCCGGCGTCGGTAACCCAATTCGGAGTTACGACAAGGAAAATGTTGGATAATCAACTTCTAATCGGCGCTATCTACAGCGATAATCCGCAATTCGACGAAACGTTTCTTCAAAACTACACCCTGATAAATATCGTTCCGGAATTAGCCCGTACACAGGGAGTAGGACAAGTGAATGCATTCGGTGCAAGAAATTATTCAATGCGTATTTGGTTAGATCCGGCAAAGATGGCTTCTTATAACTTGATTCCCAACGATGTTATTTCCGCCATTCAGGAACAGAATGTGGAAGCCGCTCCCGGACAGTTCGGATTGAACGGCAATCAGCAATTCCAATATACCCTGACTTACAAAGGTAAATTTACCAATGCGCCGGATTATGAAAATATTGTCGTCAAAGCGTTGAGCGATGGAAAAATTCTACGCGTAAAAGATGTGGCGACCGTTGATTTGGGCGCTTTCGATTATTCGGCATCTACCACCGTCAACGGAAAACCCGGAGCGGGTTTTTCAGCCTATCAAACCCCGGGCTCAAATGCCCGCGATGTGGTCAATGCTTTAAAAGACAAATTGGAAAATCTATCCAAAACATTTCCTCCGGGAGTAAAATATACGATACCGAACGATGCCAACAAGTTTTTGGAAGCGTCCATCAGTAAAGTGAAACGCACTTTTGTCGAAGCCTTTATCTTAGTATTTCTGGTCGTTTTCCTGTTCCTGCAAAATTGGCGCTCCACTTTGATTCCCGTTATTTCGGCAATGGTGGCGATTGTGGGTACCATGTTCCTTTTGAGCGTGATAGGATTTTCGCTCAACATATTGTCAATGTTTGCTTTGGTGCTGGCGATCGGTATTGTTGTGGACGACGCCATTGTGGTGACTGAAGCCGTACATGCCAAGTTGGAATCGGATTCTTCCCTTTCGGTCTTCGACGCTACCGCTAAAGCGATGGATGAAATCACGGGAGCGATTATCTCGATTACGCTGGTAATGGCTGCGGTATTTATTCCCGTAAGCTTTCTGACCGGACCTGCAGGCGTTTTTTATCGGCAATTCGGATTGACTATGGCTATCGCAATCACTCTTTCCGCCATGAATGCTTTGACGCTAAGCCCTGTATTGTGTACTATCTTTATTAAACCCAAAGAGGAAGAAGAAGGAAAACGCTCGTTCATTGCACGCTTTCATCACAACTTTAATATTGCATTTGACGCTACGGTCAATAAATATCAGAAAGCATTACATTTCTTTACGGGACATCGCTGGATTCCGCCGCTCATTATTCTGTGTTTCGGCATAGCGGCATATCTGATGATTAAAGTAACTCCAACGGCTTTCGTTCCAAATGAAGACCAGGGGATGGTCAGCGGGGATGTGGCAATGCCTCCCGGAACTTCATTGGAACAGACCAAAAAAGTGATGCTGCAAATCGACAGCATCATGGGGGAAGTGTCGGTTTTTGCTTCGCGTATGACGATTACCGGACAAAGTATGCTGAACGGCGTCAACGGAAGTTCGCACGGAATGATTACCGGCGCTCTTATCCCTTGGGAACAGCGGGGTGATACTTTCTCCGTCTCCAATGTGATTGCAACATTGAATAAAAAAGTATCGAAAATAAAAGAAGGAAGGATTCTCTTCTTTGCTCCGCCTCCTATTCGAGGATTTGGCGCTTCCGAAGGTATTCAGATGCAGCTTCAGGATAAAACGGGAGGAGACGTCAATAAATTCTATGATGTATTGAGCGGATTTATAAAAAATATCTCAGCCCGTCCCGAAATGGGATTCGTATCCACTTCATTCAATGTTAATTTCCCCGCTTATCAATTCGATATACAAGTGGATAAATGTAAGATGGAAGGCGTGAACGTGAATAGCGTATTCACCGCTTTACAGGCTTATTACGGCGGGATGCAGGTATCCGACTTCAACCTGTTTACCAAATATTGCCGTGTAATGGTACAAGCGCCGCCTGCCGATCGCACCGATCTCAATTCGCTGTCGAAAATCATGGTGAGAAATAATGACGGGAATATGGTGCCGATAACTACTTTGCTCGACTTCAGAAAAATCATGCAACCCGAATCCATGACACGTTACAATATGTTCACGGCAGCAACGATTACTGCAACTCAGAAACCCGGTTTCAGCACGGGAGATGCAATTGCCGCCATAAATAACGAAGCTACTAAACTGCAAGCCGGTTATGTAATTGAATATTCCGGTATGACGCGCGAAGAAATAAAATCGGGCAGTCAGGCGCTTTATATTTTCCTGCTTTGCTTTCTGTTTGTTTATCTTATTCTGAGCGCACAATATGAAAGTTATATTCTACCCTGGTCGGTTATGTTATCGCTGACTATCGGTCTGTTTGGCGTATATTTCTTCGTAAAAATGTGGGGACTTACCAACAATATTTACGTACAGATAGCGCTTATTATGCTTATCGGACTGTTGGGTAAAAACGGGATATTGATTGTAGAGTTTGCACGACAGCGGCATGAGCATGGAATGACCATTGTTCAGGCGGCAATCGACGGAGCTACCGCACGTCTGCGTCCGATTCTGATGACTTCTTTTGCGTTCATATTCGGTATGTTGCCTCTGATTTTGGAGGGAGGCGCCGGAAGCGCCGGCAATCATTCAATTGGGGTGGCGGCTGCCGGCGGTATGTTGATAGGTACGTTGTTCGGAGTATTTGTAATACCGACCATGTACATTATTTTCGGCTCGTTGGATGCTGCCTTAAAGAGGAAAAGTAAACTTATAAAAAAGTAATTGAATAATTGAATAACTGAATAATTGAATGAAACGATATATTTTGCATATACTTATTTTAACGGTAACTGTTGTATTTATTGAAAGTTGTGCGGTAACGCCTTATAAGCGCTCGACTCAATTGCCGGTAGATAACTTATTCCGTACATACACAGACAACGACACTACTCAAACCTGTGCCTTGGTTCCGTTTCATGATTTTTACAACGATCCCTTATTGCAACAATTAATAACGGAAGCGCTCGATTCTAACATCAACGTTCGTTTGGCTGTTAACCGTTTGGCTCAGATGTCGGAATATTTGAAACAGAGCAAAGCGGCTTTTTTTCCTACTTTGAATTTGGGTTTGACAGGATCTGTTTCCGATGTATCGAAATACGGAAATTCGATGCAACCCGCCAATCCATATACGGAATTGAAGCTGGCGGCAACGGCAGGATGG
>Ga0209629_10000255_pt1 | contig 27363 bp, 27 predicted proteins | sample TergutCu122P5_FD_187286 | JGI IMG/M metagenome (GOLD analysis project Ga0209629, IMG submission 187286) | Cubitermes ugandensis P5 segment gut microbial communities from Kakamega Forest, Kenya - Cu122 P5 (SPAdes) (version 2) | ecosystem: Host-associated > Arthropoda: Insects > Digestive system...
GCTTTGTACTTTGAGTTGTAATTTTTTCTCATTTTTTTAGTGTTCCCAATTGCTTAGACAAAGCCGTTTTCGTGTCTGAATTTCTTTAGAGATTATAGCCCATCAAATCCTCCTGGGACATATGATTCACGGCACGCAATTCCTTGACGCGTTTTCCGATTAAATTTTTTGTGCCTTCCGGCGAAAGCTTTTTGGGCATATCCTCACCTTTGAAGCTTGTCATTTTCTGATCTTACGCTTGATTTTACTTCAATAATATGATAGAATTGGTCAATAATTGACCAAATGAAAATAAGGATGTGAGCCATGGAATTAATGAAAGAGAACCGGCTAAATGAATTGAAAGCTGGAAATTTTACATAATATTACATGAACCCCAAAGATATGAAAAGGATATGGAATTGAAATGTCCGTGATTTTCTCACGCGCGACTGCCCATACGGAGGGATAGAGATGAGGATCGTCCTGCTCAACTGCGCCGGCGCGGGAAACGCCGACAACGCCGGCATCATAGACAAGATAATCGTCGGCACGCTCGGGGAACTAAGCGTCGAAACCGTTTGCGTGCCGCTCGCGGACGGGGGCGGGACGGAGGGCCAAGCTGCCGGGGACGCGGAAAAGCTAGAGTTCTATGACGCGCGCCGCGGCCCGTACGCGTTCACGCCGCACCTTAACGCCATCGCCAACGCCATCCGCCGGGCGGACGGCGCCGTGATCGTCGCGCCCTGCCGATTGGGCCTGCCGAGCGCCGCGCTGACGTGCCTGCTTGAGCACCTTTCGGATCAAAAATACGCGGGCGTCCTGGCCGGCAAGAATTGCATGTGCGTGGCCATAAGCCATTCCGGCGGCGAGCGCGAGGCGCTGGAATCCATAAGCCGTGCGCTGTACGTGCTTGGGGGCCATGACTGCGTCAGGGCGGGGTTTTCGGCCTCCGCCGCCGCCCGGATGGAATCGGATAAAGCGCTGCGGGAGGGCTTGGAAAAACAGATCGAGGATTATTACCGGTTTATCCGCGCGGGGCGCAAGTTCCTCATACCACAGAGCGTCAGCCCCGCGGCGGCGGACGCCGTCCCCGCCGTCTCCGGGCTCGGCGCGGAGCAGAGCGCCGCCCTGGCGGAACTCCGGAATGCCCCGAAGCTCACCGCCGGGGAGATCTCAAAAAAGCTCAGCCTGGACAGCTTTACCCAAAAACAGGAGCGGGACATAGCGGATATATCTAAAACGCTAGCGGAAAAATACGCCGAATATGAGCAAAACCAGGCGTCCGACCAGGCGAGCGCCTTTATGCAGCCGCTCGCCAACAGACGCGGGGACGCCGCGCCGCGCGCAAAGACCTGCCGCCAGCTCACGGCGGCCCTGCCGCATCGTTATCAGCCCCAGCTCGCCGACGGCATAGCCGCCGTCATACAGTTTTCCATCGGGGGCGCGGAACGGTTTGAGGGATATCTGCGGATCTTGAACAGGGAGTGCGATTTCCATGAAGGCGCGGCGGAATCGGCGGATCTGACCGTCATCGCGGACAGCTCCGTTTGGTCGCGGGTCGCCCGGGGGAAACTCACGGCCAAAAAGGCCTTCATGACCGGCCAGCTCAAGGTCCGCGGCAACTTCACGCTGTTGACCCAGTTTGACGTCATATTCAAGCTTGCGTAAATCTATACTCCTGGCAAAATATCTCAAAGCGCGGGCGGCCGCGAAACTTTTTGTAGCGGGAGCCTCCACGATTTATCACATAACGCAGCAAAAAGTTTAAAGGTGCTTGTGCTTAAAGGATGACCCCGCGTACATCCGCCCGGCTTTATAGGTAAATCCCAGCATATTCAATTAACAAAAAGCTAATTGCAAAGCGGAACAGGGCTTTGGAGAATATCCAAAAGCCCTGTTCCGTCTGTTGATTCTGATCAGCTATATCAGCCGGAAAATTTACGCGCTCTGCAACTGCGCGATCGCCGCTTTCAGGCTTGCCGCGGCGGCATCGACGTCTGACTGGGCCGAGGCCTTGGTCAGGACCTTGGCCGGGGCGAGCGCGGCCTGGAGGTTTGCCCAGCTCGCCGGGGTGAAGCCGGCCGCGCTGAGGGAGGCCGCGTAGGCGATCCTATCGGCGAGGAGGGATAGATCGGCGCCGGCGGGCTTGCCGTAGAACGCCAGCTCGTTTGTGTTGCCCCACCACGTCGAGCCACTCTGGATCCAGATATACCTGAACGCCTGATCCTTGACGGCGGAATCCGCGGTATAATCCTGGAAGGCGGTGCATTATGTCAAGATATATAAACCGTCCCCATGTCTCCCTCTGTCTCCCTCAAACGTCCTCTAGTCAAGAAAATAACCAGTATTATGTATTATGTAAAGTCTGGAAAAAACTCGACTTTTTTGTAGTCATTTGGAAAAGAATCATTCCCCGATACAATTTTTTCAGTACCATCAATAAAAAATATTATTATCATCCACTGTTTTTTCCCTTTACTTTTTTCGTTTTCATAATGGTCTTCCCAATTCATCACATATTTTGCTACATTATCCTTATATTTATCACGATATTTAGTAACAAAACCAGTGGATCGCCATTCCCAATTGGATCGCCATTCCCAATTATTTTCATTTATTCTTTTGATACCTACATTTCTAATATCACTTAAATCAAGGTCAGTAGGAGTACGCTCATAATACTTGCTAACAATGCTTCCGTCAGGAACGTCGGAAAATGTAATAATTCTAAGCCCCACTTCGTATCCTGAACTAGGATATGAATAGATATAAATACTGTCAATGCCTCCAATCTCAACCGGAGTAGGCTCATTTGTACAACCAGTAAACATTATTAAAAAAGCAGCCAAAACCACAGTTAGTTTGAATACATTAAATTTCATGCTTTCCCCCACTTAGTATAGATTTTCTACATCTAAGGCTAGTGTCAAAGGCTAGGGAAAGGCTAGGGAAAGGCTAGGGGACGGCAGGCTGTTACAAAACTCAGTATTTTGCAAGTGTAAATAAAAACAAATGCGGTAAAATCAACGTTTTGATGAATGCAAAATAAATTTTTCGAGTTTTGTAACAGTCTGATGGTTCATTTGTCTTGTTCAAGGTGATGTCAAGATATATGAACCGTCCCCGTGTCTATCCCCGTCTCTCTGCGGAATCAAATATTCAAGAGGACGCTCAGTGGAGAACGTCCGCTTTTTTATCTGCCGTCTATTGGCTGTCTGTCAAGCTTTCAGCGGTTCATCGACCGGAAAATTTACGCGCTTTGCAACTGAGCGATCGCCGCTTTCAGGTTTGCCGCGGCGGCATCGACGTCCGACTGGGCCGAGGCCTTGGTCAGGGCCTTGGCCGGGGCGAGCGCGGCCTGGAGGTTTGCCCAGCTCGCCGGGGTGAAGCCGGACGCGCTGAGGGAGGCCGCGTAGGCGATCCTGTCGGCGAGGAGGGATAGATCGGCGCCGGCGGGCTTGCCGTAGAACGCCAGCTCGTTTGTGTTGCCCCACCACGTCGAGCCGCTCTGGATCCAGATATACCTGAACGCCTGATCCTTGACGGCGGAATCCGCGGTATAATCCTGGAAGGCGTTGCAGTTGGCCACGGTGTACAGGACCGTGCCGACGGCGCCGCTCACCTGCGCCGGGTCGTTTGAGCCGCGTATGGTGCAGCCGTTCATGCGGGTCTCAAAGGTGCTCCTGGGGTGGTATTTGAACGAATACACATAGGCTTCGTTGCCCGCGCCCAGGTCTATGCCGGCCCACGCCGCGTTCTGGCTGGCGCTGTCGAAGAAGGTGTTGACGTCGCCGTCGAAGATCTTTTCGTATGAGACGTTGTACGCGTTGCTGTACGTCCCGGGCCTGCCGTAGATGCTGCCGGTCAGTTGGATTATCGTCGACCGGAGCTTTCCCTGAGCGGCGCCAAGATTTGCTGCTGCGGCGTCTACCATGGACTGGGTGGCCTCGGCGTCAAGGTTTACCGATTTGGCTCTGTCCAGGGCCGTGCTCAGCCCGTCCGCGCTCAGGCGGGTATAGTCGTTGAAACCGCCGGAATTGACGACGGCGTCGGCTGCCGCTATGGCCGCGCTCAGCGCGGACTTGTCGGCAGCGGCGGGCTCGGCGTTGACGGCGGGCGCCGCCAGCGGGCTGAATGTGGCGGAATCCCAGAGGAACGCCTTGACCGTATAGCCGCCCGTCTGGCTGACTTCCAGCGAGTCCTCAGTCCACGCGCCGGCGCCGAGATGGCCCGGCTTATTTTTAATATCCGTCAGCACGCCGTTCCCGTCGTAAGTGGCCATGATCGCCAGGTAATCGACCGGCTTATCGCCCGCGACGACCTTAAAGACGCCGGCGGCCGTTTTGTCCCCGGCGACGATACTGACCGACGAGGGGAATACGGTCACGCGGGCGACCGCGTACATATTGGCGTCCGGGACGCTGCCTTCGACGTCGAACGCGCTGGGGGCGGCGTATTTGGCCGGGTCTACGGGATCCCAGACGACGCCGAGCTGCCTTTGGGAATTGTCGCTGTAATCGGCGGTCACGGTCGCCGGGAGCGCGGGCGCGGTGCCGACCGGCGTCTGAACCACGGCGTCCTCAAGGCCGGTGACAAAATCCTGCCCGAAGGGCTGGAGAACGCCGTTTATCCTGAAGTCCTCGAACTTGGCCGGAATGGACGGGGCGGACCCGGAGCCGTTATACGTGACCACGCCGACGCTGAGCTTGGAGGCGGAATCGATGTTGCTTTGCGTAAAGGCGGAGGCCTGCGTCCAGGGAAGGGTTTCGTCCGAACGGAAGTATCCCGTTATCGTCGCGCCGCTCTTGACAAGCCGCAGATAACATGCCGGGGTCGTATAGGCGCCGTCGGCAAAGCGGTTCTCGCTGCTGCTGGCCCCACCCGTCGACCCGGACGCCCGCGTGTTCATATCGGACATGAAGCACTGGTTCGGCGTGCTGCCGGAGTGGAAGCGGCGCGTCACCGTGACCAGGTTGTAATCGTCCTGATAGAACAGGATGCCGGCGGTCTGGTAGTTCTGCGTCGGGGTGAAGGTGAGCTTGCACGTGAGCTCCACATTGCCGGTGTCGGCGAAGGCGCTGTTGAGCAGGTCTATCAGCGTGATGTTCGGCACCCTGGCCGAACTCGGGGAAATCCCATAGAAATCGCCGGGGGCCGACATAATGGTCAGGCTGTTGGCGGAGTTGACGTTCATGTTCTGGGGATTCGGGTACAGGGTGTACCAGGGCGTCTTCAGCGTGTACCCGTTGAAAACCCCGGCGACGGCCTTGTTGAACGCGGTCAGCGCGGCGGTCAGCGCGGCGTCCGCAGCCTGCATGGCCGCCGTATCGGAAGTGGGGCTGACGAGGGCGGCCTGCGCGGAGGCGATGGCCGCGCTCAAGGCAACTGAGGCCACGCGGACGGAGACCCTGTTCAAATACTGCGTGTTATCCGTTAACGCTTGCTGCGCCTTGGCGATATCGTCGGAGAGCGATTTCTGGGCGGCGTAGGCGGCGTTGAACAGATTCGTCTGGCCGCTCAGGGCTACGATGGCGTTTTGAACGCCGTCGACGGTCGCGGCGGCGTCGTTATAAACCAGCTTCGCGCTGTCGATAGCCGCGGAGAGGGCGCTGTTTACCGCGGCCAGCGGCGCGGCGCCGCTCAGCCCGGTCTGCAGGGCGGCCTGGGCGTCCGCGATGGCCTGGGCGAGGGCGTCCTTGGACACCGGCGTGACCCTGAGCGTCAGGGAGGCGCGCGGGGCGAGCGTTCCGGAGTCAAAGACGCCGGTATTGTTCATGCTGACAGCCTTTGTCCACAGATCTTTCACTATGTATTTTGAACCGGGGGCAAAAGCGCCTTTATCGACCATTTTGGAGCCCAGCAGGTTCACGATTTCGTCCATGCCGACGCTGATGCTCTTGCTGGTGTGGGTGCCGCTGTTGGCCACGTCGTCGGTATTGAAGAACATTATCGCCAGATCGCCGTTGGCCAGCGGCTTCGCCAGCACGTCGATGCGGTCGTTCTGATATAGCTTTGAGGGGTCGGCCCCCGCCGAGGTTTTGATGCGCTTGGCCTGAATGCCCAGCGGGTCCTGATTGAGGCCTATGACGTCCTTGTTGGTGATGACCTGCCAAACCGGGTCGCCGACCTGGACGCTGTTGAGGTCATTGCCCAAGATGAGCGGCGCGTTGAGCATACACCAGGCCGTAAAGTGCGAGGTATCGGACGTCTGGGAGAATTTCGCCCCGGTGCCCGATTCCGTAAGGCCCACGCACATCATGTCCGGGTCGTTCCAGCCTTTGTCCAGGCCGGCGTACTCGTCCAGGACGACGTCCCTGTCGTATTCGCAGATGATGTTGTATTTGTAGCTGCCGGCCCAGGTCGCGGTGCCGGCGGATGTCTGGATGTCGTCCCAGATGCGCCATGAGTCGCCCACCTTGTAGCCCCAGTTCCACGGGCAGTTCCTGCCCCATTCGCACAGGCTGTACACCATCTCGTTCTCCGGCGCGACGCCCGGGCCGACCTTGCCGGCCTTGGCGAGGCTGTCGTAAAACGCGGCGTAACATTGGAGCGCCTTCTCATATCTCATATAGTCCATAAAGCGGAGGGTGTTGTCCCCGGCTTTGAGCGCGACCGACACCGTCGGGGAATTCGTGAAAGCGGTCGCGCTGGACGTGGCGGGGAGCGCCTGGTCCATAACGCGCTGGCCGTTGGCGTCGACCTGGATCCAGCGCCCGTAGTACGAGGACGTTACGGTGCTGTTGGTGGCTGTGGCCGCGTATGAAAACGACATGTTGTAATTTCCGTCCGCGGGGACGCTGACGTTTATGAGCAGCTCGCCGTACGGGTTGGCGTAATCCAGCACATACGGGGCCGTGGCGCTCTGGGTCCTGCCGGTTATCGTGCCGATGCCGTTGACATAGCCCGCGGCGCCCGAGCCGACTTTTGTGGCCTTATCGCCCACGAGCGTGCCGTCCGTGGCGTACACCGTCTGCGAGAAGCCGGCGCCGTCCGACACGGTGACGCTGTTGATGTTCGGGCCGTAATCGTACTGGTCGTTGTCCCATGCGCCGCCCGACCAGGGGTTGCTGCAGAAGTCGATCTTGAGGTAATCTATACCCCAGTTGGCGAAGCTCTGCGCGTCCTGGTCCTCGTGGCCCCAGATGCCCGGCTGTCCGGCGCAGGTGGATGTGCCGGTATCGTTGTACATGCCGAATTTGAGGCCCAGGTTGTGCATATAGTCCGACATGTCCTTGAAGCCCTTGGGGAAGTTTGAGGTGTTGTTGCTCAGGTTCCCCGAGGCGTCGCGGGAGCTTGAATAGCTGCCGTCGTCCGTCACAACGTACTTGAAGCCGACCTTGTCCAGCCCGAGCCTGATGAACGAATCGCCGATGCCCTTGATCTTCGTTTCGTTAATGTTGCTCCCGTAGGCGTTCCAGCTATTCCAGCCCATCGCGGGGAGCCGGTTGACGGCGGGCTTCCCGAGCACGCGGTCATTGGTGAACGGGTGCTGATACTCAGGGTCCGTCACGGCGTACGGCGGCGTGCTGCTGCTCGGCGAATTCCAGGCGAAGACGGGCTGCGAGAGGAAAAACACTGACGAAACAAGCAGGAGCGGCATTGCCATTGCTCTTTTCATTTTCTTACTCCTTCCAAATATGTCGCATAGATGTTCCCACGATGCAAAGAACAGCTTTTCGCCAGGCGCGTTACAGGCACTTTGTCGATAACTGGAGGCTTTGCCAGTTCTTTCACCATAATAATTATATAATTTTTGGGTAAAGAAATCAATGCCTTTGCGCAGGACAAGCGCATTATTTTTATTGTTGACGGGCATATCGGGTGAGTGATATTATCCGTAATATGGACGCGAAATGATAACCGAAAGCCGGGTGATTTCTTGGACAATGACGCTTCGGACAAACTGGGGATATTATACCGGAAGCTGGGGGCGTATGACGGCCTTTGCGTCTGCTATTCCGGCGGGGCGGACTCCGCTTTCCTGGCCAAAGCCGCCCGCGACGTCCTGAACGGGAGGGCGGCGGCTGTGCTGGTAGACGGCGCCATGCTCGACCGCCGCGATTATAATAATGCGCTGGAGACGGCGGAGCTGATTGGGATAAAAACGCACGTCATCGGCATGGACCCCTTTGAAACGCCCGAATTCCGCGTGAACGGCAGAATGCGCTGCTACCATTGCAAAAAGGCCATGCTGGGCCGGGCCGTGGATTTCGCCCGCGCTCTGGGCATCGCGCATGTGGCGGACGGCAGCAACGCGGATGATCTGCGCGCCCGCCGCCCCGGCCTGGCCGCTTCGGCTGAGCTCGGCGTCGTCAGCCCCCTGGCGGAAGCCGGCATGACCAAGGCCGACATCCGGGGGTTCAGCAGGGCGCTCGGGCTGCCGACGTGGGATAAACCCGCAAACTCGTGCCTCGCCACCCGCTTCCCGTATGGCACCGTCCTCACGCCCGGGCAACTGGCGCGGGCCGAGGCGGCTGAAAACGCGCTCGGCGCGCTCGGCGTAACGGGCGGGCGCGTGCGGATACACGGCGATATCGCGCGCGTGGAAGTGGCGCCCGCGGATTTCGGGGCCGTCATCCGTTCCGGTCTGGCACGGGATATCAGGGGACTCGGGTTTCGGTACGTAACGCTGGACCTGGAGGGTTTCAGGAGCGGCAGCATGGACTGATACTGATTTAGAGATTGGCGAGGAGGACAGGTATGGATATCGAGGACATCCTGACGCGGGTGCGGAGCGGGGAAATGGGCGTCGCGGAGGCCGCGGGGCGGATCAGGTACAAGCCTATGGAGGATATCGGCTACGCCGTCATAGACTACCACAGGGAGCTGAGAAACGGCTGCCCCGAGGTGATCTACTGCGCCTCCAAGACGGCGGAACAGGCCGCCGGCATAGCGCTCAACATGCGCGCCAACGGCGTCGAGAATATCCTGGCCACGCGCGCCTCCCGGGAGGTCTATGAGGCCATAGGCGCGGCCTGCCCGGAGGCCGTCTACCACGAAACGGCGCGGCTCGTCACGGTCGAGACCAGGCCGTACCCCAAGAACCGCGGCCGGATCCTGGTGGCGACGGGCGGCACGTCCGACATGCCCGTGGCGGAGGAGGCGGCCGTCACCGCGGGGTTCCTGGGCAACCATGTGGACAGACTGTACGACGTGGGCGTGGCGGGGCTGCACCGGCTGCTGATGCGGCTGGAGCTTTTAAAGCGCGCGCAGGTGATCATCGTGGCGGCCGGCATGGAGGGCGCGCTGGCCAGCGTCGTCGGCGGGCTGACGGACAAGCCCGTCATCGCCGTGCCCACAAGCGTCGGTTACGGCGCCAGCCTCGGCGGCCTCGCGGCGCTCATGGCCATGCTCAATTCCTGCGCCTCCGGCGTAGGCGTCGTCAACATAGACAACGGCTTCGGCGCGGGGTTCCTGGCGCATACCATCAACCGGCTGGGCGGTTATGAGGCTGGCTGACGGATCTATAATAAATTTTGTATCACGATATATCAAAATATGTACAGCCGGCATATGTTGTATACTAAGTCAGTGTACAAATACTTTTATAACTGCCGCGCGTTTTCGTTTTATTGCTGATCTGAAAACCGAAAGCGCGGCGGAAAGGATGGTACGATTTATGCAGGCAGGGTGTAGTGAATTTCAATGCGCCCCTTTGGGATACGCGTTTGTGATCCCGCAGGGAGGGAACGCCGATGAGACATACCCTTTGGACGTCGGCTTTGACCGGGGCACAATGTTTAAGGCGCTGGATCTGCCCTATGGCGTGTACGGAATAATAAACACCGGAGGTGCGCTATGCCGGAGAGAAATATGAGGCCAAACGCGCCGAACGGAGCGGGCCTTCCGAACAGATTGCCGGCCCACTATGAAAACCGCGCGGCGGGCAATGCCCCGGCCGGTTTCATGAGGGGCGGCCGCCAGCTTGAAAACCTCGGTTTTGAAAACCAGGATTTAGAAAACAAACGAAGACTGAACCAGGTCAACCTTCAAAATCTGAACCCCGGCAGCGCGCAGCCCCAGAACGCGGAGCGCTGGAGGGGGGGCGGCCGCGGGAGTGAGCCGGGGTGGGGGGACCCTCAGCGGGATGACCTCGAAAGGGAACTGGCGTCGCACCGGTTCGCGGCCCTGGAATGGGGGCTTTATCTGGATACCCATCCGCATGACGCCAAGGCCCTCGCCGAACACGCGCGCGTAAGCGCCGCCGCCGAGAGCCTGAAAGCGGAATACACCAAACGCTACGGCGCGCTGGAGAGCTCCGAGAATATGAGCACCGAAAGGTGGACGTGGATAGACGACCCATGGCCGTGGGACCTGACAAGCGCGGGCTCAAGGCAGCCCGGTATCGGCTAAAACAGCCATGGCGCAAGCGGCTTCAGGCCGGCACCGTATCTCTGTATCGGGGGAATATTATGTGGAATTATAATAAAATCTTGCAGTATCCAATAAAAATCAAAACGCCTAACCCGAACCTGGCGATGTATATCTCAGACCAATACGGCGGGCCGGAAGGAACACCGCTTACGTTGGGATGTCCGCGGATAAAAAGGGGTTCCTGAACTTATATTTTATAATGATCCGCCGGTCGGACGTAATCTCCACCTTCTCAATCAACCGGAACAAAATCAGCTTGTCAACGACTTCAAAATTGGCGACTTGGCGAATAACGGACGTATAATCCACATCGTTTTGCGCACCCTGGCCGCCGCTTCTTTTGTCGGTAAGATCCGTGTATTCGCGGCTCAACCTCTCTTTTTCCGCGCTGAATTCCCCGGACATCGAAAGGAACATCTCCTCGTCGATCACGCCCTTGAGTTTGTCTATATAGAGGCCCTTGATGATTTCCTTGATTTCGGCCAGTTTTCGGCTTATCTTCGCCAGCCGCTCGTCGGAGCTTTTCGCCCGTTCCGCCTCCGCGTCTGTGGATTCCAGGCTCAACTGGCTGTAATAATCCTCGTCGAGCACATACGCGGCTATCTTTCTCAGCTCGCCTATAACCCGATCGGTAATCACCTGCTCGTTCATCCGGTGGCTGCCGCACAGGGAAGGCCCGTACTTGGTATACGTCATGCACTGGGTGACCATCTTCCTGGATTTATTTCGGCGGTACGTCATTTTGGCCCCGCAATCCCGGCAAAACAGCAGTCCGTTCAGCAAATGGGCCGCGCCCTCCGGCTTCGCGTAACGGACGACCCTGCTTTGTATAAGTTCCTGGACAAGACGGTAATCATCGGGCGAAACAATCGGAACGTGAGTATTTTGAACCACAATCCAGTTCTTGGGCTCAACCTTGCGGAATTTGTCCAGCTTATAACTGATCTTTTCCTGCCGCCGCTGCGCCATGCTCCCCATATAGGACGGGTTTGTCAGGATACGCTTGACGGTCTCCTGCGTCCAGCGGTACTTTTTCAGCATCGCGTTTTTATAGTTGCTGGTAGTCAGCTTGTACTTGGCCGGGCAAGGAACGCCCTCGTTGTTTAGCATCCGGACGATCCCGCATATGCTGACGCCACTAATATAGCCGTTAAAAATCCGCCGCACTACCGCCGCCGATTCCTCATCCACGACGAAGCTGTTCCTGTCGGCCGGGTCTTTAGCGTAGCCGTAAGGGGCGAACGCGCCTATGAATTGGCCGTTTTTGCGCTTGGTATCCATGACCGCGCGGATCTTTTTGGATATATCTTTCGCGTACCCGGAATATATATTGCGAAGATCAAGGTCCTAAAAATTATCGGGTATCAACTCGACGAAACGGTAATACAATTCAAACCGCTGTTTCCTCTTAGTGCCGCGCCCGCCTTTGCCTTCATAAACCACTATCTTCTCAAACAATTCATGTAAAAGCGGAGAGTTGAGTTCTTCGATGTCGGTATCGGTGTCCAACCCCTTCAACACATCAACCATCGCTTTGAGTTCATAGGCTTTGGCGTCCGCTTGCGCGCGGGTGTTTTCGGCTTCTATGGCGACTAATGTTTTCCGCTTTTCTTCCTGAGCGATTTGAAAGTCAAGCTGCTCTACTTCCAGTTCGTGCTTTTTTTGCATCTCCGCCTGTTCGGTGGCCAACTGCGTTTCGCGTACCTGACGGCGTTTGTTTTCCACAGCGATTTCGGTGTTATATTCGTTTTCTTTTACCCCGCGCTCCTGCTCAATAGACGCGTTGCGCCGCACATAAATGGCGTCATCCGCTGTTTTCAGGATTTTCTCGCGGGTTTCCGCTTCGAGCGCGTGGGCGGTATCTTTTGTAGGTTGTACCGACAACACCGAAAGCCCCATTATCTCAATGCCAAGTTCAATGATTTCCTCATTTTGACGAATATCGGTCAAAATAAGCTGTGCGAGCTTTTCACTTGCGCGGATGGAGTCTGTCTATTTCGCAGAATGTATAAAGCTGCTCCATGTAGCACTGGGTTATATTTGTCTTGTCAGTCAGCTTTCGCCGGATATTATCCTCTGGAATTTCGTCGATATCGAGGAATCCGCCCGGCAAACACCATTTATCGGAAAAAGGGCTTTCTTTTCGTTGGTAAAGCAGTAGGCCCAGATTCGTAAGAGGAAGTTTCCGGTAACTATCCGGCTCATGCGTACTGACGGTAAAGACCACCGCATCCGTAGTGACAAAGGGATGGTCGTATTCAAATATGCTGTCCAAAACATCACCTCTCAGTTATTTCTTGTTTGTTATTATCATATATAATATATCAATGGATAAATGTCAACACCTTTTTCAAAATATTTTTTTTGGACTATGGATTGGGGATGTTATATATTATAAAAAGCCTGATACTAAAGGCTTTGGCGATTGGGCATTCATTCTACCTCTACCGATGAGGGGATATCCGGCACCAGCACGAAGAAGCGCAAAGCCTTCAACCGCATGATCGATATGGCCAGAGCCGGTGAAATCGACTTGATAATCACAAAGGAAATTTCCCGCTTCGCCAGAAATACGCTGGACAGCATTTATTATACGCGCGACCTAAAACGACTCGGCGTGGGCGTGATTTTCCTCAATGACAACATAAACACGCTGGAACCGGACGCCGAACTGCGGCTAACCATCATGTCGTCGATAGCGCAGGAGGAAAGTCGCAAAACCTCCGAAAGGGTTCAATATGATGGGACGCAGAAAAAGGTCGTATTTACGGGCAAAACGGTTATTCGCAAATGACAGTTTAAAACGATCCCGAACCATGTTGTAACGGCTAAAAGCCTGTAAGAAGGCTTTTTTAATGGACGCAAATTCAAGTGGATTTTTTCCCGAACCAGAGTCAAGCTGCGACCATTGCCGGACCGGTGCATTATATCCATATCGGTTTGATGGTGCGTCAATTCCAGCGCGCCAGCGTCGGCACAAACTTTGAAAGCTGCTCCCGAGCGGCGGCCTCGCCAATTTTATGGCCCAGGTGCGGCACACCCATTTCAACCATATCCCGCACGGTCGCGCCGGGATCGAGGAACTTCCCGTCTTTGTAGCAGTACGTGCAGTAAATGCTGTCGCTCCCGTCCGCTTCTTTCGCGATAAGCTCCTTATGGGCCTCATCAAACGGCATCCCGCAGCTTTGGCAATACTTCACGGACGTGAGAGTATCGCCGGGAATTCCCTTCGGCGGCATGTCGCCGTAACACTGCTTTTCTTCGATGGGAACGTTAAAAATCCGTGAGTAGGTTTCCAACGCCTCGGCGCAGTTCCGATTAAACATCAAATAATAGCCCAGCATCATTTTATCCTCCTGTTTTGAACGCTCTATAAAACATTTTGCGCATTCGCTTTGTTATTCCTTGATAAACAAGCAATAGGCAGGCGCATCCAAACGCGTACGCCGCGCAGCCCAGGAACAGGACCAGCGAGAACTTGCCCGTAGCGGTGTCTATGGGGCCGGTGACTGTGTTGATTTTCATAGCAGTCTCTACCTGTTTACAGCTTCCGGATAATATACAACAAACCAATTCAAGCCGAACTTATCCGTAAGCGAACCCAGGCATTTCGTGAAAAAGACCTCTTGCAAGTCGAGGTTGACTCTCCCGCCGTCCTTCAGCTTGTTGAAAATCTCCCGTGTCTCCTCGACGGTTTCGCAGCTGACGGTCAGGCACACGTTGCCGTCCATCCGCACTTTTTTGCCGTTGGGCGCGTCCGAGAACATGACGGTGCTGCCCTTGATTTGCAGGCCCGCGTACATGATCAGCCCCTTGGCCCTGTCCTCAGCCGTGCCCACAAAATCCGGGTTACCGGGCATGTCGCCGCAGATCATGAACTGCGGCTTCTCCAGCCCGAACACCTCCGCGTAAAACTCAACCGCCTGTCGGCAGTCCCCGTTGAAATAGATGAAATTCTCGATTGCCATTCTGTTCAGACCCTTTCATAGTATTATTATACAAGCGAAACATGAATCAGCCGATAACAAACAATTTTTGCTCGTAATTCTTAACAAAATATCGTTTCCCCTTTTGAATGACGGTATGACCCTCCGCTTCCAGCAGATGCTTCTGTCTATCGAACCCGCCTGGATATTTCTCATTGAGTTCGCCGTTCATTTTCAGCGTCCGCCACCATGGAATTTGATCGTGATCCCGTTCCTCGCTGGCGTGCGCGCAGATGCTGGTGAAGATACCGGCGGTCAACGGGCAAGTCACATCCGCACCCGCCTGCGCGGCCAGATGCGCCCGGATGCGGTCAACCGTCGTCAGTTTTCCCTCCGGAACGGCGGCCATGATTTCATTGTACTGCGACGGCGCGGCGATCAGCATTTTTGTGCCGCCCATCCGCTTAACGGCTTCCGGTTTATCGGTTAAATCTTCGATTTTAGGCAGATCTCCAGAGCTGTTCAGTTTTTCGTTGTAAGTTTTCTTTGCCATTTTATCTCTCCCGTTCCCGTATCGTCACCTGTACAGTATCGCCCGGCTGTTTGCCGATTTTCGCCCGGATTTCCTTTAAAATACCGATAATGTAGCAAACTGAACCGTCAGGATTCTTCACGCCCATATTGACGATGCTGCCGTCATAGGATTCCCCGTCGAAAGTGGCGCGGACAAAGACGCGCCCCTTCCCGAACTCCTCGCGGATATCATAGGGAAATACGACATATGCTCCGCCCTTGCCAATTTCGGACGGCTTGATTTTCGCGTCAAATTCGTAGGTTTTTGTATTCACCTTCGTTTTACCTCCGCTTCCGCCAGCCGAAATCGGGTAATGTCCGCGATCAGATTATAGGGCACCGGCTGATCCCAGGGGATGCGGATGGGCATCGAAATAATGATTCCGTCAAGATCTGAGCAAGATTCTATAGCAAGATTTCTTGTAACCCTTGATGAGCAAATAGCCGCCCAAGCCGCAAAACTCGAGCAGCTAAGACAGCTAAAGGCGGCGTATTTGCAAAGGATGTTTATATGAGAGCGGTTAAATGCCGCACGATTTTGTCATTATCCTGATTCTCTAACTCCTGAATGATATGTAAGTAAGTTTCTTGTGTAGTGGTCACGCTGGAATGGCCCAGCCTTTTAGCGATGCTTGCGATGGAAACGCCCGCGAAAATCAGAAGCGATGCGTGGGTATGTCTGAGGCTATGCAAAGAAATGACGGGGATCCCCAGCTTTTCCACTTGCCCATGCACTATTAAACCCGGTAAACCGCACGCGCGGCACATCTTCCCCGGCTTGTGGAAACATTTGTTGCAAATAGCCCTTTTTCAATTCGCGCAGGCCGTCCAACTTACGCTTATGCAGGGTGATAGTGTCGTCGAGGGTGCGGAAGAAGTTGCCGATGACGGTTTGCTCTGGGAGCGAGGGAGTAATAATATCAATATTTTTGAATTTTTTTAGTGACAGTACCCTTTGACCAGTTCCCTCCGCTTCTAATGCAACCTGATTGTCAATAGTCGAATTTAACAAATGAAGAAAAAATTCGCTATCTCCATCAACAACCTTAAATACTGGATAAAAGTAACTAATGATACCCTTGTCGATTAAATCATTACGATTAAATCGAAAAATTCCATTATCGCTACGTGATCGATATGTGAAGTAACCTCTTGGAAGCACAAAATAACCAACATTATCCTCTGTCGTTACTTGTCTGTTAGCAAAGTAATCTTCCTGTAAAACAATGCCTTTTTGCTGTGATGATGTTAACACAGGGTACTGGTTTTGCATTGTTGCCTTTTCGATATAATCTTCAGTGTATCCCCCTAACTTTCGCTGCTCCCAAGCGTCCGTGTACCCCTTGAACCTGATTTCAGGCGCGTTTTTCATATATAACCTCTCCGGTTTTCATGATATGCGCTAAAAAGCCGCTGCGGTCGTTCGTTTCGTCCATCATGTGCGGCTCTATGTCGATGCTGACGCGGCGCTTCAGGCCGCAGAGATACGACGCCGTTTCCAGCCAGTTGCCCGTGAAATTGTTGAACACGACGGCTATGTCAATGTCGCTGTCGCTGTGGGGCGTTCCGTTGACATAAGAACCAAACAGGACTATGGTTTGCGGCGTAAGGGTTTTGCATACCTCATCGGCATATCGGCTGGCTATTTCCCTAACCGCTGTTTTATCCAGCATAAGAACGTCTCCGTTTCCGTCAGAAGTTGTTTACAGTAATCCGCCGTCAGCGTTTCGCTGATCTTCTCTTTGTATTCAGGATACCTCGCCTCGATTTGGAGGGGCGTCAATCTGTCCAGAAGGGCAAGCTGGCCGTCGGAGAGGCTATCCAAAATATTGCCTCGGGCGGCCAGTTTATTCAAGTCGTGGATGCGCGGCGGCACTTCATTCGTCGCTTCGGCAATTACGGCTTTCAGTGCTTTCTCAGCCACCATCTGGCAGAAAAAGCCCATGTGGAGAAGCCGCCCGGCGGCCAACAGCGTCTGCGCGGTAAGGATATCCTCATCGCACAGTTCGAGCCAATATTCGGTTTTTTTATTTTCCGCGTTATCATCCAAAATAATCAATACCTCCATTCATACAAAAATCTTCTTCGTGGCTTCAATCATTTCCCGCGTTTCATCCGTTATAGCCAATTCATCAAGCAGACTCAGAAATTCCGTTTCTTTTTGCCTGATTTGCGCGTTCAGATCGGTCATCTCCCGGCTGAGCGCCACGATATCGATTGGCGCTTCTTCTTCGAAAGTGTCCACGTAGCGCGGAATATTGAGGTTATAGTCATTGCGGACAATCTCCTCGTAATCCGCCAGGTGAGCGTATTGCGGGATGGTCTTTCGCTTTTTGTAAGCATCCACAATTTTTTGAATGTCCGCGCCGCGCAGATTGTTCTGGTTTTTCTGTTTCTCAAAATTCTTTGAGGAATCAATGAACAGGACGTCGCGCGCGCTGCGGTTCTTTTTCAAAATCAACACGACGGTCGGGATGCTCGTGCCGTAAAAAATGTTCGGCGGCAAGCCGATGACCGCGTTGATAGCGCCCATTTCCAGCAAAGTCTTTCGGATACGCCTCTCTTACAATAGGCGGTTTGTTTTTGATGATTTCATCGAACTTAGATTTGCTGTTCTCATTCCTGATGTCTTTCAGAAGCTGCGCGATATAGTAACTGTCGATCCTTTCCTCTAGGGTCGCCCTCTGGTCGGCGGAAAAATCGATTTCAAGCAGTTCGGGCATTGTAACGGAATCGATAGTCATATCCGCCAGAGCTTCCTTAACTTCGGCTTTCAGGTTTTCTATATGCCCGGCCTCGCTTTCGATGATGCCCGTAATAGCGGCCAGTTTCGGAAAGTCGGCTTCGTATTCCTCGTAGCTTTTGATGGCTTCCTCGATATTTTTCAGGGCCTGATAAGTTTTGATAGCGTCAAGCTGCTTTTTGAGGTCATTAGGGGACTCGTCGAGATCCCGTTTGGCCGCCTTGAATTTTTTATACGCGGCTTTGAAGTTTTGTTTAACCTCGGCGTACTGTGGCGGCACGAGCTTTTCCCAGTCCCTGTCCTCGTTGGAAAACAGCTTGATCGCGGCGCGCACGTTGGCGGCCATTGTCTTCGGCTTGCGGAACGTGACAATCATGCCGACGTTTTTACCCGGATACGTGCGGTTTGTGCGGGAAAATGCCTGCAGCAGCTTTTGATAGCGCAGTTCTCTGTCCACATAAAGGGTCTGGATAGTCGGCGCGTCGAAACCAGTCAAAAGCCTGTCCACCACAATGACAAAATCCAGCCACTGGCCGTCTTTTTGGTATTGCGCGTCCTTTCTTGCTAAGCGATTATTAATGTTTTGGTTATACAAATCAGCATCCGTATAATTTGTGCCGAAGACCGCGTTGTATTGCCGCATGATTTCGGCTATTTCGTCATTCGCCGCGTTGATTTCGTCCTGATTTTCCGCTATGGAATAGGTTATGGCCACACGCGGGAAATCCGGGTCGCGCAGCCTCCTTCTTTCGTCCAAGGTGTTGCCGGTGATCAGGGTCCCCGCCGCTTTCATTTCTTGCAGTCTGCGGTATATTCTTTTAGCCTGGGCTATGGAGTGAGTCGTCAGGATCGCGCTCATCGTGGGCACGCCGTCAATCACCTTGAATTTTTCAAGGACCGACTGGTGCTTGAATATTTTTTTAAGCATGGTTTCGATATAAGCGTCGTTTTCATAATCAGAGGAATCCAGAAGGGCCTCTTTTTCTATATCGTCCACTATGGATTTTAATACCGCTTCCGGGTCGTCATTGGGATACTGCGCGCGGATTTTGTTTATGTAAATCCGATTTTCTTCTTCTTCGCTCATGAGGGAGTGGTACTCCACCTGAAAATCAAGCACCGATTTGTCATCCATAGCGTTTTTCGTAGTATAGGCATGGAGAAGCTCGCCGTATTGATCGTAAGTGGTGCGGGCGTAGGTCCCGTTCTCCTGCTTTTTGTTTTCCTCGAAGATTGGCGTGCCGGTCAACCCTATCCATGTGGACTTGGGAAAGAACACTTTAATGGCCTTCATCTCTTTGTCGGAGACGGCTCTGTGGCACTCGTCCACTATGAATACGATATGCTCACCCTTTAGTTTCTCGAATTTATTATGCTCTGAATCCCTGCTTTCCCTGATGGCGCGGCTGAGTTTTTGTATGGTTGTGATGATAATGGTATTGTTGTTTTTCTTGCTTAGAAAGTTATCCACCAGTTCGCGCTTGTTATCGATCCCGACGATCAGGGTATTATCCGTGACGTCTCCCGATGAAATGCCGGTGTTGTACTCAGATGCGAATTTGCCAAACTCATTTTTTGTTTGGCTGTCCAGGTCTTTGCGGTCGACGATCATGACGGTGCGGGCTACGCCGCTCGCGGATTGCGCCAGGAGTTTGGTGGCGACAAAACTGGTTATCGTCTTGCCCGAACCTGTGGCATGCCAGATAAATCCGCCCTCGTGAGCGAATGCCTGCTGCATGATCCTTTTTATGGCGTGAATCTGATAGGGGCGCAGAACCATCATATATTTTTGGCTCTTTTTATCATCCACCAGGATTGTGAAACGGCTGACCAACTCATGCGCCATAGGAATGCAAAGAACTCTGCGAGTAAAGTCGTACAAGTCCTCCACCGGCGTATTGTCCGGTTCACGCCAGTTGAACAAAAATTTTTTCGCCGGTCCAAAGTCGTTATTCGTCCTCGGGCGGGCGAAATATCGGGTGGAAACTTTATTGCTGATCACAAAAACCTGCACCGTGGCATATATTCCGTCGAAAAAGCCAGATTGGGCGTACCTTTCAATTTGCTGGAACGCCTGCCAGTATCCGTCTTTGGCAAACTCGCTTTTAAGCTCTATATGGATGACAGGTAAACCGTTAATCAGCAACGTAACGTCGCCGCGAGTCGTTCCGCTTTCCGTGACCGGGATGATTTGGTTCACAACCTCATAGCTGGATATGCCTCCGGCAATATCCCTATTGCTAAAGAGCGTAAGCGTTACGTTGCCCTTGGAAACATCCTCCCGTTCTATGGAGATCTGCGCGATGCCGTTTTCGCCGCGCAGCCATTGAGAGGCTAAAAAAGGCGTCTGGGTTAAACGTCTGAACTCGTTTTCAACCTGCTTGAATTCACTGTCAGTGATCAGTATGCCGTCTAACCTGGCCAAATTGATGCGGTTAATATGCGTCCGCATATTGTCCCAGAGAGCGGTCTCCGTTTTAATGTCGTTGCGATATGTCCATTGATTTTCCCTCATCGTCAAAATATCGATGAATGTCTTTTCTATTTGATTTTCAAGCGTCATAACCTGTTCCTCCGGGTGATTCGTCGATACAACAATACGGGCATACATTTCAGACTTTTTCGTTTTCTTCAAGAATCTCCGACGGTATCGGTATATTCCGGGCTTTACAAAAATCGAGAAAACTTTTGCGACCCAACGGACTGGGTGCGACTATCTTTTTCTCCCAACGGTTGATAGACGAAAAGCTGACATTTAGCTCCCTTGCCAATTGTTGCTGGCTCATTTCCATTTCGCGTCTGATTTTTCTCATATATTCAGGCAGGGTCATAACAGCGCCTCCCAGATCAGGAACTTTCATTTGCTTTACATTATAGCAGATGAATAACATGGCTTCAATAGTGATAATTTTGCTTTTTACAGACGCTTGTGTTCTGGACAATTTTTTTGAGATGGACAATATTTTACGGACCATTCCATCGCATAAAGTTTACAGTGAATATTTATTCCTCTATAACGCTGATCCTGCCTTCGCCGAGGTTTTCATCAACCACAACATAAAAGCGCATTTTTCTCTATCAGCTGGTGATGTAAAGGCGTTGCCGACGTTCCAAAAGGAAATGTACAAAGCGTTCATATCCTCCCGCGAGGCCCGCCGCGAAAGAGGCGGCGACAGGCCGGAGTGGTATGAGGAAGGGGAGCGCGGCGGTTTGCGGTTCCTGCCCGGCGTGCTGGCGGAGCATATGGCCGCAAATGTCAACGCCTTTTTTGCCGCCGAGCAATATTACTTTTACGAAAACGACGTGTACACGCCCAAGAGCGATCTGCAGGCTCAGGCGCTGACCCGGTCGTTCATGATCTCACGGTACGCCCTGTCCGCGCACATCAGCGACGCGGAGAACCAGTGGAAAATGCTGATCATCAAGCCCATCCGGGAAATCAACGTCAATCCCTACCTTATAAAAAAGAGTCCCAAGAAAAACACATATACCCGACAAATCCAGTAAAATCAAGGGTTTGCGGGTAAAAATAAATCCGTTTCAGGCGGGCATAAAGGGTATAGTCGCGGCATAGACTTCATATTGTGAAGAATTTCATATGCCGTTTAGTCATATTTGCAACCCTTATGACTGCAAAAACATATTTGAGTGCGGACTTCAAAATGGCTTGAATATGGTAAGAAGCGGATAATGTCAAAGAATAGGAAAAGCTCTCCGTCAATAAACATATTGACAGGGGGCTTTTGTTATGGAGACGGCGATTTATGGCAGAGTATCGACAGAAGAACAGGCTCTGGAAGGATATTCCATCAGAGGTCAGGTGGAAAAACTAAAATCATATGTCAGCGCAAAGAGTTGGTCTATCTATGATGTATATTTGGATGAGGGTATATCCGGCAAAAACTTGACAGCGCGGCCAGCCATAACTAGAATGATAGAGGATATAAAGGCGGGGCATATAAAAAACGTGCTGATATATAAACTCGACCGGCTAACCCGTTCTGTTGCCGATTTGGTGTATCTGATTGACCTTTTCAAAACATATGATTGCGCTTTTAGCTCACTATCGGAGAGTATAGACACGTCAACGGCTTCCGGGCGCATGTTCGTGAAGATTATCGGCATATTTGCCGAATTCGAGCGTGAGAACATAGGCGAGCGGGTACGTCTTGAGGAAGCGCGGGACGTATTGCGGATAGACAGCGCGGACAATGACGAACAGATAACGGCGTTGCTTGCGGCGATTCCGTCATATCTGGAAATTACGGCCGGATACGTGGCGGCCGGGGAGTATTCGCCGCTTGCAAAGACGGCCGCGCGGTTTATCCTGCAATTATGGTATTATGGCGAAAACTCCGATACTGATAAATTGCGGCGGGTAATTGACAGCTTATTAAAAGCCTTGTCATATGAGAAACGATAGCTTTTACAATAGCCGCGCGTGGCGGCGTGTATCGAAAGTGTTTTTGCAATCAAAGCATTATATATGTGAGCGTTGTCAGCCATTCAAACGGGTCAAGATTGAATGTGCCGTCAGGAGCATTGAAATTGGAGATATATCCCGTATATATCCCATCGCTGTTCATAAGCGCGGGAGGGGTCGTGCTTTCGGCGGTCGCGGGCGGCAAACTCGCGTAATAAGCGATTGCCTTTTGCAGACAATTATCTTGCTGTTCTTTGACATAGAGCTGCGTATCCACTTTGTCCCAAATATCAGACGGAAATTTCTCATGGATTGACGGCAGATAGTAACTCCCGTCCTGAGCTTCCCAATACTCCACAAGGCCGAAAGACGGCTTTTCCAGCGTTATCGCCACGGGGATATGGCTGCCCGCCGTTTGACGGACTCCGCCGTCATTTGCATATACCGCGTAAAACGCCATGATGTAGAATGTAACGAGATTCCCGTTCTCTACTGTTTTCAGGGTCACATGGTTCGCCGCCGCGTAATCGCCGCTTCCGCCGTACTTGCCGCTGTTGTGCGCCACAATCGCGATGTCGATGGCGTCGTCAAGGTTCGCGGCGGGTTGGGGCAAGGCGGTGGCCATTGGATCGGGTAACGGCAGCGGACGCGCGAGTTCACGGGTTCCGTCCGCGAGATATTTGTCCACGTCATAATAACGGATGTCTATGCTCTCCTCAATATTCTGAGCGCCGCCGGATTTTCCAAGGTAGGCGTACATCACCGGCGCGGTCATATCGGTAGACATTGAGCCAACCGTCAGGCGGTATTCGCCGCTCTCGACTTCGTATGCCATGATATATAACCCGCTGCCGATGTCGGTTCCGAAAAAGTCCCGCAGGTCGCCCATTGTCAAATCCGGGCCTATCTTCTGGGCGATCCCCCGAATGTCAGCGAGGGTTATCTTGCGCGTGGGGCCGCTCCATGCCCGCGCGCCGCTGGTGATCTGCACGGGCGGTTCCTGCGCGAGGGAATACATATGATCGTCACTGATTCGCACGGTCAGGCTGACAGCCGTCAGTTCAGCGCCCGCGCCATTGCTAAGCCGGACTGTTACGATTTCCCCGTCTTTCGTGGCTGCGTCAGGCGTCCAGAATACAGCGGGCGAACTGCCGAGCCCATTCATTGTGAAGTTGCCAAGGAACGTAATCTTACCATCCGTCAATGTGCCAAATTGACCGCTCAGACAGTCATACCGCACCGAAGCTCCCGTTTCGGCCTGCCCTGTGACGTTGAGGTAGATACCGGGGTAGCTGCTCATGGCGGGCGTATAGCTGCCGGGTTCTGTCTTTACGCTGAAACTAAACGCGGCGGGAGGCGCGAACAGCTTTTCAACCGTACCGTTCCAGTCACTCTGGAAGTTCTCGAAAGTGAAGGCAAAATTATCCAGCAGATACTGCGAAATATCGTCCTTGCTGTAAGCTGTCCGTGAAGTATACGCGGCCTGGTCAAGCTCATTTCCACTTGGCGTATCGCGGAAAGCGAAATTCACTTCCTCAAGATTACCTATAAGCGCGAAAAGCAGCGCGGCGTTCTTCGGCGCGTTTGAGAAATTTCTTACTTCATCTATATTTATCGTGCTCACGTTGCTTAGCTGCTCATAATAAACGGTTAGCGTATACGGCGCGCGGCCCGTACCGTAATCATCGCTGATAGAGTAAAACCGCTGCGTGTGCGCCGCATCCAAAGGCGGCAGCGCGTCCAGAATCTTTCCCACCGCGCTGTTATTACCGACATAGGGCGTCCGTAGCGCAGAAAGATCCGCGACTGGGGCATCGGCGTACTGTGTAGAGAGCAAATTGTTGGCAAAACTGTTCAGGGCTTCGCACGGCTCATATTTTGTCCTGTAACCCACGCCGTTAATGACAATGAAAGGATTGTACGCCGCCACGGTCAAAGTTTCGCCCGATTTCATAGCAAGGGTAAACTCCACCCATTGCCCATAGTGTTCATGGTAGCTGTCGTCACGGTTATAGATTACGACCGACCGCAAATAATCGGCGAGGCTGGATATATAGAGACGGTTACTGATTGTTTTGGTTTCATCTGGAGGTGAAGCCATAACCGTAAAAGACACGATGTCATCCGCTGACAGGTTCTTCAGCTCAACCGGGGCCGCGCCCGCCTTGCTCACCGCGAACCCCGCGCTGAACAAGACCACCAGCGCCGCCGCGATTGCCACGACCCAGCGCGATGGTTTTCTGAAATGCAGCACGTTCTTGATCCGTCCCTTTGCGCTGCCCTCGCCGAAGGCCAGAGGGGAAAGCCCTATCTGCCGCCTGCCGGTGGCGAGGCGTAATAACGTATTGGAGTAGACTTCCTTTATATTGGTATTATTATTGCTCAATTCTTTCAAGACCCGCTCGTCACAGGACATCTCCATGTCCTTGTTGAGCAGGAAATACGCCAGCCACACCAACGGATTGAACCAGTGCAGGGCGAGTGTGAGGTAGTCCAGCGGCTTAATCAGGTAGTCGCGCCGCTTGATATGCGTCCGCTCATGGGGCAGGATATAAGCGAGGTCGATCTCGGGCAAGCCGACCGGTAAATAGATTCTCGGACGAATCAAGCCCAGTACGAAGGGGGAGCGGATTGCGTCGGTTTCGTAAATGTTTCCACTTTCGTTTATGTCACCGTCAATTTTGGTGGCAAAACGGAGTTTGCGTTTCAGACGGATATAGGTAATGACGGCATACAGAAGCATGGCCGCGATACCGGCGGCCCATAACAGCGCTCCGACCGCCAGCCAGATTTGCAGTGGATTCACGCTGTTGACATGTACCGTATCGGGCGCGGGCAGGATATTGCTGACTGAATTGTCAATTAGGGTTACGCCGCTGTCAATCCTCGGGGCGGCCTGATAGACGATGTTCTGCGGTATAGTCTCCGGCTTGATCGGGTTCAGGCTGGCCGGGGCCGTAAATTTGAACGGAATAATCAGGTTGAACAGCACCACAGCCCACAGCGCGTAAGAATATACCTTCGGCGCGCGGCGCAGCAAAACCCTCGCCGCGCATACTGCCACGATCACAAAGCTGGCGGTCAGACTCATATTGAGGATGTCAAGAAAGACTTTATCCATTTCTCGTCGCCCCCTTAATCAGCCGCCCGATCTCATCGGCTTCCGCCTCCGAAAGCGTCCTGCCCTGCAAAAAGGCCGCGATAAAAGACGGCACGGAATCCCCGTACATCTTGTGCAAAAGCGTTTCGGCCTCATATTTTTGTACCTGCTCACGCTTGACAAGCGCCGTCACCGTGGCGTTCTCATTCTTTAACAGCCCCCGCTCCGCCAGTTTGCGAAGCATCGTGTATGTCGTGGACTTCTTCCAGCCCAGTCTATCCGCGCAGAGCCTGACAAGCTCCGTCGAGTTCACGGGTTCCGCATCCCATATCACGCTGATAAACTTGTACTCGCCGTCGAACAGTTTGAAATTATCCATCTTGGTAAACCTCCGTGGGTTTATTTACGTAAACCTAATAAAATGAGTTTACTACACTAAACCTGATTCGTCAAGTGGGAATTTTTTACTGTGTAATCAGCATCGGTTCCGGAGAATGCAATTTTTACAGCCACGGATGTATTCCTCCGTGGCTGTACTTTTTCTTGGGCTAGGACATCCCGTGAAAATCATATAAATCAGCAGGGTGATATTTCCATGTCTGATGAAATGCAAACCGTCCGCGAACCGGATAATGTCGTCGTCATTGAAAAGGACGGCACGAAATTCACGATTAGAGAATTTTTTGACGGCAAAGAGAAACTTGCCGACGTCATCGCAAAACGGGTGGTTAAGGATTTAGCCCAACCTTTTCCAAACGGTGTGAAGGGCTAAAAACCTTGATTTATAAGGGCGGCGGAGGTATATTGGTGATGCGAATAACCGTTATTGACCCGCTCTTAGGAAGGAGTGTCTGAATGAACCAGCGGGAAATAACGGCAGCGATTTACTGCCGCCTTAGCCGAGATGACGGCGGGGACACGGAGTCCAATTCCATCGGCACCCAGCGGGATATGCTGCAAGAATACGCTCAAAATCAAGGCTTTTTGGTGTATAACGAGTATGTGGACGATGGGTGGAGTGGTACAAATTTCGAGAGACCTTCGTTTAAGCGGTTAGTCGAGGATATTGAGGCCGGGTTTATTGGCGCGGTTTTGGTAAAAGATCTCAGTCGCCTCGGCAGAAATAACGCCCTAGTCGCTTACTACACGGAGATGTTTTTTCCAGATAACAGCGTGAGGCTGATCGCCCTAAATGACAGCATCGATACGGGTAAGGGCGATAATGAGATCATGGCGTTCAAGAGCGTAATAAACGAATATTACGCACGCGATATTTCCAAAAAAATCCGTTCCAGCCGCCGCATCCAAGCCATCAAGGGCGAATATTACGGAGCATTCGCGCCCTATGGGTACATAAAAAACCCCGATAACCGGCGCAAGCTGATTGTCGATGAGGAAGCCGCCGAGGTGGTGCGCACGATGTTCAACATGGCCGCCGACGGCCTCGGCACCTACCAAATCGCCCGGAGACTGACCGAAGCCAGAATCCTCGTCCCCAGCGCCTACAAGTTTCAGAAATATGGGCAGAAAGAACACAAATTTGACGAAAACTTCCCATATGATTGGAATCAGGCGACCGTGCGAAATTTTTTGATAAGCCGGATATATCTAGGCACGGTGGTATCGCATAAACAAAGCACAAAATCTTTTAAGAACAAAAAAATGGTACGGCATCCCGTGTCCGATTGGATCGCCGTCGAAAACATGCATGAGGGCATCATCGACCCCGACCAATTCGAGCGTGTTCAGCGGCAGATGACTTTCAAAAACCGCGAAAACTCCATGAAGAAGCTCAATCTGTTCGCGGGCATCCTAACCTGCGCGGATTGCGGAAGCCGCCTCAATTTCCACGCTTCCACGCAGTCCAAGGGCAAAGAGGGCCGGTTCCTCTGCAACCGCTACCGCCATTCCAACATGTCGGCAACCGAGCGGAAATGCACCATCCACAGCGTCGCCTACCGCACCATGTACGATTTAACCCTCGACCGGCTGAACAGCGTCATATCAGCCAATCTGACCGAGGATGAAGTTGTGGAACGCATCGGCAGGAACCGCGCAGCCGATAATCTGGCCGAGAAGAAACTGGCCAAAATGCGGCAGCGGGAAAACGAGCTGAGGACGATCATCCGGAAAATCGTGGAGCAGAACGCTTTAGGCGACATTACGCCGACCACCTTTGCCGATCTGTACGGCGGCTACAAAGCAGAACAGGATTCCCTTTATGCGCAGATTCGGGCCATGG
>Ga0209629_10000256_pt1 | contig 27255 bp, 22 predicted proteins | sample TergutCu122P5_FD_187286 | JGI IMG/M metagenome (GOLD analysis project Ga0209629, IMG submission 187286) | Cubitermes ugandensis P5 segment gut microbial communities from Kakamega Forest, Kenya - Cu122 P5 (SPAdes) (version 2) | ecosystem: Host-associated > Arthropoda: Insects > Digestive system...
ACACTCTATCATGCTTGCCTCCGTGGTGGATTGTTCATGCCTAATATTAGAAAATATTGACATAATATGCAAGCATTTTTGTCTAATTATTGCAAAAATTAGTCTCTCTGTTTAGGTGAAAACTCTCAAAAATGAAAATCGCCTGGTAAGTCTATCACAAGAAGCAGGTGATAGCGACGAGACTCCTCGGCAAAAAATCTGACCAACTGCCGGAAAAAGCGACGACTCGACTTTCCCTTGCCGCTTTCGATGATTACCGGTAAAGCTCGTTTGTTTTTCTTCATAAACTAAAACCCTGCAACAGGAGAATCGTTATGGGCAAAGTCATCGCGTTCGCGGGCAAAGGCGGAGTCGGCAAAACCACCGTCGCCGCTTTAGTCATCCGTCATCTCGTGGCACAGCAGGCAGGGCCGATTTTGGCGGTGGACGCCGACCCGAACAGCAACCTCGGCGAAACGCTGGGCCTGGACGTGACCTCGACCATCGGCGACATCCGGGAAGACTTCATGAAAGATCCTCAAGGGTTGCCCGCCGGTATGGACAAAATCAATTATCTGGAAACCTTAGTCGAACAGACGCTGATCGAGCGCAAAGATTTCGATCTCTTGGTCATGGGACGGCAGGAAGGCCAGGGCTGCTACTGCATGGTCAACAATATCCTGAACAACTTCACCGATAAATTATCCCGCTCTTATAAATACCTGGTCGTCGATAACGAGGCCGGCATGGAGCACCTGAGCCGCCGCACCAGTGGCCGTGTCGATATGCTGTATCTCATCACCGACTACGCGCTGCGCGGCCTCAGGGCGGTGCGCCGCATCCACGACATGCTGCCGGGCTTGAAACTCGATGTCAAACAGACGGGCCTGGTTGTCACCCGCGCCCCGGAGAAGCTCAGCGACGCCTTTATGACCGAGGCGAACGAGATCGGCCTGCCGATCGCGGCAACGATTCCGAATGACCCGATGCTGCTTGACTTCGATATGGAAAAACGCTCGCTGCTGGAGTTGCCCGCCGATTCCCCAGCGGTCGTCGCTGTCGAAAAAATGATGGCGCTCGCGAAATGATGGAATCTTGACCGGCGTCAAGGCGCGAACGCAGGCCGAGCGGTTATACTATCAAACCATGGAAACCCGAACGACTTGCCGCATATATCCTTCAGCCAGGAGCGATCACCATGAAATGTCCGGGACAAGACAGCCAGTATTGGAACGCCAGCGCCATTTTTGAAGCCGCCTGTCCAAAATGCGGCGCGCCGGTCGAATTTTATAAAGATGACGCCAGCCGCCGCTGCCCGCAATGCGGCCATCGTTTCGTCAATCCGAAAAAAGATTTCGGTTGCGCCGCCTACTGCCAGTTCGCCGAACAGTGCCTGGGCACCCTGCCGGAGGATTTTGCCGGGGCGCGGGAGGCGTTGCTGAAAGACAAGGTGGCGGTCGAGGTCAAGCGTCTTTTACAAGGTGATTTCGCCCGCATTGGCGCCCTAACCCGGGCCGCCCGCCAGGCCGAAGCCATCGCCATCGCCGAGCAGGCCAATGTTGGCGTGGTTCTCTGTGCTGTCTTTCTGCAAGGCATTGGCCAGGATACCGCCGCCAGCCAGAAAATCGCCGCCGAAATGCTGCCGAAGCTGGGGGCGAAAGCGGAAGTCACCGAACAGGTGCTGGCTCTTTTGGCCGAAGATGCCGCCGCCGGCCCCAATCCAAGCCAGAACGCCGCCATCGTCGCTGACGCCCGGCGCATCGCCCAGCTGGAAGAGACGCTGAAAAAGCAGGGACTTGCCGGGGTCGAGTTTTCTCCTGAGCAATTACACACAGTGTCTAGCCGCGAAATTGCCAAGCGTTTCTTGGAGGCGGCGGGGAAGTGAAGGTTCCATGACCCAGGCAGCCAATTCCGACGCGGCACATCACAGCAAATACCAAACCAGGGTCGTGGCCGCCGCCACCTTGCCGGAGGATGTCATCGCCGCCATGGCCGGATTGTATCTAGGCAATTTCGACGGCAGTTCCGAGGCTATTTTTCGTGAAGACCTAGCCGAAAAAGACGAGGCGATTTTACTCTACAAAGCCGACGAACTGGCGGGCTTCACTACTTTGAAGGTCTTGGAATTCGATTGGCATAACAGCTTGGCCCGAGCCGTCTATTCCGGCGATACCATTGTCGCGCCACGGCACTGGGGCCAGCAGGCACTGGCCTTTGCCTGGATTGCCCGTATCGGCGAGATCAAACGCCAGGCCCCGGCACTGCCGCTGTTCTGGTTTCTGCTGGTCAAAGGGCATCGCACCTTCAAATACCTGTCCGCTTTCGGCAAATCCTTTTTCCCGCATTGGGCGGAACATCGCGCCGACCTGAAAGAATAATGTGGCCCGCCTTGCCCAACCGTGTGGCAATCGCCAGAACAATAGCTGTCGAATACACCACATGCAACGACGGCACAAGGTTGAAGGGCCGGTCGATGGCAAAAAGAGCCGTAAATATTTGACGATACGGGCTGTCCGGTGGCGCGGCGCGGGGAAAGCCCAGATGGGCGGGCAAAACTAGAAAGACGATGCCAGCCAAGCAGGTGGCGGCGATCAACTCTTTGGCCAGCCGCCTCAATTGGCTGGGCGGCAGAAAAAAAGGCGGCAAGGCGAAAAGAACATACATCGACAGATAGAACCAGATAAATTGCGGCACCAATGGCAGACGCAATTCCCAGGCAAAGAACAAAGAAAGTGAACCGCCCCACAACCCGACGAGCCAGTTGGTGGTTGGATAAACACTGAAAAAGACCAGCCCGACCAGCGCTCCCCAGATCGTGAACGTGGTGAAACGTTGCCAAAAGGTCGCGGCCAGCACAGATTTATGGTTTTGCCATCGCGATTCGGCCATAAAGCCTGATAAGAAAAATTAGCCACAAAGTGGCGCAAGAAACTCCAGGATAAAAAAACCCGGCGCATCGCCCAGCTGGAAGAGACGCTGAAAAAGCAGGGACTTGCCGGGGTCGAGTTTTCTCCTGAGCAATTACACACAGTGTCTAGCCGCGAAATTGCCAGCCGTTTACTCGAGACGGCGGCGGGAAACGTCTCGCCGACTTAGGTGGCACCATGCCAGATGTGCCGCGCCGCCGGGACAGGCCCGCCAACGGCACAATGGTTTTGCCCACATCAATAGATTTCCCGGGTATTGTTTTTGTGATCCACCAGGTACAGTAGTTTGGCTTTTTCTTTGAGCGCGGTTTTCAAGGCTTCCAGTTGTAGACGGTCGATGTTGTAGATGCGGATATAGGCATTGCCGTAGCCTGCCGGCGCCTTTTCATACGAGGTGAGAAGGCTGACAATTCGTCCACCGAACTGGCGGATGATTTGGGCGACTTCCAGGATCGAGTCGGCTCTGTCTTCCAGGCAAAAAGCGAACTGGATACCCCTTTTGCCGACGCCGGTCAGAGAGATAATCACCTTGAACAAATCGGTATGGGTGATGACTCCAAGAACGCCGCCGTCTTTATCCACCACCGGCACGCCAGAAATTTTATTGGCCAGGAGTATTTCCGCAGTTTCCTCAATCGTCAAATCCGCCGGCACCGTAATCGGCTTCTTTGTCATGATGTCTTTGATCTGCACAGTTGACAGCAGATAAAGGAGTTCATGAATATCGAGGGTGGTGGCACTGGAAGGAGAGGCTTTTTTCAGATCCCGGTCCGAGACAATGCCCACCAAGCGCTTGTTGTCCATGACCGGCAGCATGGAAATTCCATGCTTTTTCAAGAGATTTATCGCGTCCTGCATGGAGCTGTGCATATCTATGGTCACAGCTGGCGCATTCATCCAATTTTTTACGAGCATGGGGGATGACCTCCGGTCTTGATGTTGGCTGGTAACGAAAAAGAATCAATAAATTATACGCCGAGATAGGCCGCCTGAACATGTGGATCATTTGCCAGGTCGGCGCCGCTTCCTTCCAGGGTGACCCTGCCGTTTTCCAGCACATAGGCCCGGTCGGCGGCGGCAAGGGTCTGCTTGACGTTCTGCTCGACAATCAAGACGGTCACGCCTTCTTTGCGAATCCGGTTGATGACATTGAATATTTCCCGCACCAGGATGGGCGCGAGGCCGAGAGAGGGTTCGTCCAGCATCAGCAGTTTGGGTTTGGCCATCAGTCCTCTGGGTTTCAGCGCCTTGACTTTGGTCAGGATGGGCTTGAAATCGACGGCGCCCTTTTCATACTTTTCTTTCAAAAGCACCTTGATGCCATTTTTCTCGGCGGTCTTTTCCATTTCATTGGCGCCGGATGTGCCGAAATCCGAGCTTTCATGTAAAATGACGATGGATTTTGGTTTAACCACCTGATTAAGAAAAGACATCATGCCCGTGGGATAATAGGCGTTGGTAGGGTTCAGCCGGAACACATAGTCATAACCCTGCTGAGTAATCGAATCGTCGGCGCCGGTGACCACCAGATAGGGGACTTTTCGTTCATTGGCTACCGCCGCGATGGCCTTGGAACAGGCGGAGCTGTAGTCGCCGACAAGAATCGGCTGTTTGGCATCAATGAGCTTTTCGGCAATGGCGCGGGAGGTTTCCGGCTTGCCCAGGCTGTCTTCAAAGTGGAGGACCACGGTTTTGCCCTTGATACCGCCCTTGGCGTTGATCTCTTCCGCCGCGATCTCGTAAGCGCGCCTTTCCATCTCCCCGAATTTGGCCTGTGTTCCCGTGAGCGGCAGGGGAATCCCCAATTCCAGCGTCTCCGCTCTGGCAAAGCCGGAACAGGCGATGCCAGCGACAAACGATGCCATAATGAACAGCGCTAGACCTAAACGTTTCATGCTTTTTCCTCCATTATAATGTTTGGCCTGATACAACCCGGTCAATGCGTCCGCTCGCGGGAAAATACAAAAAGTACATAAGATACAAAGCGTTGCATTCTGATGTACAAAGAAGCGGCAAATCCCGCCCGGGCGCATTGCGCAAGCAGCATTATCAAAAACTGTTCATAAATACAAGAAGGAAAAGTGAAATGAGATTGTGCGAAACTTTATCGAGGTTTATCTTGGAAATGGATTCTGCGTTGTGCCAGTTTCTCCCGCGCCTTGAAATATAACTTTTGCGAGGACTATCATGTCTGTTATTCAACCCGAAGATTTCATCGTCAGCATCGCCCGCGCCCTGCAATTCATCTCCTACCAGCATCCGCCCGATTTCATTGCCGCCATGGCCGACGCCTACCAGCGTGAAGAAAATCCGGCGGCCAAAGACGCCATCGGCCAGATTCTCATCAATTCGCGCCTTGCCGCTGAAAGCAAGCGGCCAATTTGCCAGGATACCGGCATGGTCGTTGTGTTTGTCGAAATCGGCATGGATTGTCGTTTCTCGGGCGGCATTTCGCTTCAGGAAATGGTTGATGAAGGGGTGCGCCGCGCCTATCTCGATGCCGGCAACCCTTTGCGCCTGTCGATGGTGGCGCCACCCTTGGGCGGTGTGGGCGGGCGGAAGAATACCGGCGACAATACTCCAGCGGTGGTGCATTGCCAGTTGGTTGCCGGCGACGGCCTGAGCGTGACGGTTGCCGCCAAGGGCGGCGGTTCAGAGAACAAAAGCAAATTCGCGGTGTTGAACCCCAGTGATTCGCTGACATCCTGGGTATGTCAGATGCTGCCGCAAATGGGAGCGGGCTGGTGCCCGCCGGGGATAATTGGTCTCGGCCTCGGCGGCAGTCCGGAACAGGCGATGCTCCTGGCCAAAAAATCGCTGATGGCTCCCGTCGATATGCCGGAACTGCGGCGGCGCGGCCCGTGCAACCGCATTGAAGAGTTGCGCCTTGAATTGTACGAGGCGATCAATGCCTTGGGCATCGGCGCCCAGGGGCTGGGCGGGTTGACCACAGTTCTCGATGTGAAAATCCTCGAATATCCCACCCATGCGGCGTCGCTGCCGGTGGCGATGATGCCCAATTGCGCCGCCAGCCGCCACTGCCATTTCCACCTGGATGGCACCGGGGCCGCCAGCTTTACGCCGCTGGAAATATCCTGGCCTGAAATAAGTTCCGAACAAGGTGGCGGCAAACGGGTCTTTTTGGATGGCATCAGCCGTGATGAAATCGCCTCATGGCGGGCCGGGGAAACGCTGCTGTTAAATGGCTCGTTTTTCACCGGTCGCGACGCCGCCCACCAGCGTTTGGTTGGCTTGGCCGCCAAGGGCGAACCCTTACCTGTCGATTTCAACGGTAAATTCATTTATTACGTTGGGCCAGTGCCGCCAATCGCCGGTGAGGTGGTTGGCCCGGCTGGCCCGACCACCGCCACCCGCATGGATAAGTATTCGCGCCAGATGCTCGATGATTTTGGCCTGTTCGGCATGATCGGCAAGGCCGAGCGCGGCGCGGAAACCATCGCACTCATCGAAAAAAACCGGGCGGTGTATCTGGCGGCGACCGGCGGCGCCGCTTGCCTGGTGGCGCAAGCGATCACAGCGGCGCGCCTGGTGGCCTTTGCCGATCTCGGCATGGAAGCGATCTATGAGTTCACCGTCCGCGACATGCCGGTGACGGTGGCCGTCGATAGTCTCGGCCATTCCATCCATCAGAGCGGCCCGGCGAAATGGCGGCGGGAGTCCGCAAAAGAAGAGAAAAACTCATGAAAATTCACGAATATCAGGCCAAAGAACTGCTGCGCACATTCGGCGTGCCGACCCCGCGCGGCGTGGCCGCTTTCACCGTCGATGAGGCGGTCAAAGCGGCTGAAGAACTCGGCGGCAAGGTCTGGGTCGTCAAAGCGCAGATCCATGCCGGTGGCCGCGGCAAGGGAGGCGGCGTCAAGGTCGCTCGCTCGCTCGAAGAAGTGCGACGGCACGCCGCAAGCATCCTCGGTATGCGACTGGTCACGCACCAAACCGGCCCGGCAGGGCGAACAGTGCGCCGCCTGCTGATCGAGGACAGCGCCGACATCCTAAAGGAATACTACCTGGCCGTCCTCACCGATCGCGCGACGCAGCAAGTCGTCATCATGGCCTCTGCCGCCGGCGGCATGGATATTGAGGAAGTGGCGCGCGACACGCCGGAGGAGATCATCAAGGAATTCATCGATCCTCTTGTCGGCGTCAGCGATAAACAGGCGGAAAACCTGGCGCGCGGCATCGGCGTCCCCGAGGCGTCGCTGGCGCGGGCTGCCGATACCATCAAAAGGCTCTACACCTGCTATATGGAAAGCGATGCGACACTGGCCGAGATCAACCCGCTGATTCTCGAAAGGGGCGGCACGATCAAGGCGCTTGACGCCAAATTCAATTTCGACGACAACGCCCTCTATCGTCAGCCGGAAATCGTCGCCTACCGCGACCTGAACGAAGAAGACCCGGACGAAGTCGAAGCCGCCAAATCCGACCTCGCCTACATTTCACTTGACGGCAATATTGGCTGTCTCGTCAATGGCGCCGGCCTGGCCATGGCGACGATGGACACGATCAAGCTGTTTGGCGCCGAACCGGCGAACTTTCTCGATGTCGGCGGCGGCGCCACTGTGGAAAAGGTTAGCGAAGCCTTCAAAATCATGCTCCAGAACCCCAAGGTCAAAGGCATCCTGGTCAATATCTTTGGCGGCATCATGCGTTGCGACACCATCGCCGAGGGCATTGTCGCCGCCGCGAGAGAAGTCGATCTTGCCGTACCGCTGGTCGTGCGGATGAAAGGCACCAACGAAGGCTTGGGCAAAGAGATTTTGCGGGTGTCCGGCCTGCCGATCATTGCCGCCGACAGCATGGCCGAAGCCGCGAGCAAAATCGTCGCCGCCGTCCAATAAGAGGATCAAAAGGAAAAGCCATGTCCATCCTCATCGACAAAAATACCAAGGTCATCACTCAGGGCATCACCGGTAAGACCGGTCAGTTCCATACCCGCATGTGCCGCGATTACGCGGGCGGCAAGAACTGCTTTGTCGCCGGCGTCAACCCGAAAAAAGCCGGGGAAAACTTCGAAGGCATCCCGATCTATGCCACAGTCAAGGACGCGAAAGCGGCCACCGGCGCTACCGTTTCCGTCATCTACGTGCCGCCCGCCGGCGCCGCGCAGGCGATCTGGGAAGCGGTCGAAGCCGATCTCGATCTGGCCATCTGTATCACCGAAGGCATCCCGGTACGCGACATGCTGATGGTGCGTAACCGCATGAAAGCCAAAGTGGCCCAAGGCGGCAAGGAAACGCTGCTGCTCGGTCCAAACTGCCCCGGCCTCATCACCCCGGACGAAATCAAGATCGGCATCATGCCCGGCCACATTCACCAAAAGGGCCGCATCGGCGTTGTCTCCCGTTCCGGCACGCTGACCTATGAAGCGGTGGCACAACTGAGCGAAATCGGTCTCGGCCAATCCGCCGCCGTCGGCATCGGCGGCGATCCGATCAACGGTTTAAAGCACGCCGACATCATGCGCATGTTCAACGACGACCCGGATACCGAGGCCGTCATCATGATCGGCGAAATAGGCGGCCCGGACGAAGCCGAAGCGGCGCGTTGGTGCAAGGATCATATGAAAAAGCCGATTGTCGGCTTCATTGCCGGCGTCACCGCGCCGGCGGGAAAACGCATGGGCCACGCTGGCGCCCTGATCTCAGGCGGCGCCGACACCGCCGAGGCGAAGCTCGCGATCATGGAAGAATGCGGCTTCACCATCACGCGCAACCCCTCGGAAATGGGCAAAGTGCTGAAATCTTTGCTGTAGGAGGAGGTGTGCGGGAAATGCCAGCTTACCGAAACCAAGGACAAATTCAAGAATCTCAGACCAGTCGCAAGCGGGCATAAACTGGCAGCATAAACCTCTTCGCCGCCTCCTCATGCTCTGGCTGCCACCAAGGCGGCTCCAGATGGGCGAAAAGTTTGGCCCATTCCGGTTCATAGCCTTTTTTTAACGCCTTTTGCATTTCCTCTTCCGCCATCGCGGCAGCGGTTCGTGTCTGGCGCTTAGAGGTCGAAGCTTCCCGCTGCGCCCAGGCAAAGGCCGGCTCGGCGAGCAGCGGCAACGGTGCCCGGTTGCCGCTGACAAACAGCCCAGCCATATCGGCCAGGCCGGGCGCGGCGCTGGCGCCCTCCTCGGCCCGCAGCCGGAAAACGCCATCGGCAAAGGCCAACACCACCTCTTGCGGGGCGTCAGGCAGATGGCGCAAAAGCAAGGCGAGAAGCCAGCCTTGCAGCAAATCTTTTCCCTTCAGCTTTCGGTGATTGGCTAACAATAAACCACGTTCATGGTAGTGGGCGAAGTGAGCTACATTGGCCAGCATCCCCTGACATTGAAAGAGTCCGCAATCGACGGTGAACAGGCGGCGTGGCAGCGGCGCACCGAGATCGAGAGCGGCGACAGTTGCCACGAAGTCGGTCATCGCCTGCCATTTTTCCTGAAAAAGCGCCTGACCGGGACCACCCAAAGGCCAGGCGCCGGATGCGGCCAGCCGCACCGCCGTTTCTGTCTCCGCCCTGCCCTCGTCAATGGCGGCGCGAATTTGCCGTCCCGCCTGCCAGTTTTCCAGGGCATCGAGGGTGAAGGTTTCATGTTCGGCTATCCTCGCCGCCGTATTGCGCAGATCGAGGTCGAGGCGGCGGCGGAAAAAATACCGCTGCGGCTGGGCGAGAAATTCCAGCCAGTCAGCCAGAGAAACAACCGGCGGCGGCGTAAAGTCAAGAGCGCCACGCCACCACGGACGTTTGGCGGCAATGCCACCATCGCTCTTTTTTGGCGTAAATTCATTGGCATAGATGAACAAGGCTGGGTTTTCCCCGCAAAAATAGCGGCGATCGAAGGGATGCAGCGGATGCAGAGTCACCAAGTCGCCGGCACCATAATCACGGGCCAGCGTTTCCAGCAGTTCCGTCACCACCAACGACGGCGGCAAATCCTCACCTTTTTTCGCGCTCTTTCCAACATAGCTCAGGAATAGAGTTCTTCTCGCGGCAAGAATGGCCTCAAGAAACTGATAGCGATCGTCGGCGCGGATGCTGCGGTCACCGAGACGAAAATCTTCACGCATCAGATCGAAAGACGGTGCCGTGTCGCGGCGCGGGAAGTCGCCGTCGTTCAGACCCAACAGAAAAATTCCGGCAAAGGGAATCGAGCGCATCGGCAGCATCGAGCAAAAGGTCAGCCGCCCGCGCAAAAAACCGCCTGGGGCCGGACTTGCCATTTGACGCCGCAGCCAGCTAGTGATAACGGCCAGGCTGACCGGCTCCCGGTGTTCGTTTTCCGGCACCGTGGCCAGCACCGCCAGGATTTGCCGCAAACCGACCAGCTCGTCACCAGCGTCGCCATCCGTATCGAGGCCGGGAAAGAGTTCAGCCATCAGTGAAATGAAGCGGCCAAACCAAGAGCGCAGCGAGCAATCGTGAGCAAATTCATTGAGCGTTTTACTAATCAGGACGATAAAGGCGTGCAGCCGCCCCAAGAGACGGCCATCGCCGCCCTCGACGCCATCCCAGGGGACAATGCCATGAAAGGGCGGGCCGTCGCCGATGGCGAATCCCAGGGTCATGCGGGCGAGGCCAGCTTGCCATGTCGTCGTCATATCGTCAGGTACGGCAAAGCTGGCCAGATGTTTGCCATCCAGCCCCCAGCGGATGCCGCTGTCAGGCGTCCACCGCCGCAAGGTGTCGAGATCGGCCTGGGTCAGCCCCCAGCAGGCGGCGAGCGGCTGGCGCCCCAGCACATCGAGGATGGCCGCCCAGCCGCAGCGTCCGCGCAAGAGCCGTAGAAAATCGACGAAAATGGCCAGCGCCCGGTTGCTCCGCTCCAGACCACGATCGGCGATGCTATGGGGAATGTCCTGAAAAATCGCCGGGATAAACGGTGCGTACTGGCTGATGTCCGGCGCCATGACGATCAGGTCACGCGGGTGCAGGTCAGGATTTTTTTCGAGAAAATCAAGGATATGATCTTTCACCACCTCGACTTCGCGACGGCGCGAGAAACAGGCCACCACCCGCAGCGAATCGTCGGGCGCCAAGGCTCGGCTGCCGGGCTGGGGACGCGAGCCGTCGAGGATATCGGCCTGAAGCTGGCGCAAAAGAGTTGGCCCCTCGTTTTCCAACGGAAAATGGTAGCTGGTTGGCTGCAAATCGGGGCTGACCCTCTCGGCCAAAAGGGCCTGAAATTCACGGCCTTGCTGACCAAAGACGGTCAGCAGCGGATGGTATTGTTCCTCGCCATCTTGCGCCACGGCGAACACCCCAGCGAAGCGGCGGGCATCGAGCCAATAATTTCGGCAAGGCGACAGCAGATAAAGGTGGACATCCAACCGCCCAGACAGGGCATTCAGGCAATGCAGCAATAAAGGCGGCATACTGTGCAGGCCGAAAACCGACAGCCGCTGCGGCAGGGAAACATCTGTTTCCTGATTTTTTGGCCTTTCAGCCAAACGCTCGGCCAGGCGCAGCAGTAGTTCGCCGTGATCGAGAACATCCGGCGTCTGGGCACGCAGCCGCCGCCAGAGTTCGGCCTGCCAGGTTTCATGGACGCTTTTCGTCACCGTCCGCCCGGCCCGCCAGGCGGCGAGCATTTGCGGGCGCATCACCTGATAGCGGTCGAAGAGCGCGGCCAGTTGCCTTGCTAGCTGATAGCGTTTAAGCGCCACCGGCTCCTGGGCCAGGAAGGCGGCAAGCGCCGGCGCTTGCGAGAGCATCTCGCCCTGACGCAGCAGCGATTCGAGACGCCAAACCAGCCGCTCCCACCCGAAGGCCGCCGTATCCATCGGCATGTCCAGGCAGCCAGCCAGATACTCGGCCAGGACCATCGGGTAGAAAAAGCGGTAATTACCCCAGGAGCCAAACTTATCGGCCAGGAATTGGCGGATCATCAGCTCGACGCCCTGGCTCTGCACCAAAAACAATTCCGGCGCCAACGGCTGGCGTCGCTCATCGGCCTGAAAGACCGCCGCCAGATGGGCGAGCAGGTTCTCGCCGCGATTGGAAACATGCAGGCAAAACATAAAGCCCGGCTGGTTTACAGGGTCAAGCCCGGCGGGTATGATGCCACCGTCACGCTCAGATGCTTCCACAGGTTAAGGCCCATATTCTCCCAGACGCTGACGACAAAGCCAGCGATCATGCCAACAGCCAGGAAAACGCGCAGGCGGCGACTCCACGGCAGCTTCTTGCCACCGAGCATGGCCTGCAAAAAGGCGATGACGAGCAAGGAAATAGCGGCGTAAAACGGCGCCGTGTACAGCAACCACCAGGCGGTGGCTTTCAGGCTGGCCATCAGGTTAACCTCCAGCTTGTCCGCCGGCACCATGATCAGCCGCAGATTACAGAGCAGATAAACCACGATTGACAAAATCAACGTCAGCCTTTCTTTCACGCCATGACCTCCATGATCGATGCCCTCGTTTTTCCCCACACCCGTCTCAGCGCCACGCTCATACCGCTGACTCTCGTTTTTCGTCCAGCGCTGCTGCGCCCAGTAGAAGACACCAGCGGTTGTAGTCTGCCGGATTGTCCTTGTCAAGCCATCGTGGCGCCGCCTTTGGGCAATCACCTGCCACGTTTCACAAGCCTGGTTGCCGACATCACAGCAAAAGGCACCGCCGAGGCCATGAGCCGCCTGCTGCTCGACGCCAAAGGCCAAAGCGGACGCTTCAGCGACGATGAAACCAGCCGCCGCCTGGTCACGAACATCACGGCGGCGCGCGATAACGCGGCAAATGCAAGCCAGGACAAGCGCGATGATTTGTTGTGGAACGAGCGGCTGCTGCTGACACTCGCCGAATTTCTCGACGACGAAGACGCCGGAGTAAACGAGAGCTGGCAGCGGCTCGATGACCGCTATCGTCAAGCGCTGGCCGGATTGCGCGGTGACGATGAACCAGCCTTGCCGACACCAGTCACCAACGGTGGCCAAAACCTGACGCAGCACCTGGCGGCGCGACTGAAAGCCTGGAGCCGCCTGTACTTCGCCAGCGACGCCCAGCCGATGCCGGTCTGGGCTTGTCTCGAGGCGGCGGCGGAAGAAGTATTTGAAACACGGACGGCCCGTGGCGGCGCAGTGGCGGTGGAATTGGGTGAAATCGCCCTGCCCTCGCGCCTGCATGAAGAAGATGGAGCCAAGATGGCGGGACTAGCAGAGTTGACTGAACGGCTGGCGGTATTGCTGACGGGCGACAATCAGGCAAACGATTTTTCCGCCTTCAGCGATGCCTGGCAGCAAAAGCTGGACCAATTGTTGCCCGGTGGCAGTCGGGGCTGCCTGCGTTTTTATGATCTTAGCCCGATGCCAACGGGCACGGTTTTAGGTGGCACGGGCGAACTGGCCACGTCCGGGCGCATCCTCGCGGTTTGGCGGCCAGCGGCCTAATACGAATTTCCTCGTTTGGCGTGGAAAAATTGCCGCAGTAACAAACCACATTCTTCAGCCAGGATGCCGCCGGTGACAGCCATTTTATGGTTATGCCGCTCATCCTCGGCCAACTGCCACACCGAATGGACGGCGCCGCTTTTCGGGTCGGCGGCGCCAAAGACCAACCGGCTCACACGAGCGTGGAGCATAGCGCCGACACACATCAGGCAGGGTTCAAGCGTGACATAAAGGGTCAGGCCCGGCAGCCGGTAATTGCCCTGTCGCTGGGCCGCCGCCCGCAGGGCCAGGATTTCAGCATGGGCGGTCGGATCGTTGGCCGCGATCGGGCGGTTCCAGGCGCGGGCAATCAGCTCGCCGCCAAGAACCGCCACCGCTCCGACCGGCACTTCGCCTTGGCGACCGGCCTCACCAGCGGCGGCCAGCGCCTCGCGCATCCATTTTTCATCATCCATTGCCGACGCTCCCTCAGGGCGAAAATCACTTCGGATTGGCGTCGGGAAAGAGGGCAAGGGACTGTTCGCGAAGTTTGTACTTTTGCACCTTGCCGCTGGCGGTCATCGGAAAATGATCGACAAAGGCAATATATTGGGGAATTTTGTAGCGGGCGATCTGACCCCGGCAGAAATCGCGCACGTCTTCCGGCTGGAGATTGCTCCCCTGTTTGCGAATGACGAAGGCGCCTACTTCTTCACCATATTTTTTGCTGGGAACGCCCACCACCTGCACATCGGCAATCCCTTCCATCCGGTAGAGGAACTCTTCGATTTCCCGAGGGTAGATATTTTCTCCTCCTCGGATGATCATGTCTTTGTGACGACCGGTAACGGCCAGGTAGCCGTCTTCATCCAGCATCCCCAGATCGCCAGTATGGAGCCAGCCGTCAGGATCGATGGTATTTTTCGTAGCTTCGGGCATTTTGTAATAGCCCTTCATGACGCTGTATCCGCGACAGCAGATTTCGCCCTGACTGCCGGGCGGCAGTACGTCGCCGGTCTCGGGATCGGCGATTTTGATTTCAATATAGGGCATGGCCCGTCCGACGGTTTCGGTCCGCCGCCGAATATCGTCGGTGGGCAGGGTCTGGGCCATGACCGGTGAAGTTTCGGTCAGACCATAGCAGATGGTGACCTCGTTCATATACATTTTTTCGATCACCTGCCGCATCACCTGTATTGGACAGGGAGAGCCGGCCATGATGCCGGTCCGGAGCGAAGAAAAATCGAATTTGGCAAACAGTTTGTGTTCGAGGATGGCAATGAACATGGTGGGAACGCCGTACAGGGCGGTGCAGCGTTCCTGTTCGACCGAGGCCATGACCTGCACGGGATCGAATTTTTCCAGTACCACGAGAGTCGCGCCATGGGAGACGGCGCCAATCACGCCCATGACGCAGCCAAAACAGTGGAAAAGCGGCACGGGCAGGCAAACCCTGTCTTTTGCCGTCAGCTTCTGATGCTCACCGACCCAGAACCCATCATTGAGTATATTGTGGTGACTCAGCATCACGCCTTTGGGAAAACCGGTGGTGCCGGAGGTGTACTGCATGTTAACGACATCATGGGTATCCAGTTCCGCCTGACGGGCGGCGTAGGCATCGGCTGGGGTCATGACGGCGAGCGCCATGATTTCCGGCAGGCTGTACATGCCCCGGTGCTTTTCCTGACCGAGAAAGCACACCCGTTTCAAAAACGGAAACGCCGCCGATGCAAGCTGGCTCCGCTCCTGGGTTTTCAGTTCCGGCACCAGATCATAAAGAGTCTGAAGATAATCGGTGTCCTGGTAGCCGTCGATGATGAAGAGGGTCTCGGTGTCGGACTGCTCCAGCACATAGGCCACTTCGGCCCGTTTGTAGTTGATGTTGACGGTTAACAGAACCGCGCCGATTTTGGCCGTGGCAAACTGTAGGGCGATCCAGTAGGGGATGTTGGTGGCCCATATCGCCACTTTTTCATTCCGCTTGACGCCCATGGCCATGAGTCCGCGAGCGAGCTGATCGACCACCGCGGAAAATTCACGGTAGGTGAGCCGGTAATTCCGATCGACATAGACCACGGCATCGTTATCGGGAAACGCGGCCACGGTTTCATCCAGCATCTGTCCCAGGGTGACGTTTTTGAGGGGCTGTGCGGCCATGGTGTCTCCTAGCGAGGAACGTAGATGGTGGCGTAAATGGAGGCCGGCGACGAGCCTTTGCAACTCACGTAATGGGGCACAATGGAGTTGTAATAAATGCTGTCGCCCGCCTCCAGAACATAGGTTTCCGTACCGTACACCACCTCGATCTGACCGGAATGCACCACAAAAAACTCTTCCCCCTCATGGCTGGAAAACTCTTTTTCCTTTTCCGGCTCCGGCAGCATTTCGATATAAAACGGCTCCATATGGCGGTCGCTTTTGCCACCGCCCAGCGAATAGTATTTCAACGCCACCGGTTTTCCTTTGCCCCGGAGCATATTGAGTTCTTCCTGTTTTCCCTGATGTCGGACCACCAGGGGATCGGCGCTGATCTGGTCATCGAGAAAAGTGCCCAGCCGCACGTTCAGGGCCCGCGCGATTTTGACCAGCGGTCCCAAGGACGGATAGACATGATCATCGACCACGGTGGAAAGAAATTTTTCATCGAGACCAGTGAGCGTTGACAGCTTGTCAAGGGAGATATTCTGCCGCTCCATATAGGTGCGGATCCGCTGGCCGACCTGTTCCGTTTTCATAGGTGTTCCTGTTTTTGGGATGGTGTTTGATGATACTCTCTGTGATTTTAATGGCGAGGGATTCTACCAGAAGAGCAACCGCGGCGCTTCTCAAAAGCGCGGAGAGAGCCGCAAATATACATCAAAGCGGCTGCTTGGCATGGTGATGGCGTGTGAGGGCCGGGCATCGGCCAGCCAGGGCGCGCCCTTCGGCCTCTTGACAACGACGCGCTTCGTGGCCGCCGCTCTGGCCACGGCCAAAAGCTCGGCGCCGTCTTCATCGTCGCCAACCACTTGACGAAGCAAACGCATTTCCTTTTTATGCCAGGCCGTGTTTTTGCCCGGCGGATACATCGGGTCGAGATAGACGCAATCCGGCGGTGGCGAGAGCGCCGATAAAATCTTTTTAGCGTCGCCAGGCATAAGCCGCATTCTGGCGACGATGGCGGCGGTCTTTTCGTCGCCGGCGGCGCGGCTGAGGCCGTCGGCTAGAAGCGCCGCGACTACCGGCGCACGTTCGGCCATCGTCACCCGGCAGCCAAGGCTGGCGAAAACAAAGGCGTCGCCGCCGAAACCGGCGGTGGCGTCGAAGATGCTGGGCCTGAGGCCGTGGCCAATGCCGACGGCCCGTGCCAGCGGCTGTTTGACCGTGCGGTTGGCCGCCAGGCGGAAGGCGTTTTTGCCGCCGGCAAAATTCACCCGCAACGGACCGCTCTTTTTACCCAGCAAGGAGAGCGACAGGCCGTTTTCGCCAAGCATCAGCCTCAACCCGCTTCCGCCCGCCGTTTCCACCCCGGTCAGCAAAGGGATCCGTAAATTTTCGGCGAGTTCCACCGCCTTTCCGTGTAAAGTATCGTCTTGCACGGTAAGAAATACCGCGCCCGGCTGACCCGCCGGGCAGGTGATGGTTTGGCCGTCTCCGCATTGATCGCTCACGTCGTTCCTCGTAAGACATTTTAACGTCAGGCGATGGATGATGTCCGGAATTTTTTCTCTATCTTCACGAAAACTACGAAAACAACAATGGGAAAAGAACAAAGACAGGTGGTTGGAATCATCCCCTCGCGCTACGCCTCCAGCCGTTTTCCAGGAAAGCCCCTGGCGCCGATTGCCGGCAAACCAATGATCCAGCATGTCGTCGAACGTGCCAGGCGGGCACAATCCCTGGCCAAGGTGGTGGTGGCCACCGATGACGAACGCATCGCCGGCGCGGTGCGTGATTTTGGCGGCGAAGTGGTGATGACCGGGAGCAATCATATCTCCGGTTCCGACCGCCTGGCCGAAGCCGCCAATATTCTCGGCTTGGCGGCTGACGACATCGTTGTCAACATCCAGGGCGATCAGCCGTCGTTTCAACCCGAAGTGATCGGACAGGTGACGCGGCCCTTGCTCGACGACCCGACGCTGCCGATGGCCACACTGATTTATAAAATTGTCCGCCCGGAAGAAATCGGCGATCCCAACCATGTCAAAACGGTATTCGACCGGCGGGGCCGGGCGCTGTATTTTTCCAGGGCAACGATTCCATTCGCCCGTCCCGGCCACGATGCCGGGGCAGCGCCCGACTACTACAAGCATTTGGGTTTTTACGCCTACCGCAAAGATTTCCTCGATATTTTCGTCACCTTGCCGGAAGGCCAGTGGGAACGCCTGGAAAAGCTGGAACAGCTCCGCGCCCTGGAACATGGCTACGCCATTCAGGTGGCGCTGACAGAATACGATTCCATCGAAATCGACACCATGGAAGATATCCGCCGTGTCGAAACCTTGCTCGCGGCCAGCTGAACAGCGGTGCCATTAGAGGCAAATTATGACCAGCGACAGGAAAGAAACGGATATGGTGCGGGAAAGCCTCTCCGCGTTGCGCTTGCATCCTTTTTCCACCCTCGATCTGCTGCGGCACAGCGATCTGCGTGAGAAGCTGATCGACCTGCGGCTGAACGGCCCGCCGGAGCACTGTTCGCCAGAAGTGCGGTCGCTGTTTGGCGAACTGGCCTCGGCCCTGAATCTGAAGGATGTCGAGGATGCCCGCGTCGTCATTTTCGGCGGCGGCACGGGAATGTCGAACACCATCGGCGGCGACAGCCGCGCCGCCAATTGGGCCGAACATCCATTCCGTGGCCTGAAAGAGATTTTCTCCCACATCACCTCGGTGGTCTGTATCACCGATGACGGCGGCTCGACTGGCGAACTGCTGAAAGATCTGCCATTGCCAGCCATCGGCGACATTCGCCATGTATTGCTTTCTTCAGTCAGGCTAGACGCGCTGCAACGCGCCTACCAGGCCAGTTTTCTCCAGGCGCAGGCCATAGTCCTAACCCTGTCACAGCTCTTTAACCTGCGTTTTTCGATGCCGCCCGGCAGCCCGGATGATCTCATCGCGCAATCGGGAGCCGATATGCGGGCGCTGCCGCGTTCTTTGAGCAAATACCTGCTCGCCCTGCTCGGCCATCTGTTCAGCGACGGTCGGCTGCGCCATGTGCTGGCCCGCCCGCATTGCCTTGGCAATCTTCTGCTCGCCGCCGCCATCTACCGGCGCTTGCCCGGCCAAAACCGCGACACGGAAGCGCTGCCGGCGGCGATTGACACCGGCCTCAAAGAAATCGCCGAACGCATCGGCGCTGAGCGCGGCTGCGTTTATCCCTGCACACCGACCCCGGCGCTCTTGAGGGTGCGCTATTCCAACGGCATCGAGATCACCGGCGAAGACAAATCGAGCACCGCCCGGCGCGGTTTTCCCATCGAACGGATTTTTGTCGATTTCTGCGGCCATCCCCATGTCTATCCGGAAGTGTATCAGGCCATCGCCAAGGCCGACATCATCCTGCTGGCGCCGGGCAGCCTGTACAGCTCGGTGATTCCGGTCTTCCAGGTGCCGGGCCTGGCCCAGGCGGTGCGCGACAACCGCCGGGCGCAGAAGATCCTCGTCGCCAACCTCTGGGTGCAGTCCGGCGAAACCGACCTGAGCCTAACCGATCCGGAGCGGAAATTCCACGTCTCCGACATGATCCGCGCCTATGAGCGCAACATTGAGGGCGGTACCAGAGATATTTTTCACGAGGTGCTCTGCCTGTCGCTTCAGGATGTGCCGGCCGCAGTGCTGCAACGCTACGCTGTCGAGGGCAAGGCGCCGATTTTTCTCGATAAAGATGTCGTCCGTGCCCAGGGCTATGTGCCGGTCGAGTGCGATATTTACTCGCGGCGCATCCTGCGCGAGCGCGGCGTCATTCAGCATGACCGGTCGAGCCTGGCCCAGGCGGTGCGCATCCTCTATGTGGGGCGGGAATTGTTCGCGGCGCCGGAAGGAGCCGTGCCGCCGGTTGGCCAGCCGAACACCCAGCCAGAGCCGGACGCCGCCAGGCAGGCGACAGGGAAAAGCGACCATGTGTTACTTCCTTGTCTAAAATATCAGCGGATGATGGAGATTGTCACCGCCTGGCGTTATCAGGACTGCGGCGAGACTGATAACGGGCAAGAGCGCCTGCGCGCCGCCTTGGCCGATATTTTGTGGAAGCACTACGACATTGCCCCGGCGCATCTGGCGGCCATCTCCGGCATTGTCGGCCATGAAGCCGCGGCTTGGCCGCGCGACCAGCGCTATGACAACATCTTTTCCTTTTACCAGCCGGAGGATGGCTGTATCCATATCCGCCGCGAGCAGTTCCATAACCCGGCGCAGCTGGAGCTGGCCATGCTGATCGCCATCGGCGAGTCGCTGCTTGGTAATTACGCCGCGGAAAAACGCATGGAAAACGTCGTGCGCGACGGTCAAACCACCGGCAAGCGCTACCATCTGCTGCTGACTCCGGAAGAAGACAGGCGCTGCCATTTTTCCAGCGGCGAGCTGGACACCTATCTGCGGCTGGCGCGCATGATTCCCATTGAGGCGGGTCGTAGCTATTGCCGCCTGGTCAACGGCGAGGAGGGATTCACGCCGCCTGGTTTGTTGATGGGGCTGACCTATGCCTGGTATCTGGAAAATACCCTGGCCAGTCATATCGAATACAAGATGTCGGCGCTGCGGCTGCCGCGCTCGAATCTGATTTCCGAGCAGCGGCACGTCATCAACCGCCGCGTCCAGTTGGTGAAGTTCTTCCGCGAAGTGGTTTTTGCCTGAGTGATGCAGTTTCCATTTCAATTGAGCCCTCCCGACGCTGCGGGCATCTCGTATCGGGTACGAGACGCACCGTCATGACCGGGAAATCCCCAGTTCTTCGATCAGGCTTTCCGTCGGGATGCCAAGTTGCCTCTATAACTTGCGAATCATCAGCAACATCAGCGGACGGATGCGATTCAGTACTTCAAGACTCGTTCAGGCGCCCGATCATCGGTTGCAGGTCCTTTGGGATCATGCCACGCTGCTCCATATGAAATTTGATGGCTTCCACCGGGTCAGGCGGGTCAAGCGGATAGTCCGTATCCATCGGCCTCAGAGAAGTGGCGAAAGGGCTTAATACAGAAAGTTTTTTCTCGTTAGGGATATTATGGACCACTACATGGCATTGCTCAAAAAAGTGAAAGACCGCATCCGGCAGGCACAGATCAAGGCCGCTCTGTCCGCCAATGTGGAAATGATCCTCATGTATTGGGATGTGGGGCGCATCATAGCTGAACGCCGTGCCACCCAAGGATGGGGTGCGAAAATTATCCAGCGGCTTGCCCAGGACATCCGCAACGATTTGCCTGAAATAAAAGGCTTTTCCGAAAGGAACCTTAAGCGTATGCTCGCATTTTATAATGAATACAGCGAGTTACTAATTGGGCCAACGCCGTTGGCCCAATTGGAAATGGCAGGCAACACCGTAATTTCGCCAATGCCGTTGGCAAAATTACCTGAGCTCCCTATCGAAGGCCAAATCAAAGAACTCCTGTTTCGGTTGCCCTGGGCGCACAATGTGACCTTGTTGCGCGAAAAGGATGTTCGGGCGCGGCTGTGGTACATGCTCCAAACATTGGAACACGGTTGGGGGCACGACCGGTTGGCCGACCAGATCAAACACAACACCTACGCCCGTCAAGGCAAGGCGACGACCAATTTTGCCATTCATTTACCCGCGCCCCAGTCGGCTCTGGCGCAGGAAACGCTCAAAAATCCCTACCTGTTCGACTTCATGACCCTGGAAGAACCTTTCCACGAGCGCGAACTCGAAACCGGCCTTATCGCTCATGTGGAAAAGTTTCTGCTGGAACTCGGCGCAGGTTTCTCTTTTGTCGGCAGGCAGTACCACCTGGAAGTTAGTGACCAAGATTTTTATATTGATCTTTTATTTTATCACCTCAAGCTCCATTGTTATGTTGTTATTGAATTAAAAAAGGGAAAATTCAAACCAGAATATGCTGGAAAGATGAATTTTTATTGTTCCGTTGTGGACGATAAACTGCGTCACGGGCAGGATAATCCGACAATCGGGCTGATACTCTGCCAGCACAACGACAAAGTGATGGCGGAATATGCCCTACGCGATGTAAATAAACCCATCGGCGTTTCGGAATATGAATTGACACGCGCTTTGCCGGACAATTTGAAGTCCAGCTTACCTGCCGTGGAAGAAATTGAAGAACGTCTTGAAGAGAAGTAGCTGACATGATGATTGTGATTACCGGCGTATGCGCTGAGAGCCATGGCTGGCGAAATGAATTTCCCGCCGCTAGATCTGGCCTCATGAACCAGGAAGAGCAGCCGTTTGTCAAGCACCCTTTTGAGCATGATTTTAGCGCACTCCTACCCTAAAATAATAGCTCAACAGAACGGTGCACCCATTGGCATCAGAACAATGATCCCTGACACATTGCTGCTTTATGAGATATGAGTCGCAGCCTCTGATTCTTTGCTTTGTACTGTTCAATACGGCCAGCCCTCTCAAGGCCACCAACACACCGCATGGTGCGCCTTTCAAACACCTCACGGGGATTGCCACGCGTGCGCACACCAACTTCTTTGAGTACGCGGGCGGTAAGCGAGTGTAAGGTGCAGGAATAGTTCGGGCAATGTGATAACACCCGCAGGATGGCATTTTGTATATCCGTTTCGCTTACTTCCTCGAGGCGATTACCTGACAATACAGCTTCTTCCGTATCAGATAACGCATCGTCTTCTTCGTTTTCATCAATATCATCATCTTCGGCGTTACCATGATCATTTATCACAGCATCACCGTCGGGCGTGTTCTCCTCACTCCTGTCATCTCTTGCTGGAGCAGCACCACCTAACTCGACCGACTCTCCTTCTGACAAATTAATTCCAGGCTCCACACGATGCTGCCAATTTGGAAAAATCCCCCGCTCCTCCAACATATTCCAGAGCCTTGCCAGCGCATTTTCTTTGTCGGCATAAAAAGCGGACTCTCGCACCCGGAAAAATTCCCAACCGCAGCGCTCCAGTTGCCGTTGGCGCTGCATGTCTTCCTCATAACGGTTAGGTCCGTGCCAATGGTCGCCATCACATTCTATCGCCAAACGCACCTGCCCTCCCTCAACCACGAGGTCTATCCATTTGCCGGCAATTTCATATTGTGGGACCACAACAAAATGCTTGCGTAGCAACTCCAAGGCGACATCAACTTCAAACCAACTATCAAATGGAGGGTCTGGATCCACAACGCTACGGTTGGCCTGAGCCGCCTGGCGTTCCAGTTTGTCCTTGTCGAATCCGGGAGAAGTTGGCTGCCTTGTGTTCTCGAAAAATTCAAGCAATTGTCGCCGCAGACAGGAAGGGCTGAGATCGTGCCGCCCGACAGAATGAAAGAGAATCATTTGGTCGCGGGCACGGCTAGCCGCGACATTAAAGCGCCGTTTGTCCGCCTCCTTGGTGAGTGTGCCGATTCTACCATTGTTATCGTTGGCCGCAACCAGCGACAAGAACATGATGTCACGCTGGTCTCCCTGAAAACTATAGGGATTACCACAAATCAAGCGGCGCTGTTCCATTTGCTCCGCGCCTAAACGTTTCAGCAACAGTTCCCCAATCAAATCCGCCTGCGCCTGGCCTTGCAGCACAACCACGCCCATCGTTTTGCCATCGTAGCGGCTATCACCGCACAATTCGGTGATTTTCTCGACAATGGCTTCGGCTTCTGGAGGGTTGATCATCCGGCTTCCTGTCCCCTTACGGTAACCGTCACGCACACAAAAATGTTCAAGCGGCGGCAGCCGGTCTGGCCCATACTGCCGCAAAGGAATCAACGGTGTCGCCGAATAGCAAAGGTCGTTGCTGAAACGGATAATCTCTGGCATACAGCGGAAGTGCTCACGCAGGGTGATTCGATGTGTGCCGTGACGCAACGCCCCATGGTCGAACAAGCTGCTCTCAATATCGAACGATGATGTGAATTTGAAATCGTACAGGTATTCCCGCATCAGACTTTTTACAGCCTCGCCTTCTATGCCTACGGCATCCGGACTGATCTGCTGGTCATCGCCAACGATTACGATTTTTTTGCCAAGGTAGAACAAAGGAAAGGCTTCAAAGCCACATTGCGAAGCCTCATCGACGATAATCACGTCGAACATGCCGGGCGCTGGCTGTACCGTATCCCACAGACGATGCAGCGGCATGACCCATGCCGGAACTGCCTCGCGGCAGCCATTCAAATGCTGCTGAGCTTCCCATCGCCAATAAGGTGCGAATTTTCCCGTTCCTTTACCCAACTTTTTCATTGCCTGTCGCCAGGCTTCCATATGGCGACGATGGTCCTCTTCAAGCCGTGAGAAGCAGAACGACCAGGCGTGTAACGCGGCAAGTTTGGCAATGCGGCTCTTGATCTCATCTGCTATCTGTTTAGCGCGGGTGGTCAGCGCCGGGACATCCTCTTTGCGAATGTAATCCTCAATCCAGTACCGCGCTTGCGCCCAATGCCAGGCATCACCAATGTGCTGTACCCGTTCATCCCAGTACGATTCGGTACAAGTTTGCTCCAGGGTTTGTATGAGTTGAGGAAGCGAATGACGCAGTTTCGCGAGGGATTCATCCACCTGATCAAGATATTGACGCCATTTTTCCAAATCTTGAATCGTCTCCGCGCAGTGGGCGAACCCAGTGATGTCGCGATTGCGAATAGCTGTCAGCAAATCATTAGCCACCGGATGGGCGTCGCCGCGAGCGGCTACTTGCATAATCGAAGTTTCAACAGCCTGGATTGCTTTGACGGTATCCTGTTTCCTGATATGGGCCAATGCCAGACTGCACGAGGCAATCAGCCTGGCGATTTGGAATTGGTCAGTCCAGTCGGGTACACCCAATCCTGGACATTGCTTCAGTGCCTCTTGGCAACCGGCAATACGCTTTTCAAGCGCCAAGGTTTTCTCAAGTGCGTCACGCAGTGATGTGAGCGATGCCAGTTGCAGAGCGTATGGCCCATTATTTTTATCGCTTCGCCCCTGCCAGAAATTCCATGCCCTTTCGCATTCAATGCGCACATGCAAGGCATCCGCCAAGCTTGAGAAATGTTCGGCGGTGGCGGTGGCACAGGTGCGTCCATTGATACGCACAGTTTTAAGGACATACAGCCTTTCCTTCACCACTTGGTGACGGAACAAGCCACCCAATTTCCCACCATTTTCCAGGTGTTTTTGCAGAACGCGCGCATCCTTATGCAACAACCCGACGTTCGTTGTGCCCGGAAATTCGATGTCGGTTGCGTCAGCGATCCCAACGAGTCCTTCGACGGATGTGATGACATCTTTTGTAACATGAAGAATTTCATGCCACGGGGCCGCATTGCCGCCCAAAACATCGCGCACGGCATTTTCCATCCATGAATGCCGCCTTCCGAGAAGTTCTTTGTAATTCGTTAGAAATGTCCAGCAAGCGTTAGAAAGTGCATCAATGGCCGGAGGCGTGATTTTTGTCAGTATGGCAGTGATTTGTTCATCGGCTCCATACGCCAAATTTCGCTCTTCCTCCGTCGCACTTATCTCGTCCCTCACGAGCGTGGTGAAGCTCTCGGAAGACAGTAAAGCTTCGGGCCAAATAAGACTCAAGTCCCGACGTTTCTCCGCCGTGAGTCGTCGCAAAACCATCAGAATTTTTTGCAAGCCATCTGCGGATACTGGACAAGGCTTATCCAAAGAAACGGAATCCGTGAACCATACAAAGCGGTTTTTATCTCGATTCACGTCTTCAGCAACCCTAGCAGCCGTTCCTCGATAGGTTCCGTCCGCGATGGACTGCGTATGTGTTTCCGACTCTCGGATGTCACGGAGTCGCCGGTTGATGGTAGCCCGCTCTTCGCGGAGTTGCCCTAAACGTTTTTCAAATTCTTCGCGTTCCTCCTCGGCCTTATCTTCATTCCAATTTCCACTTTTCCCCAAGATGCCGCCAACGCTGGCTTCGAGAGACTGGCGCTCTTCAATTCCGCTGCCAAGCAGATTGATGCAGAGCGGACGCAATTCGTCGGGCAAAAATCCCGCTAGAACTTGCAGCGCGCGTGGCGTTTTTGCGGTGATGAGCGTGCGTTGTCCGGTGGCGAGCAAATGACTGATGAGATTGGCGATGGTATGAGATTTACCCGTGCCCGGCGGCCCTTGCACCAGCACGCCGCTGGATGAACGCATTTTACTAACAATACGGCGTTGCTCCTTGTTCGCTGGCTTCGGGAAAAAGATTTCGTCATCAGACACAGTGGTTGGTTCTTGTGGTTCGTTATCTGGTTCGCGGGCATCCAATGGGCGGATTTCCGCTAAGTCCGCCCACTCACTGGGAATTTTCCCGCCATTTTCGATTTGTTCTTTGATTTTTGCTAGGGTCTCCATAAGGCCTTTGGCGGAGCGCTTGCGCAGAATCAAAGCCGGGGCATATTCGACGATGGGCTTTGCCGAGACGCGGATGTTGTTCGTTTCCAACGATTCGTGATAAGCCCCTTCCGCATTGATTGAATGCACCAAAGCTTGCAACACGCCTTCGACACAACCTTTTTCCCATGGGTCATCAGTGGCAGCGGTTAATAACGCTTTTGCGGTTTCTTCCGCGCGGGCCGGTCGCGCCTCGGCATCCAGCATATCCAGTTCCGGGCGGAGCTTGGCGCCATCACTGTTGGGCCGAACGGTGAATATCCCCCTTTGGGCTTCAAATTCCAGCATGGCATCGGCGACTACCAGATGACGGCAAACAGACTGGCCAGTTGGTGTCTGCCAGGTCAACAGCCCCAAGCCAAGAACGAGTTCGTATTCTTCACCAAGACGGCGTTGTTCTTGGTGGATGGCAAAGAGCGCGGCATAGAGTTTGTGAACTTTTTCCCATCTATTGTGTTCCTCTGCCCAGAGCATCCATTTGTCTTCAACATAACCTTCCCATGCCTGTTGGATTTCAGGGTGATCTTCAAGGTGTTCGGTGTGAGGAATGGCTTTTGGTTGATCCGAATCCTCACGCCAAGCTGGATTCGGTATTTGTCGGGTGATTTCCGTGCGGAGTTCTGGCAAGTCGCTTTTGTTGCGAAGCGATGACGGGTCCTCCCAATCTTTGCATGATGCGGGAACAGCGGGCAATGTCGGTTCTTTCTGGTTTTGTACTTCCAGCCATTGGTCTGGATTATGTTCCTCATCTCGTCCCCACGCTTGTGTAAAACACCCCAGCTCATGAGGAACGCTCGAAAACCAAAAAATCCGTTCATATTCGCTAACACCTCGAATCAACTTGGTGCGCAGGCTTGCCAAGGCTTGCAGATACGCGATAAGGCGAAGCACCTTCTGTGTATCATCCATAAATTACTCTCTGTCCCTCCGTCCCGTGGCCCTTCCTCTTTTTGCTCCACGTTGAATTTATTGATTTTTTTTGCTTTGCGTTTTGGCTTCACTGTGGACATGCCTCATGCTTTCCTCCAACCGGAAACGATAATCCCAACAAAACCATCATGATTCTGGCGCATTGCTTATCGCATCGACGTAATCCCGGCGGCTATCAAAGACACGATGCAAAACCACCGTTTGAGTTTTCTCGTCCAAATGATAAAAAACCAGGTTCTTACCTTTGATAATCAGATAACGGAAATATAGATTACGCGAATAAACCCGGCCAAGACGCGGTTGCTCAGCGAGAGTCCGACAAGCTCGGTGTATTTCCTGAACGACAGTCAGCGCTAATTCGGCACTGAAGTTACTGGCGATGTAGGTTGCGATAACATCGAGATCATCGAAATATGTTTCGAGAGTTTTCACCTAAACAGAGATAGAGCGACTGCTTGATATTGTGAGAAGATATCTGGGGATGTAAGAGCATTCCAGAGTTTGATAGATAAATCGACCATTTCAGATTTTTTTGAGACGACTTTTG
>Ga0209629_10000257_pt1 | contig 27225 bp, 22 predicted proteins | sample TergutCu122P5_FD_187286 | JGI IMG/M metagenome (GOLD analysis project Ga0209629, IMG submission 187286) | Cubitermes ugandensis P5 segment gut microbial communities from Kakamega Forest, Kenya - Cu122 P5 (SPAdes) (version 2) | ecosystem: Host-associated > Arthropoda: Insects > Digestive system...
TTGACGACGGGCAGACGTATGCCGAATGTTTTTACAGAGACGGCAAACTTACCGGGCAGACGCGTATATATGAAAAAGATACGGGAGCATTCTTTGAGTTCATCTATAAAAACGACGCTGCAATAAAAGGCTGGTTTGCGACTAAAGACGGCAAAAAGAAAAAACTCAATAAAAAACAGCTTAAAAGCTGGAATGAGAACGGAAAAATAGAAGAGTATCCGAATATCACAAACGATGCTCCGGCAGCGCGTTAAAACAGGTTTTCTATACGTTCTTTTTTTACATTTTATATATTATATTTTACTTGTCTTTCCACGTGTATAAATCGTGCAAAATTTGTATAATATCTGGACAGTTGAAAAGCCGTTTAATACTGTTGGCAACTTTGCTGCCTTATTAACGTGATAATTAGAACTAACTTTATTTAAATTTACATTGATAATTAAAAACATTTTGCCGTGCGCAAGCGCTCATCAACAATATACAGCGCACTACAACAACAATAGCCTTTTTCTTAAAAATTAGGAGGATATAGATGAAAGTAATTTGTGGAAAAGACGAACTTATGAAAGGAATTCAGACGGTATCTCCGGTAGCATCTTCCAAAAGCACTCTTCCTGTGCTTTCAAATTTTTTGTTTGAGACGGAAGGAGACAAAATAAAGCTTTCATCTACAGACCTTGAAATAGCGGTAAAATGCCACATTAAAGGCGAAATAGTCGAAGAAGGCGGCATAACAATACCGGCAAAAAGATTTGCCGACATAATAAAAGAACTTTCGCCGGACTCTGAAATAGACATAAAAGCCGACGATACAAACCAAATCAACATAAAATCAGGAAAATCAAAATTTACTCTTATGGGTATTTCAAAATCAGAGTATCCCGTAATACCGGAATTCCCGAAAGAAAATAACTTCACAGTCAAAAAAGACGCATTCGCGTCCATGCTTAGAAAAACTTCGTTTGCGGTATCTAAAGATTCCCAGAGATACGTTTTAAACGGCGTATATTTTATCGCCGAAGACAAAAATCTTAAAATGGTTGCCACCGACGGCAGAAGGCTTGCATACGTCGTAACCGACGGCATAGACGCCAAAATAAAAGGCAAAGCCATAGTCCCGACAAAAGCCGTAAGCGATATGCTCAGGCTCATTTCCGGTGCGGAAAAAGTGGAAGACGTAAAAATTGGCATAGCGGAAAACCAGTGCGCCGTGGAAATAGGCGATATAACTTTCCTCTCAACGCTCATAGAAGGCGTTTTCCCGAACTACGAGCAGGTAATACCTAAAAAAACCGAATCGAAAGTTAAACTAGGTGTCAAGGACACCCTCACCGCTGTAAAACAGATGGCGCTTTTGACGGGCGACCGGCTTTCATCGGACAGATCGTCCGCGGTAAAGTTCCACATAGGTTCAAATGTCCTGCGCATTTCAGCGTCAACGGCGGGCCTCGGCTCAGGCGAAGTCGAAATAGCCATTGATTACAAAGGCGAACCCGCGGAAATAAACTTTAACCCGAATTTTATAAAAGAAGTCCTTCAAAATATTGACGAAGAAAACGTTTCTTTCGAATTCACAAACGCCTTAAATCCGGCAACTCTCGCCCCGGAAAAAGATAAAAACTACCTCTGCGTAGTAATGCCGATGAGAGTTTAAAACTACAGAGTGAAGAGTGTAGAGTGAAAAGTGAAGATACGGCAAAGGTTTTTAGCCGTCATTGCGAAGCGGCAAAGCCGCTGAAGCAATCCAGAGTAGTTGTCGTATCTCAACTCTCCACTCTTCAATCTTCACTCTTTCAAAAAATATGACATATTTTACCGAAGAAAAACAAAAACCCTATAAATCCGACAAAGCCGAACGCAAATCAAACCTCACGGCCGTTTCCGCGGTAATCGACGCAATTAAAAAAGAGATCGGCCTTGACGAAGATTTTTTTACCGTCGTAAAAGTGTGGAAACAGGAAACCGGCATAGAGGACGCCGAAATCTGCGGCTACAAAAACGGAACAATACTAGTCCAAACGGATTCAAGCTCTGTAATAAACGACATAATGATCCGCAAAAAAGAAATAATCAACAAACTGAACCAGTACATAGGCGCAAAAAAAATAAAAAATATAAAAGTTTCGATAAAATGACGAATGCACGTTCACAACTAGGAAAATGAATAAAACCATGCAATATTTAACCATCAAAGAAGCTAGCACGTGGGCCACTAATTATTTAGGAAAGGAAGTCACAACTTCCAATATATCCTATTTAATTCAATACGGCCGCATCGCTAAAACCGGGCATAACGGTTCAACCCAAATATTAAAATCCGATCTTGAAAAATATTATTATTCATTGCATAAATCTAAGGAAACGGCTTGGAAAGAAAAATTGGGACAAGATTTAAACTGGGCATTGTCTTTTGATAATTTAAAAGAATCCGATACTACAAAACACATACACAGGCTTCACCCGTATAAAGGCAAGTTCATACCTCAGCTTGTCGAATATTTTTTAGACAGCCATACCGATAATTTCAAGACGGAACAATATTTCAATAAAGACGATATTGTTTTAGATCCGTTTTGCGGCAGCGGCACCACCCTAGCCCAGTCAAATGAGCTGGGACTGCATGCAGTAGGCATTGATGTTTCGTCTTTTAATGCTTTTATTTCAAATTGCAAAATCGCCGAGTACGATATAAAAAAATTAGATGAAACAATAAGAGAAATAACGATCAAGCTGTATTCTAAAGTCAAAACGTCTAAAATAATCGATTTTGAAAACACCCTTATAGAGAAACTTAAAGAATTTAACGATAAATATTTTCCCGTTCCTGATTTTAAATACAAATTGAGACAAAATCTCATAGATGAGGATAAATACGGCGCAGAAAAAGAAAAATTATTTTTGCCGGCTTATGAAAAACTGATTTCAGAATATAAAATCGAGCTTCTTAAAAAAAATCCTAAAACATTTTTGGAAGAATGGTATTTCAAAAATATCCGCAGCGAGATAGATTTTGCGTTTAACGAGATAAAGCAAATAAAAGACGCAAACATTAAAAAGATTCTCGCTTTGATTTTAAGCCGCACAATGCGTTCCTGCAGAGCAACCACGCATTCCGACTTGGCTACTCTTTTAAAACCGGTTTCCGCAACGTATTACTGCTCAAAACACGGTAAAATCTGCAAACCCATATTTTCCATTATGAAATGGTGGTGCGCGTATTCAAAAGATACCGTTGAACGATTGAAAGATTTTGCAAAATTAAAAACCGGAACATACCAATATTGTTTGACCGGAGACAGCAGAACAATAAATATTCCGGCCGAACTTGCTAAAAAACAAAAAAATCTTGCCGATATATTTCAAAAACAAAAAATATCCGGCATATTTTCCAGCCCCCCGTATGTCGGGCTTATAGATTACCACGAACAGCACGCCTACGCTTACGATTTGTTCGGCTTTAAAAGAAACGACGAAAAAGAAATCGGCCCGCTATTTAAAGGCCAAACAAAAGACGCCCAAAAAGGCTATGTCGAAGGCATATCAGCAGTTTTAAACAACTGCAAGCAATATTTAAAAGACGATTACAACGTTTTTTTAGTGGCAAACGACAAATATAACCTCTACTCCGAAATAGCCGAAAAATCAGGAATGAAAATAGTTAATAGATTCAAGCGCCCTGTATTAAACCGCACTGAAAAAGACAAAGGCGCATACTCGGAAATTATTTTTCATTTGAAGGAGAAAATATAGTGGCGCTAAGCAATAGTATTAAAGAAAAAATTTCAATTGAGGTAATAAAAACGCTAATAACGCGTTTTGAAAGTTTTCCCGAGGATTCTTCAAGCAATAGAAACGCCCCGTTTCATGAAGCATTTCTAAATGCATTTTCAGATAAATTATCAGATAATGTTACCAATATACCGCTCTTTATAAGTTTGGCAAGCTGGTTACAGGGACTTAACACTACTTTAGGACAATCATTTTTTGAAAATGTAAGTCGTATCTTATGCGATGGCGAGAAACGAGAATATACATCAAAAGGCTTGGGGAACTTAAAAATCACACAAGCGCAAAGAGACAACATAAGTTCTATCGTTGCTAATCTAAGTAATTCAAGCGCTGTACCGGATCCAAATAGTGAAAATAGACTTATTTTTCAGAATCCTGCAGCACAGACAATAAAGGCTATGGATTTTTCTGCAGACATTTTTATAGAAAACATAGATTCGGTTATAGCGATTGAACTTAAATCTGTAAAACCAAATTCTGGGGAAATGCGCGGAGAAAAGCAGAAAATTTTAGAAGGTAAGGCGGCATTATATAATTTGTTTCCAAATAAGAATATTAAATTCTATATAGGCTTCCCGTTTGATCCTACAGTTAATACGGCCGAAAACGCCGTTACAAGTCATGATAAACAACGATTTTTTGATTCAATCATAAACATGGAAAAGTTTTTCGACTATTGCGAAACTCTTTTAGCAAGCGAATTGTGGAATTTGTTGTCAGGAGAGAATAATACAATGGAAGAAATTTTACAAATTATTAATGCTATATCAACTCCAGAGTTTCAGAGTAAATTTCAATTTTTACGCAACAGTGAAAACCGTACTTCTGATACATATATCACTCGGCTGCAAGAATGGAACTTATTTTCAGAGATCGAATTAGTTTCTAATAGCGGAAGTTTGCGACAAAATAGGAATCAGGCAAGAGTTTATGATAAGTTATCATTTAAGAGCGATGGCGAATATAACTGGGAAAGATACAATACATTAAAACGAATATTAGGATAAAAATTTCAAAAAATACAATAAATAATTCACAAGGAGCGCTTTAAATGGCAGAAGAAATTAAAAACGAAAGTGCAGCAAAAAAGGACCATTATGATGCGTCAAACATTACGGTTCTCGAGGGGCTTGAGGCCGTACGCAAAAGGCCGGCTATGTATATCGGCTCTACAGGCACAATGGGCCTTCATCATCTTGTTTACGAAGTGGTGGACAACTCTATAGACGAGGTGCTTGCCGGGTACTGCAAAAATATCGAAGTTACCATACATTCCGACAACTCCATAACCGTTTTGGACGACGGCCGCGGAATTCCTGTCGGCCCGCATCCTGACCCGAAATATAAAGGCATAGACGCTTTGGAGATAGTTTTGACAAAGCTTCACGCGGGCGGAAAGTTCGATAAAAATTCGTACAAAGTTTCCGGCGGGCTTCACGGCGTGGGCGTGTCGTGCGTAAACGCCTTGACCATAAAGTTTGAAGTAGAAGTTTACCGCGACGGAAAGATTTACAGGCAGGAATACTCGCAGGGAAAACCTATTTCCGGCGTTAAAGTTACCGGAAAAACCAACGACAGCGGCACAAAAATAACTTTCCTTCCGGATCCGGAAATTTTCACGGTTACCGCTTACTCTTTCGACACCCTTACAAACCGCTTAAGAGAGCTCGCGTTTTTGAACGCCGGCACGCACATCAGAATTTCCGACGAGAGAGACGACAAAGAGCACATTTTTGACTATGACGGCGGAATAAAGACGTTCGTCCAATATCTCAACGCCAACAAAACCATACTCAACAAAGAGCCCATATATTTTTCAAAAGAAAAAGACGGCGTCAGCATAGAAGTTGCCATGCAGTACAATGATTCTTACAACGAAAATATTTTCACCTTCGTAAACAACATCAACACCATCGAAGGCGGCACGCATCTTTCCGGTTACCGCTCGGCGCTTACCAGAGCTGTCAATGACTACATAAAGAAAAATGAACTCTCCAAGTCGAAGGACTTGACTCTTTCCGGCGAAGATGTGCGCGAAGGGCTTGTGGCCGTAATATCCACAAAAGTGCCTAACCCCCAGTTTGAAGGCCAGACAAAAACCAAGCTCGGAAACTCCGAAGTGGAAGGCATAACAAAATCCATTGTCGGCGACGCGCTTACGACATTTTTGGAAGAAAACCCGGGAATTGCAAACCAGATTTTAGAAAAAGCGATCAATGCCGCGGAAGCCAGAGAAGCCGCAAGAAAAGCAAGAGAGCTCACCAGAAGAAAAGGCGCGCTCGATTCCGCCGCTCTTCCGGGCAAGCTTGCCGACTGCTCGGAAAAGGATCCGGCAAAAACCGAACTATTCATCGTTGAGGGAGATTCGGCCGGCGGTTCCGCAAAACAGGGCAGGGACAGAACTTTTCAGGCAATACTTCCGTTAAGAGGAAAAATTTTAAACGTCGAGAGAGTCCGCCTGACAAAAATGCTTGCAAGCGACACAATTAAAACGCTTATCACCGCGATAGGAGCCGGCGTTGGCAAAGACGAGCAGGATTTTAACATAGACAAAGCGCGTTACCACAAAATAATAATCATGACCGATGCCGACGTTGACGGCGCGCACATCAGAACCCTTCTTCTCACGTTCTTTTACCGCCACATGCCGCAGCTTATAGACAAAGGCTACGTTTACATAGCGCAGCCGCCGCTTTATAAAGTGAAGAAGAACAAAAAGGAAATGTACATAGATTCCGAAGAGGAGCTCGATAAATTCTTGTTCCGCGAGGCGCTTGACGGTCTGGAAATGGCGCTTGTGCAAAACGGCAAAGACATAAAAATCATCGACAATAAAAAGCTCGGGCAGATAGTTTCAAGCATAAGCGAGCTGGACACGCTCATAAGAAAGGTACAAAAAAAAGGCGTGAGCTGGAAAGATTATCTTAAATTCAAAGCCGACGGCAGACTGCCGATTTACAGGATAGTCGAAGGCGAAAGCGTAAGATATATTTATTCCGACAAAGAATGGAAAGAGTTTAAAGAACAGCTTCTCGCAAAACGCCGCGAACTTCAGGCTTCGCAAGGCCAGCTTGCCGGCCTTGAAGAAATTCAAATCGAAGATTTGCTGCCCGAGTACAAAGATTTGTGGGAGCTTCCCCGCATGGATAAACTTGCAAAACAAATCGAAGCCGAAGGGCTTCATTTAGAGCACTACGGCGAAACGCACACAAAGCCGGTATACAGGCTTCAGGACACCGAAAAGAAACTGCAAGGCGACATACACGATCTCAGCTCCACGGTAGAACTTCTTGAAACCATAAGGGGCCTAGGCAACAAAGGCGCGACAATACAAAGATACAAAGGCCTAGGAGAAATGAACCCGGAACAACTCTGGGAAACCACAATGGACATAACCAACAGAAAACTCCTGCAAGTAAGAATGGAAGACGCCGTAGAAACCGACAGAATTTTTACCACCCTGATGGGCGACCAGGTTGAACCGAGAAGGGTATTTATACAAACCCACGCGCTTGATGTGAAGAATTTGGACATCTAAAAGCAGATGCGGGGATGCGGAGAGGCGAGGTGACGGCAAAGGCAAATCCAGCTCCAATTCCCTGTATAGTGTATGGGATAACAAATACGCTATACAGGGAGCAAAGATTGCAGCTAGCAGTTAAAATACTTAAAAATAACGGCATTATCCATTGATAAACTATCAAATAATATCATCCTGAACTTGTTTCAGGATCTCGCAGTTTCTTAACGACTAGATGCTGAAACGAGTTCAGCATCACGTATTTTATAGCAAAAAGAAAAAAGAGATAAATTTATAAAGATTATGTCCGCACTGCGGACACAATCAGTGAAGTTTAGACGGGTTTGTAAAAAAACCGGATTACGAACGCAGTGCGTTCGCAATCTGGCCGGTATCAATAGAGGCTCCCTTGTTATGAAAGAATACGAAAAAATGCGTCAGGAAATGCTCAAAATATTGGAAGAAAGCGAGCGCTTGGGAAGAACCCAAGAGCAAATTCAGATATTGCTTGACGATTTGCAGCACGAATATAATAATGCCAGCGTTGAAGATTTTGATGGTTTGTCGCCGTATCAAATGTCATCGTTGCTGCAGAATAACCTGACAGGCGGCAGTATTGTCACATTGAATTCGGGCAGTGGAGACGAAATGCCGCTGATTAAACAAATAAAATATTTTTTAAATTTACTTAATGCTCAGCAAAAAATCAAGCTTACGGCAACCGGTGCTTTGCCCGTACAAATAGTGAAAGATATTTATTCGCAGGGTTTTATAAAAGATGAAATCGTAGAGCTTGGATTGAGGAAAATAGCAAAAGAAAGGGATATTGATACGGTAATTCTTACAAGGGTTTTATGCGAGCTTTTAAATCTCACAAAAAAAAGAAAAAATATTTTAACGCTTGCAGACAGCGCTTTTGAAATTATAAATTCCGGAGAATTATTTAAAAAAATATTTAAAGCATTCGCATATGAGTTTAATTGGGCATATTTTGACCGGTATTGGGATGAAAAATTTGCTCAAAGCTGTTTTGAATATTCATTGTATTTATTCGGCAAATATGGCGGAGAATTTAGAAAAACGAGTTTTTACGCTCAAAAATATACGGAAGCGTTCTTTAAAGATAAATTGGACAAAATGTTCCCGCGGCAATGTGCAGAAGATTTGCCGGATTATACGTATGATTGCTATCAACGCAGGTTTTTTGAAAAGTTTTTAGAATATTTTGGATTCGTGGAATATGAAAGCAAAGACATATTTAAAGAATTCGTTGTCAAAAAAAGCCCGCTTTTTGACAAATATATATCTATAAAATATTAAGAAGGATTTATAACAAAAAAGGCAGGGTTGAAGCCATGACAAAAGAAGAAACAACGGAAGAATTAGGGCGTGTTCACACTATTACGCGCATGCGTTTGGCCAAAACAAGCCCAAATGCAAGGCGCGGCGACGAAGCAATAGTGGGGCTATTGATAGGAGCCGCAACGCCGCAGTTGGGATTGTTTTGACCAAACCCCGAAGGGGCTGCGGCAGCTTTTTGGTAAATTTAGCTTTTTTTGCTTCGCAGATACGTCCGGTATCTTTGTCGCAAAAAAACCAAAATTTCCTCAAAAATCTTAGCAGCGCATGCGCGTAATAGTGTGAACACGCCCTAACATTGCTGCTTTTGTATTTGACGGCGTGGGAAGAAGGGATTGAACAGGTTGGCAAATATCTGGCAAATTGGAAAACTTATCGCTTTGAAATTTTGGATGTGCTTACGGAAAAAGGTTACATTAACAATAACAAAAGACACAAATCTATTTCAATAACAAAAACAGGCGAAGAAAAAGCCAAAGAACTTGCAAAAAAATACGGCATTAAGGACCACTCATAAAACTCCCTGTATAGCGTATTTGCTGTTTCATACGCTATACAGGGAATGGCAGTGAAGACATAGGCATAATAAAATATATGTAAAATGAATCATTTTTGAAAAATAATATAAAATTTTAGATTTGGCTTTTTTAACCTTCTCCAAAAATAAATATTTGAGATATTACAAAAAGTCAGCCGTAAAAGTGTAAAATATATATATAAAGTCGGCCGAATAAATGTAATGTTTTCAGCATAAAGCCGCCGGATGAAACATATTAATAAAATAAATTTATACAAGGAGACAGCCGATGTCCAAAGAAGCAGCGGTTTTAAAAATAGAATTGGCGGGTGCGCCGTATCCGCTTTGGCGCAGAGTTCAGGTTGACCTTGATACAACGCTTGAAGATTTACATACGATTATCCAAATATTATTCTTTTGGGATAATGCGCATTTGCATCATTTTATTGTAGGTAAAGAAATATACTCACCTGAAAATGACGATGAAGTCGGGGATTTTAAAGTTGAAGACGAAAAGAGCACGGAAGATACAAAGATAAAAGATATTTTAAAATCGGCAAAAAAGTTTATTTACGAGTATGATTTCGGCGACAGCTGGATTCACAATATAATTTTTGAGAAATTTGTTCCGCAAGAAGATAAAGATTGCGTTCCGGTATGCTTGGGCGCTAAAGGCGGAGACGCATTGGAAGACATAGGCGGAATCGGCGGCTTTGCCGATTTTCTGGAAAAGGCAAAACAAAAAAAGCTGTCCGAAGAAACATTAGAACTTTTAGATTGGTGCGGGCTGACTCTTGAAGAAGTGAGAAACTTGGCAAACGACGATCCGGACATAGACGAGATGAATGAAGAACTGCGTGATTTTTGGATGTACAAGTAGAGATATCTTACGGTAAAAAAACAATTTATGGCAAAATTTATAAAAAACTCCGACTATTCAAAGTTTATAAAAGACATTAAAGAGCGCATACAAAGCTCTCAAATTAAAGCGGCTTTGTCCGTAAATAAAGAGCTTATTTTGCTTTATTGGTATATGGGTCAAAAAATTGTTGAGAAACAAGCCAAAGCTGTCTGGGGCGACGGGTTTTTGCTGGAAATGAGCAAAGACTTAATGGAATCTTTTCCGGATATAAAGGGATTGTCATTGAGAAATTTGAAATATATAAGGCAATGGTATTTATTTTGGCAGCAGCCTGTTTCTAAATCAATGCAAGAACCAAAAACAAAACAACCTGTTTCGTTTTTGGAAGCAAGTCAGCAAAATGCAATTGGGCAACAGCTTGTTGCCCAATTAGCCCAAATCCCCTGGGGACACAATCTTGTCATTTTATCCAAGTCAAAAAACCAAAAAGAAGCGTTGTTTTATATTCAAAAAACCATAGAAAACAATTGGTCGCGCGCGGTTTTAACGCATCAAATTGAGCTGCAGTTATACGGACGTTCCGGAAAAGCGATAACGAATTTTCAAAACAAACTCCCAAAACCTCAGTCGGATTTAGCTTTGCAGATTACTAAAGACCCTTACAATTTTGACTTTCTGCAAATCCGCGAAAAACACGATGAATTAGAGCTAGAAAACGCTTTGATTTCGCAAATGACAAAATTTTTGCTGGAACTGGGCGCAGGTTTTTCTTTTGTCGGGCGCCAATATAAACTTGTCGTTGACGATGAAGATTTTTACGCGGACTTGCTGTTTTAGCACATAAAACTTCATTGTTATGTCGTCGTTGAATTAAAGACGGGAAAATTTAAGCCGGAGTTTGCAGGCAAGTTAAATTTTTATATTTCCGCGGTTGACGACATTCTCAAGGGAAAGCAAGACAAACCGACAATCGGCATTTTGATTTGCAAGTCAAAAAAAGATATGGTCGTCGAATATTCCCTCAAAGATATTAAAAAACCGATCGGCGTGAGCGAATACGATATCACTCGAGTATTGCCGAAAGAGTACAAATCTTCTCTGCCGACAATAGAAGAAATAGAAGAGGAATTGAAACAGAGTTGACAATAATCTGAAATGACATCTGAAAAAATAATCAAAACGGTTTACGCATACATGCGAAAAGTTGGCGGGGTAAAAGCAATGAAGTATGTATTAATGAGTCTTGGGTGCTTACTGATGTTTTCCGGCTGCGTTACAATGATGGCGCGGACTCCGGAAATAATAGAGGAAAGTAAAATATATTTAAGCAGGTATGCGAATGGCAATAATTTTGATATTGGCGAAATTGCGGATATATCCAAAAGAGCATATTTGAAAAGCGTAATGCGCAAATGGAATTCAAAGGACAGCAACACAACATTTACAGCAATCACTGAAAATAAGTTTGCAATAAATTTTAGATGGGCAAAAAATGGAATAAAACTGATAATGGAATTTGAATATGACGATAACAATAAAACATTGCTCGTGACGGAAAAATGTTCTAGAAATGACATACGTTTTAATATAATTCCGACATTTAAGGAAGAATTTATTAAATTGGTTCAATTAGAAATTGGCGGTTCAAATAATAGATAACGGGTATCCGGCGCCGGAAATGTTCGGCACTGGGAAAAAATTATAACAAAAGAAAAAACGGTTTTTAAAAACAACTATGCTTAAAAAATTTGAAATTAAAACCTCAAAACGTGAAGAGTTGATAAATATTTCGGCTCTTGTTGAAAACACGGTCAAAGAAAGCGGCATTATAAGCGGCGCAGCTGTAATTTTTTGCCCGCACACGACAGCCGCAATAACAATAAACGAAAACGCCGATCCGGATGTTTGCTTGGACATGATAAAAGGCCTTAAAAACATATCGCCGGCGGATAAAAGTTACGCGCATGTTGAAGGCAACTCGGATGCTCACATAAAAAGTTCTCTGGTAGGAGTAAGCGAAACAATAATAATAGACGGCGGCAATTTAATTTTGGGAACTTGGCAAGGAATCTATTTCTGCGAATTTGACGGCCCAAGAACAAGAACCGTTTTTGTGAAGATAATATAAATTGGCCTAAAAAACAAAAAATATATGTAAAATCAATCATTTTTAAGAGATAGCGTCAGATTTCAGATTTGGATTTTTGCAAAAATATAACCATATTCGCTTTGGCTTTTTCAATAGTTTTGAAAAATTGCCGACAAATTGTTGGCAAAAGAGAGGAATAAATGAGTTTGGAATTTGTCAAACCGGAAAATATTAATCTTAAAAATCATCCGGAGTTTAATGAAAAATGGGTTCAGGATGTCATAGCAAAAGACCCGTCTATATTGGGGCTTGGAGACTTAATTTTAAAAGATAAGGAAAGAAACCAACCCCGCGCAGGAAGATTGGACTTGTTGTTGCAAGATGAAGATGCCCAGCAAAGATACGAAGTTGAAATACAGCTTGGGGAAGTTGACGAAAGCCATATAATAAGGACTATAGAATACTGGGATATAGAGAGAAAAAGGTATCCCCAATATGACCATTTCGCGGTTATTATAGCCGAAGATATTACAAGCCGTTTTCTAAACGTCATAAGCTTATTTAACGGAAATATTCCTATTATTGCCATTCAGATGAAGGCTATCAAAATCAATAATAATATATCGCTGATTTTTACAACGGTACTGGATGATACCGCATGGGATATAGATGATGATGCCGAAACGGAAGTGACGGACAGAAATTATTGGGAGCAGCGCGGTTCAAAAAATACGGTTGTTCTTGTTGATGAAATATTTGGAATGGTAAAAAGTATGGCTCCCGATTCAAAATTTGAACTTAAATATAATAAATTTTATATAGGTCTTCTTCAGAACGAACAAATAAATAATTTTGTGATATTCCGCCCTCAAAAAACATCCGTGAGATTTGATTTAAGAATTCCAAAAACAAAAGAAATGGATGATAAGATAGAATCAAAAGGACTTAATGTGATCCCGTATGATAACCAATGGAAAAGATACAGGATAAATTTAAACAAAGAAGATATAACAAAACACAAAGAATTTATTATGGAACTTCTTAAAATCGGCTACGACAACTCAAAATAAAAAATAAATAATTTCACATAAAGGAAGGAAAAAATGTCAAAAGACAAAGAAACAAAACAGGAAGAAGCAAAGCTTCCGGCAAATATTTTGCCGCGCAACATTGAAGACGAAATGAAAAACTCTTACATCGATTACGCCATGAGCGTTATCGTGGGAAGAGCTTTGCCGGACGTGCGCGACGGGTTAAAGCCCATTCACAGGCGCATACTTTATACCATGAAAGAAATGGGTATGAAGCACGGCACGGCATATAAAAAATCCGCAAGGGTGGTCGGCGACGTTATGGGTAAATACCATCCTCACGGCGACGCCGCGATTTACGAGTCAATGGTGCGCATGGCGCAGGAATGGTCTTTGCGCTATCCGCTTGTTGACGGTCAGGGAAACTTCGGCTCAATAGACGGCGACGGCGCAGCTGCTATGCGTTATACGGAAGCGCGTATGGAATCAATCACCGAAGAAATGCTTGCGGATCTCGATAAAAATACTGTTGATTTTATGCCTAACTACGACGGTTCTTTAAAAGAGCCGGTAATCTTGCCGGCAAAACTTCCCGGGCTTTTGATCAACGGTTCTCAGGGTATCGCCGTTGGTATGGCCACAAACGTGCCCACCCACAATTTAGGCGAAGTCTGCGACGCCATTTCCGCTTTGGTGGATGATCCGGAGCTTCCCATATCCGAAATCGCAAAGTATATAAAAGGCCCGGATTTTCCTACCGGCGCGATAATTTTGGGCAAAGGCGGAATAAAAGATTATTTTGAAAGAGGCAGAGGCTCCATAAAAATGAGAGCCTGCACCGAAATCGAAGAAGCCAAAAACGGCCGCGAGACGATAATCGTTACGGAAATTCCGTATCAGGTAAATAAAGCCAACCTTATAATGTCCATAGCGGATTTGGTCAAAGATAAAAAAATTGACGGCATTTCCGACTTGCGCGACGAATCCGCCCGCGAAGATATCAGAATAGTCATAGAAATCAAAAGGGACGCAAACGCCCAGGTTGTCTTAAACCAGCTTTACAAACATACGGCTTTGCAGTCTTCTTTCGGCGTGATAATGCTCGCGCTTGTCAACAACCGCCCGAAAGTAATGAACATAAAAGAAATTCTCGAACATCATATCGAGCACAGAAAAATCGTCATAGTAAGGCGCACAAAGTTCGATCTGCAAAAAGCCGAAGCCCGCGCGCATATTTTGGAAGGCTTGAAAATTGCCGTGGACAATATAGACGCCGTGGTAAAAATTATCAGAAACGCGAAAGATAAAGACGACGCGCGCGAACAGCTGATGACAAAATTCAAACTTTCAAAAATTCAGGCGGAAGCCATTTTAGAAATGAGGCTCCACCAGCTGACAGGCCTAGAAAGAGAAGAGCTCGATAAAGAATATCTCGAAATTATAAAGACAATAGAAAAATTGCGCTCAATTTTGGCCGATCCCAAAAAGGTTTTAGCCTTAATTAAAGGAGAGGTCGAAGACCTCAAGAAAGAATACGGCGACAAGAGAAGAACCCAAATCCAAGCCGCCGAAGCAGACTTCAACATAGAAGATCTCATTCAGGAAGAAGAGGTTGCCGTAACAATGTCCCACGCCGGATACATAAAACGCATACCGGTGGACACCTACAAAGCGCAGGGTCGCGGCGGCCGCGGAATTACCGGCATGACCACAAAAGAGGAAGATTTTGTCGAAAACCTCTTTATAACAAGCTCGCACGCTTATCTGTTGTTCTTCACAAGCCGCGGACGTTTATACTGGAACAGGGTTTACGAAATACCCGAAGCCGGCAGAGCGTCAAAAGGCAAAGCAATAGTAAACCTGCTGCAGCTTGCTCCGGAAGAAAAAATCACAGCTGCAATACCGATAAGAACGCTCAACCTCAAAGAAATAAAAGACGAATATTTGCTGATGTGCACAAGAAACGGCACTATTAAAAAGATAGCTCTGGAAGAGTTCTCCAACCCGAGAAGAGGCGGTATAGTAGCCATAAAACTTGACGACGGCGACATTTTAACCGAAGTCAAAGCCATCGGCAAATGCCCGGAAGTTCTGATAGCCGCCAAAAACGGCCAGGCAATACATTTTAAATCGGATGAAGTAAGAGCAATCGGCAGAGCCGGCATGGGCGTTAACGGCATAGACATAGAAAAAGACGACGAAGTAATAGGAATGGAAGTGCTGTGCAAAGACGACACGGTTCTTGCGGTAAGCGAAAACGGCTACGGCAAACGCACCGAAGTAAGCGAGTACCGCCTAACACACCGCGGCGGCAAAGGCGTAATAAACATGCAGACCACAGACCGCAACGGCAAAGTGATAGGCATAAAACGCGCCAACTCCGGTGAAGAAGTAATGATAATGACCCAAAACGGCGTAACAATAAGAATGAAGGTAGATAATATTTCAGTAATCAGCCGAAACACCCAAGGCGTCCGCCTAGTCAAGCTTGACGACGGCGACAAAGTAGCCGCCATCGCCAGCGTAGTAAAAGAAGACGACGAAGGCGAAGAACCGGGAACAACTGAAGAAAAGAAATAAAATAGAAAGCCTCTGAATATAAAAGTTCAGGGGCTTTTTGGTTCAAAAGGAAAATGAATATGCCTAAAAAACTTGCCAAATCAAACCCTGACATTTCAGAACAAAAATTGGTTCAAGAGCTTTCCGCCCTCATAGAAAAAAGCAAGCGCAGCGTCGGAATGTATGCCAATGCCGCTGTGACAAGCGTATTTTGGCAAGTTGGCAAACGGATAAACGAAGTTATTTTGCAAAATAAGCGTGCGGAGTACGGAGAACAGATTGTTGTGACAGTGGCACGGCAATTACAAGATAGACATGGACGTAATTTTGAGTTAAGAAATGTCAGAAGAATGATGCAATTTGCCGAGCAATTTAAGGATTTTAAGATTGTGTCGCCACTGGCGACACAATTGAGCTGGTCGCATTTTGTAGAGTTGCTTCCGCTAAAAAGTATGGATGCAAAATTATTTTATGCTGAGAAAGCATCTGAAGAATGTTGGGGAAAAAGAGAACTTCGCAAACAAATTTATGCAAAATCATTTGAAAGAGCTTCTATCGCCAATTCCCAAATACAAAGTTCAGGTAATTCAATAATTCCGCAGAACCTTTTCAAAGATCCGTACGTCTTTGATTTTCTAGAACTCAAAAACGATTATTTGGAATCGGATTTGGAAACGGCGATCTTGCGGGAATTGGAAACGTTCATACTTGAATTCGGCAAAGGTTTTGCTTTTGTCGAGCGCCAAAAAAGAATGATAATAGACGGCGATGATTTTTATTTGGATTTGCTGTTTTACCACAGAACATTAAAAAGGCTTGTCGCGGTTGAATTGAAGATAGGCAAGTTTCAAGCAAAATATAAAGGTCAAATGGAATTATATCTTAAATGGCTAAACAGGTATGAAAAGCAGGAAGGAGAAAACGCTCCAGTAGGCTTAATTCTTTGCGCCGAAAGCAGCAAAGAGCAAATAGAATTACTGGAAATGCATAAAGACGGAATAATGGTTGCCGAATATTTAACGCAGCTCCCGCCCAAAAAAGAGTTCGAAAAGAAAATCCGCTCCCTGCTGCAAGAAGCAAGAGAAAGAATAGAAAGGCAAAAACTTCTAAAATAATCCGGTAATTTGTCAGATGCTCAATTTTCCAAGCGCTGTCCGGAAAATCCGGCGAATTCAACCTGTCGGAATTTCCGACAAGTTCAGATTAAACCTAGATATTTCAATAGAGTTTTTAATAAGCCGTTAATTCCCCTCCTGCGGAGGGGTGCGCTTTAGCGCGGGGTGGTCTTTGTTGTCCAACGAAAAAGGCTAAGTTTGCAACTGTCAAGTAATACTTGACAGTTCATATCACAGAAAATTTTCAGTTGTCGCAAAACTTGCTATAGATACACTAGAACAAAAAATGCTTAAATATAACATCGTTTTCAAATAAGAGAACTCGAATATCAAAGAGGATGAAATGCTGCCGGAAATATTATCATCAAAAAACGCAATGCCAACGGTAAGCGAAAACGGCTGCGGCAAACGCACCGAAGTAAGCGAGTACCGCCTCACTCACCGCGGCGGCAAAGGCGTAATAAACATGCAGACCACAGACCGTAACGGCAAAGTGATAGGATTAAATATAGATTTGAGAGATAGATATTAGAAATAAAGAATAAGTAAAAGGAATATAGATGGTAGCTGAAAATATTATGTATAACCATTTTATAACAAATCAAAAAGACAATACTTTATCATCTCACATAAACAATATTTTGCCAAAAACCGACAAATTGGATTTCCTTGTAGGCTTTTTTTATTTTTCAGGTATAAAAGAAATTTATGAAAATATAAAAGATAAAAAATTACGAATTCTCATAGGCCTTAATATAGAAACTAGAATATTAGATATTATGCATGATATAGAATTGAAAGCAAAAAAACATTCTTCCATTGTAGCAAGCAAACAAGAGATTTATGATTTATTAATCAAAATTTTCAATGAAAGCGATTATTTTGAAAATACTGAAACAGAAAAAGCATTTAAAATATACTATGAGAAAATCAAAAATGGAACGCTTGAAATAAAGAAAACTAATGAGCCTTGCCATGCTAAGTTGTATATCTTTTCTTATAAAGAAACAGAAAATGGGCGCGATCCGGGGACGGTTATAAGCGGCTCATCAAATTTAACCTATAACGGTCTTACTGCGCAAAGTGAAATAAATGTTCGCTTAAGAAATCCTGATGAACACAAAGAAGCTTTACATATCTTTGACTCTCTTTGGGAAAGTGCTTATGTTATCGCAAGCAAGGAAAACTTACCTGAATTTGAAGAAAAAGTTATAAAACATATATGGTATGAAAAACTTCCAAGCCCGTATCTTATGTATATCAGGGCGTTATATGAATATTTTTATATAGATACGTCAAAAAATATACGGCTTCCCTATGATATTACCGAAAACGAGGATGTTAAAAATTTAAAATATCAGGAATTTGCAATAAGACAAGCGCTTCAAACAATAGAAAAACATAACGGAATAATTATTGCTGATGTTGTCGGATTAGGCAAAAGCGTTATAGCATCTGCAATAGCCAACAACTTGGATTTGCAAACTTTAATTATTGCCCCGCCTCACTTGGTTAATCAATGGGAAGATTATAAAGACGATTACCGCATAAGAGGCAAGGTTTTTTCTCGCGGCTTAATCAACGAAGCTCTTGATTATTATAATCAAAACACAAAACCCAATAAAATTTGGTTGATAATTTTGGATGAAGCGCATAATTACAGAAACGAAGATACGAAAGATTATGCGATGCTTCATGAAATATGTTCTGGTAATAAGGTCGCGTTGCTTTCCGCCACTCCATTTAATAACCGCCCTTCTGATATTTATTCAATGGTGAAGCTGTTCCAAATACCTGAAAAATCAACGTTACAAACCGTGTCAAATCTTGGAGAGAAGTTTTTATCTTTAATAAGTCAGTATAAAGACTTAGAAAAGGGATATAAAAACAAAAAAATACAGAAACAAGAGTTGGAATCAAAAATAAAAGATATATCTTCTAAAATCCGCAAGATAATTTCACCGGTAATCATAAGACGGTCTCGGTTGGATTTAGAAGCTATACCGGAATTTAAGGAAGATTTAAAAGTTCAAAATATCAAATTTCCAAAAGTTTTAGACCCTAAGCTTTTAACCTACGATTTAGCCGGTTTTCAAGAAACTTATCTGTCAACGCTTGAGAAAATTTATAACGAACAAGCTAAGCAGCATTTTAAGGCTGTTCGTTATGAATCTGCCAATTATATAAAACCTGACTGTTTGGAAAAAGTTAAAGAAGAAATAGAGCAGCAAAATATAGATTTTAATTTATTTAAAACTACCCAGCGCAATTTGGCAGACTTTATGAGAACAATGCTTGTTCGCCGTTTTGAAAGCTCAATATATTCATTCAAGATTTCATTAAATAGAATGCTTGAAAATTATGAAAATATTCAAAAATGGATAGAAAAAAGAAGCGCAATACCGATATATAAAAAGGGACGGCTGCCGGATGTTGATGCGTTATATGATGATAGTCAAGAATTATTCCCCATAGAAATAGAAAATATGCAAGATAAAGGTCTTTTTGAAATAAAAACAGCGTATTTGAAGGAAGAGTTTTTTAAATTATTTAAGCAAGATATAGAGCTGTTAAAAGATTTAAAGCAAACTTGGGAAAGTATCACGGATGATCCCAAAGTAAATGATTTTATAAAAATAATCAAAGAGCAAATTAAAAAAGATGCAACCAGAAAAGTTGTAGTATTTAGCCAATTTTCAGATACGGTTGATTATATTTATGCAAAATTGAAAGAAGAAAAGCTCCCTGTGTTTTCTTATACTTCAAAAACATCAAGCAAAGCAAGCAAAGAAGTTATTAAGAAAAACTTTGATGCCGGGTTGCCTGCAAGTATGCAAAGCGATGATTATCAAATTCTTATAGCAACAGATGCTATTTCGGAAGGCTACAATTTGCATAGAGCGGGAACAGTATTTAATTATGATATAGCCTATAATCCGACAAGAATTATTCAAAGGGTAGGCAGAATTAACCGTATAAATAAAAAAGTTTTTGATGAATTGTATATCTACAATTATTTTCCAAGCGTCATAGGCGAAAGTGAAACCCGTATAAAAGAAATATCTACTTTAAAAATGGCAATGGTGCATAGCATACTTGGCGAAGACACTAAAGTTTTAACTCCGGACGAAGTCCCGACATCTCAATTTGGCGAAATTTATAAAAAACTTTATGGCGATATTTTTAAAAATGAAGAGGAATCCTCGTGGGATACTCCATACCGTAAAATTCTAAACTCATTAAAAGACAGCAATGACTTGCAAAATGCTCTTGCTTTACCGTTACGTTGCAAAATCAGACGGATTAACGAGAATACAGGAAGCTTGATGTTTGTTAAAAAAGGTTCAGACTTTATTTTTAAGTTCGCAGATAAGGAGCAGAATATCAATGATATCTCTCCGCAGGAAGCATTTGGGTTTTTGAATGCGCAAAAAGAAGAAAAATCTTTTACTGTATCAAATAACTTTAATGCTATTTATGAAAAAATAAAGCAATCGCTTACTGCAAGCGTAATGCAGCAAGTAAAAAAATCCAGAGAAACAGATGCCTTGGCAAAAATCAAACTCGCCAGAGAAACTAATAAGCTGTCTCAAGACTATGCGCAGGATTTAATGAACGCAATTAAATTAAAATCTATTCCGGCATATCTGTTATCTGAAATTATAAATACCAAATTGGAGCAAATTTCAAACTTGCCAAGCAGAATAAGCTCGTTATACATACAAAAAATTCTTGCCTCTGCCGATAACGTAGGAAATGCGAAACAAACCTTGATATTTAGTCAAGAACTTTTAGCGAACGAGGCATCTAATGTTTGATTTTAAAAACCCATATAACAGAGAAGATTTTTTAATTTTCCTGCAACAGTTTCTACCAGAGAACTTTAAAAAGGAAATAACGCGGATTGAGGCAAGCGGTAAATATAACTATTTATCAAAAATCACAAAGTTAGGAAGTGTAGAAGATTTAGATTTAGAAATTTTTGAAATAGAACATTCATCGCAAAATGATGCGCGCGTATCTATTGCGAGTGAAGCTTTTAAATTTATATCACATACGAATTATAATAAGGCATTAATTGCTTTTATACCAAAAAACTCAAACACTTACAGATTCTCTTTACTTGAAATAACTCCTTTTGAAAAAGATAGCGGCAAAATAGGACGCGAATTTTCCAACCCCAAAAGGTATTCTTTTCTTTGCGGCAAGGACGCACATACAAGAACCTGCGAACAGTTTTTAATTCAAAAAGGGCGTGTTAAAGATTCACAAGATTTGCATGGCAGATTTTCTATTGAAGTTGTTACAAAACAGTTTTATTCAGAATTGTTTAATTGGTATGAAACTGCTTATAAAGAAGCAAAGTATCCTAACGGTAAAACGGAAGAACATATTATTCGTTTAATAACTCGTTTAATGTTTGTATGGTTTATTAAACAAAAAAATTTAATACCTGATGAGATTTTTCAAACAGATAAGCTCACAAGCATACTTGCAGATTTTAAACCTGAAAGCAAAAAAGATGGCAATTATTATAATGCTATTTTGCAAAACTTATTTTTTGCCACATTGAACAACGAAATCAATGAACGGTGCTTCGCATCTGCAAGCACGGGAAAACGCAATGAAGATTTTGGCATAAAAGAAAAATTTAGAGATGACAATAAAGGAACTTTTTTCAAAATTTCACAATCTGAAGTTATTAAACTGCTTAAACCAGTACCATTTCTAAATGGCGGTCTTTTTGAATGTTTAGATAAATATGATGATAAAGAAAAGAAAACAGTTTATTACGATGGTTTTAGCAGAGAGCCAAAACTACGGGCTTTTATACCAAATAATTTATTTTTTGACTCTGAAAAAGGCATAATTTCAATATTAAATAAATACAATTTTACGATAGAAGAAAATATGCCTCATGATGCAGACATAGCACTTGATCCGGAACTATTAGGCAGAGCTTTTGAAAACCTACTCGGCGCGTATAATCCGGAAACAAAAGAAACTGTCCGTAAAAGCACAGGTTCTTTTTATACTCCCAGAGAAATTGTTGATTATATGGTCAAGGAATCGCTAAATTCATATTTAGAAAATACCCTTACTGTCAAATATTCTCAATCTGCAGAAGTTATCAAAGCTCTTAAATCAGTAAAAATCTTTGACCCTGCGTGTGGCTCTGGGGCGTTTCCTATGGGAATACTGAATGAAATTGTCCATCGTGTTAAAGGAATAAATCCAAAAGAAAATATCTATAAATTAAAGTTGAACCTAATAGAAAATTGCATTTATGGAACGGATATTCAGCCTATTGCTATACAAATTTCAAAACTGCGTTTTTTTATTTCCTTAATTTGCGAGCAACGTCCAAATAAAAACCCAGATGATAATTACGGTATAGCTCCATTACCCAACTTAGAAACAAAATTCGTTGCTGCAAATTCGCTTTTAGGCATTGTAAAACAGGAAGCACAAGGGGATTTGTTTGGCGGAGAAATTGACGAAATAAAAAAAGAACTCGTAGAAGTTCGTAAACAATACATTAATGTTCGTACATTGACTGAAAAAACAGCTCTTCGCAAGCAAGATAGGCGTTTATCAAAAAAATTGGCAAAGGCTCTTGAAGATAGCAGTTGTTTCTTTAATTCAAATGATGCTAAACAACTTGCAGACTGGGATCCATACAATCAAAACGCATCAGCGCCATTTTTTGATCCGGACTGGATGTTTAATTTAAGCGAAGGTTTTGACATAGTTATAGGCAATCCGCCGTATATTCAATTACAAAACAATCAAGGTGAATTAGCAAAGTTTTATCAGCATTTAAAATTTAAAACTTTTGAACGCACCGGAGACATTTATGCCTTATTTTATGAAAAAGGAATGGATTTACTAAAAAATAAAGGAATTCTGTGTTTTATAACTTCGAATAAATGGATGCGTGCAGGATATGGGCAAAGTTTAAGAAAATTTCTCTCACAGTATAACCCTAAAATTTTAATAGATTTAGGCAGTGGTGTTTTTGAAAGCGCAACTGTTGATACAAATATTTTGATTGAAGAAAAATCAGAAAATCAAGGTAAAACAAAATGCGTAATAGTAAAAAATAGCTCAAATAAAATGAGCGATTTAATTAGACAAAGCGCCCAATCTATGAGATTTACAGCTGATGCTTGGGTTATATTGAATTCTATTGGGCAGAGTATAAAAGCTAAAATTGAAAAGCTTGGCACCCCATTAAAAGATTGGAATATTACTATAAATTACGGAATTAAAACAGGATGTAATGAAGCATTTATTATAAACGAAGATAAGAAAAATGAATTAGTTTCTAAAGATTCAAAAAGTGCTGAAATTATACGACCGATTTTAAGAGGCAGAGATATAAAGCGTTACGGTTATGAATTTGCAAATCTTTATCTTATTGCTACATTTCCAAGCTGTCACTACAATATAGCCGATTTTCCAGCAATAAAGGATTATTTTGAAAATTTTGGAAAAGATGATGAAGCTCACCTGAAAGAATATGGTAAAAATTGTTGGGGCAAAAAAAGACTGGGACAAACTGGAGAGCAAGGGGCTCGAAAAAAAACCAATAATAAATGGTTTGAAACTCAAGATAGCATAAGTTATTGGGACGATTTTTTTAAGCAGAAAGTTGTGTGGTCTGATATAGCAACCGAGCCATCTTTTGTTTTTATAAAAGAACCTTTATTTTTCAATAATACTTGTTATATGATGACAAATGTTGACCTCTGGATTGTTGGAATTTTAAACTCTAAGATTATAAAATGGTATTTCCCAAAGATAGCCACAGATTTGGGCGGTGGAACAAGGTATTTTAAGCAATTTGTTGAAACATTATCACTCCCTACATTAGAAAGTAACTATAAAGCTCTCAGGACAAACATAGAACAATTTATTAAAAATGGAGCATATAACAATATAGATAAATTACTATATAAATTTTATGAATTCTCGCAAGAAGAAATTGAGTTTATAGATTCAACTACTTGATTTCTATAAATCCAATGGTATCCCTTTCATCTTTTGATAACCCATATAAATCAAAAATTAAATTATCGACATTCTTTTCTAATTCTCTTGTGTTTTCGGCATCTTTTTTTTGAATTTTCAAGACCATTTCTTCGATTTTATCGTTTACATGTTTATTTGGTTGTAAAACAGGTATTTTATCAAAAAATATTTTAGATAATTCCCGTGTTCCGCCTTGCAATTCTGGAAAACTATCCCTAAAACAAAACTTAAATAGAGATGAATTTAGAAATGCTGTTAAAAAAGCCAAATTTTTGCCGGTTATAATAAAACATTTTTGATTAGTCATAAGCCCATTGGTATCAAAAACAAACGGCATATATTTAGTCATATTTGGATATACTATTTTTTGCTTAAAAAAATCGTCCATATAAACACAACTACGCAAATTATAGGGTGTATCTCCTTGATCTTCACGCTTGGATATTTGATCCCAATATAAATCAAGATGTTTTTTAACTGCTGGATATTTGTTTATATCAATTCGCGGCGTTTCTGCATAGCCGTTATGAGTCACAATGAGCCATAAATCTGCGAATTCGTATCCATATCTTTTTATGTCTCTGCCGCGAAGAATCGGTCGTATAATTTCAGCGGATTTAGCGTCTTTTGCAATCAGTTCATTCCGCTTATCATCATTTATTATAAACGCCTCGTTACAACCCGTCAAAATGCCTCTGTAAATGTTGATATCCCAATCCTTTAGAGGTGTTCCAAACTTTTCTATTTTCGCTTTGATAGCTTGCTCTATGGGATTAAGGATTACCCAAGCATTTTCATTAAACGGCATTTCTTGTCCTTGCTGTCTAATTAAATCGCTCCTTTTTTATATGCTGTATAAAAAGGAGTCTTGAATGATTTATGGTTACATTCGTGTAAGCACAGACAAGCAAAATACTGAGAATCAGAAGTTTGAGATTGAAAAATTCTCAAAAGAGAGAAATGCCGTCATTAGTGAATGGATTGAGGAAACTATCAGCGCAAATAAAGCGCTTGAAAAAAGAAAGTTTGGAAAATTGATGAAAAAACTTAAAAACGGCGATACAATAATTTCTACGGAATTATCACGTTTCGGTAGAAATTTAATGCAAGTTATGGGTATTTTAAACTTTTGTATGAATAACGGTGTGAAAATTTTAACAACAAAAGAACGCTATGAGCTTGGTGACAATCTTAATTCTAAAATTTTGGCTTTTGCCTTCGGACTTTCAGCGGAAATAGAAAGAAACTTGATTTCGCAAAGGACAAAAGAGGCATTAGCAAGAGTTCGCGCTGAAGGGAAAATTTTAGGTCGCCCGAAAGGTAGAAAGAGCACAAAAGTAAAATTAACAGGTTATTCGGAACTTATTAAAACTCTACTTACAAAAGGTTTAAGTAAAAGTTCTATTGCAAGAAAACTATGCGTTCACAGAACAACTCTAAGCACTTTCATAAAAAAAGAGAATTTAATTGTAAAATGATAAAATATAGAAAATGTGATATCTCTTAAGTGATAATATATTCTAAAGGGAGCACTTATGACTACTTTAAATGAATCAAAAATATTAAAATGATAATATTTAGAGGACTACATGGCTGATGAACAATTTGACCTAAGAAAAGAATTTGCCGATATGCTTTTAAAAATAAAACTTCCTTCAGGTTTATCATCCGAAGAAAAAGATAAGCTATTTAAGCCTATGGAATTATTGATAACAGCAAACTATCCTAAGTCATTATTCAAATATAGACCTTTCTCTGAACAATCATTAGAAGATTTTAATTCCGATAAGATTTGGATATCAAAGCCATCTCAATTTAATGATCCATTTGATTCACAATTTTATTTCAATAAAGATGATATAACACAGTGGGTTGATAATGAATGTAGTGAACCCTATCTAAGAGAGATATATAAATATATAAAAGTTAATAATGCTATACCAAAGGGTTTTGTTGGTAATAAAGAAGTGATGTTTGAAAATATTGAATACTTGCTTAGTCTTGATGAAAAATCAAGGATAGCAAAACTAAATCAAGTGAGAGATGAAGCTAATAAAGCGGTTGCTGATTCCGTGAAAGAGGCCAATCATTTTAATGCTAATAATATGTATGTTTCATGTTTTTCAGAACAAGTGAAAAGTCCTATAATGTGGGCGCATTATACGGATAATCATAAAGGTTTCGTCATTGAATATGATTTTTCTGATTATGATATAAAATTAGATAGTAATGTAAAAAATATTAGGATCAGTAAAGTAGCTTTTCCGGTTGTATATTCAAATGGCAGATATTGTGCAGCAGAGAATACGCCATATTTTTTCTTGAATCATATTGGAATGGATACAAAATTAAAAGATACTTTGGCTGGGTTTAAGGCACTTTTGCATAAATCGCCTGATTGGAGTTATGAAAAAGAATGGCGTTTTATTTTTTCGGAGATAAATGACTCCTTACAACCCATAAAAGGCTTTCATATACTAAAAAAGCCTAAAGCAGTGTATATTGGACAGAAAATGTCATTAATCAATCGTAAAATAATGATTACGCTTGCCAAAGAAAAAAATATACAAATATTTGAAATGGAATATGACCATTATAATCCGAAATATGAGATGGATATAAAATAATATAATGCTCAAAATGGCTGATATATCTATTGCAAAAACTAGTTTCTAGAAAAGAGAGGATCAAATGATATATTTTCTAATAGTATCAATAATGCTAAATATATTATTATTCATATTGTTGATAATTAAGAAAGAGCACAGGGATATTTTTAAGAGAACAATAAAATTATTTTTAGGAATTTTCTTAAATCTTTTTTCATGGTATATAATATTGCTCTCAATATCATCAGTTTATTGCTATAAAAATTGGGAAGAAGTTATTAAATTTTCTCCATTTAGCGGGCATTCGTTGATTTTTATAGTATTGATCAGCTTATTACTTTTACCTTTTTTTGACAAGATCGAAGCTTTTGGTATTAGTGGAATTATTACTTCCTGGCGTAGAAAGAATAAACTTGCAGATTTAGAAGAAAATGTGCAAATGAAACTTAAAGACTTAGAAAAGAATGTAGAAGGAGTCAATAATGATAAATGATATTAATAATATAAATATTTTATTAGAAGCTATTAATAAAGGTATGGATTTTTTGAGGAACAAAATTAATATAGATGATGCATTATTTAAAGCATGGCAAGATTATTCTGACTTCGCTTTGAAAGTTTCTACTGAAAATGAAAAAAAGATTAATCTCTATTTAGAGTATAAAAATTTTCAAATTAGTATTATTGATAAGCCCGTAAAGGATAAATTGTTGGAATCTATTGACAAGTTGCTCGAA
>Ga0209629_10000259_pt1 | contig 27144 bp, 20 predicted proteins | sample TergutCu122P5_FD_187286 | JGI IMG/M metagenome (GOLD analysis project Ga0209629, IMG submission 187286) | Cubitermes ugandensis P5 segment gut microbial communities from Kakamega Forest, Kenya - Cu122 P5 (SPAdes) (version 2) | ecosystem: Host-associated > Arthropoda: Insects > Digestive system...
TGTGGCTTCACTCTCTCAAGGTCGCACAGCTGCTGCGCAGTGCGGCTTGTTTACATACAAATCAGTCCCGGTCATATTTGAACCACCTTGTATAACAAGAAGTTTAATTTCTACCTGTCGTAAAAAAGGCACAGTCGTATTAAGACCTCAGTGCTCCCTTTGTTAATTATGTGTCCCATACGTAACACTGTTGCTGGTAATGTGATGAAATTTTTGTTAAGATATATGTAGGATTCACAAAGATTTCTGCAATTTTCCGCAATTATATATCATTCTGTCGCCGTACAGTGTGAGCGCACTGCGCAAGTGAAGGTATATAAAGTGGTGCAGCATTGTATGGCTGTCATATTGATTGATTTGTTGAGTTACTGACGAAGGAGAAAGCTGATTCGTTGTTTTGCTTTTGAATGTCGGAACTGGGCGGCAACTCTCTCTTATGGATAGCTCATGCGCACAAAAAGTGGGCGAGCTTCAACAAGTTAAGCAAACAAACTTCCATCATTATGAAATACTTGGATTGATTTACAACATCAATAACTGAATTTTTCGAACTGATAGAAAGCCTAGTTCTTTCAGTAGGATTACTTACGTTATATAAAATATTATTAATAAACATATTTTTGCATTTGTTGGTCTGGAAAATAAACTGTTCAAAATGCACGGTACATACATCCAAATGTTGTATTGAAATATTTAAATTACATTTTTCTTCATCCCACATATTTTTGGGAAATATTTATCATTTTAACTCAGTGATTTTCATTTTCAAAATATGAGATAAAATGTGCCTTATAATAATAAAACGGGACAAAACGCTGTTACATTATTTTGTAGAGATTGGGAAGGCCATTACGAATGTCAAGAGGTAAATATTTTGTAAAGTTGGGCAGCAGCAGATATTTTAAGGTTCTTTCATAGTATTTGCCTAAATCGGCAGCCATCAACAACGCGCGTAATGCGGACGGCCTGACGCGACCGAAATTAAACCCGGCGAAGGCTGAGAGCCTTAAGATTTTTCAACAAATTCCTATGTTTATTCGAGCGGCGTACATTTGACTTCTCTCTCAGACCGAAGACAGAGTCTAAATATTAAACGTTACGCAATCTTTTATATCCGCAGTATTTCGTTTTGTAGATACTTCTTCATAAGGGTTTTCGGCCTGTTTGCTGCCCATGACTTCTCCGTTTTCCTCCTCCAGTCGCTTCTATTTCTAACAATATGCATCGGTTTTTGGTATTGAGAAATGTGGCGTCGTCCTTCTGCATTTCTTCTTCCACCGATACTTCTTCCGTAATTTGATTCGTGATTCATTACTACTTGACCAGCCGATTTTATTCTACTTAACCATCTGTCTGCAACCTGCGAACCGCAGAACCTATGTTGTTCGCGAGGGTGTGTTTTGTGACCGGTGGTCACGTTTGTAAACTATGTACATACTATTGAAATTACACAATAATTTAGGATGTTATGTATACATTTCTTTTATTTTTCTACGTGTGACTCGTGAACCAGCACACAAAAAGTGGTATAGCACCTTACCGTACAAATTATATACGTACATCCATAACCTAAACTATATACTACTCTTATATCATACACGCTTTTAAGTTTCTAGGTCAGAACTTTCATACAATTTGTGTAGTTCTCAATTCTACCATGTTTTCCACACTCTGTTAGCTTTTGTGGGTCCAAATGTTATGAGAAGAGTTTTTCTGTCAAAGGAAGCTTTCATTCTTCTGAACTCCGACAAAGCGACCATGTTTCACTACCACATAGTACAAGTGGTCATATTAGTGTACTGTAAATAGCAACCCAGCAGGTGTGGGTGGCGCCCTTTGTTCGACGCAGACAGTAAATATAAATACACTATTTTTTTGCGCTAATTCTTCACCGTACTTCTGTCTCGTCACTGTTACTCCGCTGATAGCAGACCGGGTGTGTAAAGTTTGACATTTCTTCATCTTGGTAGCTCTGGTTATTGACAGTGTCAGGCTGGTGTCTTCCTCTTCTTGTCTGAATCATTACTTTTGTTTTGTTTTCTTCGATCCTCAAACCGACAACTTAACAGAGTTACGGGGCTCGCTAAGGAGACTTGGATTGATTTACATCAACGAATTAATTGCCCAAAGTAATATAAATTCTTTCGTTTGTTTGCTAATTGAACATTACTTTATATGAATAATGGTCATAATACAAATTGAAATATGTAAATTTGTAATTTTCTGCATCAAGTATATTGTTTGGTTGTATATTTACTTATTAAATACAATCGCCTTTATCCCGTTTTTTTAAATAGCTCTAGTCATAGTTATACATTGTTGGGCGTTGAAACGTGACCACAGGAAAGTGAAATAAAGTGAATTGAAACGGATTTGTACCTGAAGTGGTGATTTGTCCGCAAGCCTTAGAACCATCCTAAGGAGAAAATAGCATTGTTCAGTTGGACTTACTTATAAGCAGAAGCGTCGGTTTTGTGATAAAGTCTATTTCGGTGACGCGAGACAACAGTTATCATCAAGAATTGTAATTCGTCATGTGTGTGTAGCAACTAACTTTGATTATCCCAGTAAATAACTGTGAACTTATTCTCCCGGTTGTTTTAATTAAAACCATGGACTGGGTAAGGTGCTGCTGAAAACATTCCCGTAGATTCCCTCGAGTGAAACTCAGGACTTTACCACTATAGCTAGTAACCTGTCCTACATATCTGTATCGTAATTAGAATATTAATTACAAAAATTAGGACAGGTGAACGGGACATTACCGGCGTACTTCCAGAGAAGGAGAAGAAAACATATTAAGAGGTAGGCCGGTTGTATTATCTGCTGTAACTTTGTCATAACATATCTTACTACGGGGTTACACTGTACAAGTGGAACTGGAAATTTTTCCTTAGGGGTCCTGACGGATCCATCAATCAGATTCCGCTCGGTCTACAATAAGATCCTACCTCCAGCTCCCTGGGACACAACACCACTATTAAAATATCACCTTATATCAGAAATAGTGGGGTACACCCACACAAATCAAATGTCATCTCAAGAACAATATTTTCTACAAGCTTCGGTCTGAGATCAACTAGTCAATTACGGGACGTCAATTACAGGCCAGAGAAGTACACAGCAGCGTAAGAACATACGTAATTTTGAATTTCTATCCAATAACACATAATCAGGCTCAACATCACAACCACAGTCCATTCGTTAAATTTTCCACCAAATAAATAACGAAATTACGGAAATAGCCCAAAGATATTTATTATTCGATTCCCACGTACGTGTTCAAATAAACAATTTTGTGTGTCCTAAAAAAGGACTGACACATCAAAATGTAAACAATCGAAGGTCAGCGTGACAAAAGATCACTCTGGCGGTTGCGGAGTGTAATGTTATGCGAGGAACAACACGTTCTAGTCCAAGGTTGACTGAATTCATTGTTCTCATTGTAAGGCCTGATAATGTTAGAAATACGAAAATGTATTCGGTCATGTAGTTAAAGTAACCAACGTTATGACGGTCCCTTTACTAACCGAGTGTGTTACATGATTATCTTCTTTGAACTTTTTGTAATAAATATTTTGTCTTCAATTTCATTCCTTATTTGACGCGGCCGCATAGTTATTTGTGTTGAAACCTCAAATACAGCGTTCTTAAAGTGCATTTTATATTGCAAATATGTTGTTTTACCGTATTCAAATAGCCGTATTCTACACGTATTAAATTGTTTTAAATGTCTGGTACCTAAAGATGAATTCACAATATATACCTCGCCTTATTCGCTTCTCCCTCGAGTAATACCACTACTTTAACCTTCTATAGAAAACAATTTCTTATGTAACACTATTTTAGGATTTTCTAAAAATTTGCCTGGAATTCAAATGCATTATACGGTGTATTTTCGGTTTCTAAAACAAAACCAATTACAAAATTGTAACATTAGAAATGCAGATGACACTGACGAAAGAATGAATTGGTGGTCTTGTTACTCGACTTTATCCCGTATTAACTGCTTTTGTCCACATTATTTACGAAGATTTGGAGCCTTATGTGATGTTGGGGATAGTCGATGCGTAAACGTCGTGGAATCTCAATGTTTCACCGTGCATTTTTCAGTACAATAATTGATAAACACCAACACATGCACCTTTTCACATTCAACACTGTATTAGTCTAAAATGTTAATTTCCAATGTTAAAATACATAAAAATATTTAAAGGTACTCCGACATGTTTCGATCTAACAGATCATCGTCAGAGAGTAGGCCTGTACCTCGTTAAAGTTACTGAATAATTTAAAATTGTTTAAAAGTTTAAAACCAGAATTTTAACATTCTGGTTTTAAACTTTTAAACAATTTTAAATTATTCAGTAACTTTAACGAGGTACAGGCCTACTCCCTGATGATGATTTGTTAAGATCGAAACATGTCGGAGTACCTTTAAATATTTTTATGTATCTTAACATTGAAAATTAACATTTTAGACTAATACAGTATTGAATGTGAAAAAGTGCATGTGTTGGTGTTTATCAATTATTGTCGTGGAATCTGTTTGCCCAAGAACATAAGGTAACATTCCAGAAAACTTGAATTATGCAGTACGTCTGAGAGTACCTGAAATTTCACGGAATGTATGTCAGTGCGCTGCTGTAGCTGCTGTGTGTCGCTCTGCTTTTGATAATTACACGTGCTTAGCTTCATGCAAACATAATTCACAGCTGTTTGTTTTCATAATTGAAAATGCATGAATTATATCCGTAACCAACAAAATGCACTACAATGTATATTATGTATTGTAATGCACAGAAACAGAGAGAATGATTAACATTTGGCGTGTGTTTAAAATTTTGGAAATTGTAATGAATTTTATACGTGTAACTTGTATTTTGGATGTTGGTTTGATGGAAATTTTAAATTCGCAATTAAGATACAATTTTAGCTGAGCAAGTTTCACACGTCAGCAACAAGAAGACTTTGTCGTGCAATATTCCTTAGCAACAGCGCATTCCTTTTATGTCGGCGTATGTTATTACTAAGTGGATTTATATATTGCTGAGTAATGATTTCTGTGAACCCGTATACTGAACTGTAAGACCAGCGAAGAGATTAAAATTACGATCTAACTTTCAACCGGGAAAAACGCAAAAAGATAGTGCTCTGGGCAAGGCTGCAAGATGGGCCTCTTGCACCAAACTTTCCTGTTCTTACCAGGTGAGTGGTGCGCATGGCATCCATAACCCAGCCGCAGGAAAGTGATTGAGGAGTGTTTTATTAGTTATTCCATGTTTTCCAAATTTTAAGAAAGCGAGAGAATTAATATTGTAAAAATGACTCGCCTTGGAGTTACTAGGCCAAAATATTTTAGAATGGATTTCAGTTGTATAGACTTTGCTTATTCTTGAATGTAGAATATTTTTGACAATATACATATATATTTTTATAGAAAGATGTAACCCTGTATTCTGTCTGTGTTCCGCTGGGACGTAAGTCGTAATGAAGTTTAGATATAACCTAATTCCCAGTACTTCCTCGAGTTTGTTGATTTATTAAAGAACATTGATAAACTTTAATGAGAGTTCGATGTACTGAATGTGTAGAAAAACTAAAGCCTGTGATAGTTTAATATGTGTGAATTTTGTAATACTACTAGAATGTGTAACTGAGAGGAAAAACTAGTGTTATTCGACTGGAATGCACGATATAGTAGTTCGTCCGTTTTCTAATATTTTAATCTAATAAAGCGGATTTGTGGCAGCTAATAGGTCATGAGAACCCTGACAACGAAGTTAGAGTAGTTAGAAATTTATATATCATAGTGTCTCTGTCAGGAGGATAATATTGAGGTTAAATCGGTATCCCCAAGGAGCACTACAAAATGTTATTTTATTCATTATTTTCTCACCATCATGTTTCGGACGCTACTACGGACAGCTTTAGGGTGATGTTTTTATTACAAGAATAGTACGATACAAATGTGATTAGTTTGGTCGCTGTCGTTCCGTGACAACTGAAAATCATTTTCATATCATTTAAATTATGTGAGTAATGTAAACATAGTTTGAGGATGGTAAATGTTTCAATCTTGGGAGTTAAAATTATTTATGTATTCTGTACGGAGTGATGTTTGATGCAGCGATGTGAGTTTTAATTTAGCGAGTGATGTGTAGATGTTGTGGTTAACTGGTTGGAACAGCCACTATATCACACCGCATGTGTGTCACGGTCTGTACACGTTCAAGGCATGTTGTATATATTTACACTACAGAGGGCTAAATAGCATGATCATATTCGGAGCAGTCAGTTATGTTGTTCATTCTAACGGCAATGAAAATTAAAGATGTTTGCTCAATTCCAAAAAAGCGAGTACCGATTTTTACATCAGTTGTGAAATTTTGGTTTTCGTATTGTAATTACAATTTGAAATTGAAAAGTGGTGGATAGTATATTATCTTATATATTGCAACATTACAAAAGAAATCATGGAATTTTGCACAAGCTTTGATCCTACATTATCTTAAATCTCGTATGATTATGGAGTTGGATAAATAACGCCATTTTTGTTAGATAAAAAAATTAGTTTTAATTATAATGCATTTTTATTGTTCACTGGTTTTTGTGGCCCAGGTTATGTGAATTTAAGAGTGATATAAAGTGATTTTAAAACACTTCAGGTTTTATGCCGATGATAACGCGTCATAAGGGGAAATGGAGAGACGAGCAGCTGACACGGACATGAGCGAATAGTTCACTTATTATGAGAGTAAATAATTGTTTTCTACAATACATCTATTTACATTTTGAACACTTTAATAAAAATAAGCAATTACCCATTTAAGAAATGTGACTTTTTTTTATTAAAATACACGTCGGGATATTGGAGTTGTTACATCCGAAACATTCAAAATTACGCCTCTTTTGACTTTTCAACATTACATTCGGAGAGAAATAAAAGTTTTTAAAATAAAAACTTCGGCCTTACTAGATGTAAAAAATTCAATCGTCTCCCAAATCCTGTGTGTAGTTAGCGTGACTCGCAGTATGCTTTTTCTTCGTCATAACAAGGTATATTTACCGTCAGCACAAAATGCCGCGTCCTCAGTTTGCGGAAGGACGAAAGGCCTCCAGATATGGATGGTATCGGCGAATATAGTGAATGTCCAGTTGTGGACACCAAACAAGTAGTGGTCCTTCAGTATGGGGGTGTGTGCAAGGTGCCAACAGCTTCTCACCTTAAAATCTTACATCAGGAAACATTGCGCAAGCCCTCGGATTTGGATTAATGGCTAGGCGCATTTGATTGGTGTAGCTCAGAACAGGGACGGGCGACTGGCGCTTGTGGATGCGGTAGTGAAACTTCGGTTTCCACAAAGGAGGATAATTTCTTGTACTATCTGAGAACCTATTACATTTTCAGGAAGGAGTCAGCTCCATAGAATGAATTACTTGGATATGATATATGTTGTAGCATATTTATTATGCTGTCGACGGTGAAGTATTAAATGTCACTGAAATTCTAATAATTTTTAATTTGATGTTGAAATATTTAAAGTTTAAGAAGCAATTATTGCTCGTTAAGCGGATTTGAGACGTCAAAACACAGTGGCTGTTACTGCACACAGTAGAACTTGAATAGTAGCGCTCTCCGTTTTCAGATTTCAATAAATATCCAATAATGTAACGAAGCATAATTTTGAAACACAAAATATTAATACGTAAAATTAACAACTCCCTGTAATTACGCTCTGCATATTATACAAGCGCACTTCAGCGAATTCCACAGAATTACATTTTAAATTTTTTCACTTTCAGAACGTGTTAGAAATTTTATTTTAAAAATGTGTGTCGTAATTGTTCTGTATATAACAATAGTTGTAATAACATATATATAGTAAATACCTAAAGTACAGAGAGGTATTAGTGTCGGATTATTTCTCACACTATTTCGGTCCATGTGCACATTCCGGATCTGTTCCACACTTATATACCGTGTCTTGGCACCTATTCAACTGCAACAATACAACCGTTGCAATATCTTCCTTCGGGTAACTTAATTATTTCTTAGAGACCTGCATAATTATTTACGTGTGAAGTATAATTTATTATGTTACTGCAGTGGATTATGTAAAGTGCAAATTTACATTTGAATTATACTTTATAAGGTAACCACATTTAAGTTTTATTTCCAGAAATGAGTGTTTAAAGTAACATATTCCAGTTACGTGCATATCTAGGGTACATTCTATTGCGATATTATTGATGTACGTTGTTAATAGTGCCGAGTGTGTGTTATGGCGTCGAAATTGTTCTGATACATGTATGACCGGGGAAAGTTTATTTAAATTTTCTGTAGAGAAAGTGAATTTAATTAATATTGCTTAACGTGTATGTAATATCTAAAAGACGGAATGACTAATAAATTCATTTAGAATTCTAAGCACTTACTTTAAATTTTCAGACTTTTCAAACCCTGAGAGCGTATATTATATTGTTATGTGTCACCGACTGATATTTAGAATTCGATAATGCTACTCATTTGAGTGCACGGGTTAACATGATTAGTTTTTATACACGAAATTAGAAGCTGTCTCCAAGTACTGAAGCAGGATTCTGTTCGGTATGGAACGGAAATATGTTGGTACTGAATGTGTGAATTGTGTAGCGCATGTTATAAAATGGGTTCCAGTTATTCAACAATGAACATTGAAACTGAAACACATTATGTAACAACATTAATTATGTTTACCACGTTCATATAACTCTGTACTTTTTATTCTAAAAACGTCTATTTTTCACCTGTGATGACAGATTAATTAATTTTTTAAACAAATTATCCTTTGTATGTACAATATGTCCTATACATATATAAATTTGAAGGAACACATACTTTTTATATATTTTTTTAATTTTTATTTATTCATTTCAATAAATGCAGGAATGTTTTACGCTTAAATTTAAATCACAATTCTCTACTTCAAAATTAAAATTGCTTGTGAAGTTTTTAATTATTTCATGAATTATCTTGTTTGCATTATGCCGAAGTATAGTGCAGTTTACGTTTCTAATTTTACTTCACTACTTACAAAACCACATTCATAATAAAATATAGATTTCTGTGTGAAGGATTTTCTTTGTCAAATTCTAGATACTGCTAAGTGACAACAAAATTTAACGTGACAAATGTAATATATATTTAGAGGAATGTAGAATAAATTACACAGAATACTACTAATAATATCTACTGCTGTTCACGGTAGTTGTAGATCACACCAGCTCCAAGTTCTCAGTATTCTTGTCTTTCAAATGTAGGAGAAACATGAAGAAGGATATTGACTGGTTGATCATCTGCAAAAATGTAATAAAAATTACATGAGATTAGAAGGAAAGATCTATATTTATTGTACTGAAAACCTTTTTTAAACATTCCTCTCTTACTGTTAAGAGCAAAATACTGGTACACTAAAATTTCCATTTTATAATCGACTGAATTAATACATGAAAAAATCCTTCTCAGCAACGTTTTTTTACGGAATTAGTAGAACACTGAAGATTCGTAACTTTACTCAGGGGAAAATCCGAGGAAGACAGTACAAATCGAGTTTCTTACTTTAACTTTCTGACGTTACTTACTTTACAGTTCAACTTTACGTCTGCATCATGTAAGATGCCTTAATTTTCAGTGTGACAAAACTTTTGTTTGCCTTTCCCAGTTCCCCCGCTCCTGTTACACAGAACATTAGTGCCGTCCTCACGACTAGGATGAACGAAAAACCTACACTGTGCAGCAAATTTAATAAAGTTTTAATGAAACATTTTTTTATTATGAACTTTCTTATTTCTTTTAATTTGAAACCTGTGCGGAAAGGTGATAAGTTCCTTACACTTACTCCAGTGGAATTCTTTTTCATTACGTTATGCTGTCTATCTGAATGTTTACTAATGATATTTACCCCTAGGCAATTTCCAGACAAATTTTAATTTTGTTCCACAGAGTTTCTCCCGCACATACCGTGACCTTCAGACGTGCTAAGGCTATTTGAACGTAGGTTTCGGAAAGTGATATTTTCCAACTTTGCGTTGATTTTATATGTGTGGAAACTGAAATTTAAATTGGTAAATACATTCGTCCCTTTCACACATCACCGGAAGGAAAACTCCTTACTATTCCGATAGTTTGCTTTGTAAGTAGTGTGTTTTGTGTGAAAACATGTGTGATTGTGTACTTGGGCTTGTTGTATTCATATCTCATGCACATCAGCGATTCACATTTGTTTTTGTCGAAAGTATTTCGGTTTTTCTAGTACCATGTCAGTTGTACAAAATTGAGATATTTTAGATAAACTAATTTCTGACTCCAACCAACAAAAACGTGTTTTCTCATAGTGTAAGAGGTGTATGTAGTATTGTTTATTTGGAGGGAACTTTAAGTAAATTATATAGAAAGCTTAGAGTTTTCCATTTGAATTCCACTGTATGATCGTTTATTGTGATATTCTGTATGCACGACTCAGCTTGTGCGTGTCATTCCAGTGACCGACTGATCGAATGTAAAATTTTTGACTCAAGCTTATATTCAACTTCTAATATGTGATTGTGATCTATGCAAACAAATGTGAAATTCACAGCAACAGAGCGTAGGCTACGATTGTGTTGCTTATTAGATTATGCGGGTGCATTGGTTCTTTTTCTGTTTAGTCTATGAAATTAGGTTCAAAGCGTATGAAGTATCACACCACAGTATATATTGTTGACTCTATGTACAACACTTACCGCATTTGTTTAGAATAACAAATTGTGTTTGAACCACAATGGACAGTAGATGTCCAATATTCTGAATGATCTATTTTTAATTTGTTTTCTACTGAAGGGCACAAAACAAGAGCAATCGTATCTACAACCTAGGGTACTGCGGATAAAATATTTTGTGTTGCTAAAAGGCTAAATTCCTACAGAAGAAATGACATCAATTGAATAATTTTCCTTTTTTTTAATACAAACCGCACAAGTTGAATGCAAATCTGTCTGCTTTATCCGTTTAAAATTATTCCCAATTCCTCTCTTTTAAAGGGAATAGATGGATAAAAGTCGCAAATTTCCTTCATCTCAGTTTATGAAAACGTGGTTGTTAAACTATTATTATTAAAAAAAAGAGAGACAAAATATGCTGTGCCAAGTCTGAAGTTTTTCGAGGGCCACATGGTGTCTTAAACCTTGAAATTCAAGAGCAACAATAAATAGACCTGTATTAATTAGGTATTAATTAGTTAGTAATTAGCTAAATATTTTTTGCAGTACCACTTTTCTTGTTAATCCTTGTGTTAACGTAAAGTAAGGACCCTATACTTGCAATCTCTCTTAGCGTTGCCTCTAAAATATAAAGCAAAATCCTTTGTGATTCGTTGCTGGTGTTTATATGGACGATGGAATGTGTTGTTTGCTTTTATAGATAATGTAACACAAGCTACAATTTATTTGCGGGGTCTGTGCTGCTACTCCCTCGATATAACTGTATCACAGTAAGTGCCAATATGTTTTTCTTTCTTACCTATTAAATTGAATACAGGAAACATAAATTGATCTTCACGTTACACCAAATTGCAGTTTGTCTCTATCCATTGCACGGCGTCCAAACCATTTAATTTAAAACCCATGCCAGTAATATTCTTCCATCTAATCACAGGAATGAAAAGCGGTATCATTCTTCTGTGGACACTACCTCTATTTTAGCAAGAATTTACTTCTCTTCTTTTACGCTACACGTTTTTCTTATGACATGCCGTATATAATTTCATAATGTTCTTGATCTGTCGTGCAGTAGGTTTTGTTTCATAATTACTTCCAGTTTCACACCCTCTTATCTTGTGTATGGTAAGACGTTCTTGGAATCTGGCTGTCACAGTAACACATTAGTTTCCCTTGCATGAAAAGGAAGCCAAAATTTCGCACTCATTTGAAACAGGAATTAATATTATAAGACAGAATGCTTTAGCGGTAAATGTCTACAGACAGCAAGATAAATTATACCAGCATCAAAACCGGCCACTCCGAATATGTTCGAAAACTCCTTATGAAACCCTCGGAAAAAACATCTAGCACAATTTAATTCTAGAAGTACGAGTATATACGATTACGTTCAGACACAATAATAATTAACAATAGTAAGTATTCCAATTTAGTAATGCATGGCTACACGTTTCGGCTGCTCATGCAGCCATCTTCAGGCCAGCTTTAGATAGAACAGTTACCTTTGATGTGCGCACAATATGGAATCCCATAATGTTTACATGTATGACACAGGTGAGTTATAAACCTCTGTTAAAACGTTTACAAGTGGATAAAATAGGCTATGTACCCAAGCTGAATCAGATCACACGTAAGTTATTAAATGTAAAAACAGTTTTTGTACAAGCACATAGACAATGTAGTGTCAAATAGGTGTAATACTATATAACTCATATAAAATTAATACTTATGGACATCTCTATAACAACCAGAGGTGCAATCCTGCGGAAATTAAAAGTCCGAACCTTGAGTCACTCATTGGAACTGAGAAACGGTGCTTTCCCAAATCTTTCCCTATCTTCTTAGCATTCCATTCAATCCGAAACTTCAATTCGTGCCATTCAACATTACTAATATGTATTCTAATGTCCCTACCGATGACCTTATACGTATCATCGACCTCATCTGTGACCAATAGTTCATTGATGGAAAAATAAAACACGAATTGATCAGCCTGTGTAAAGTCGTAATCGAAAAGAATTACTAAAAAGCCAAATTGTAGTACTTACTATTGTGAATTGGTGTTGTGTCTGGACGTAAATATATATATATATACTTTTATATTGTCACACAACGGGATGGCCTCCATAAAGTTTATAACAAATTAATTCGATAATCTAGTAAAATGCCTAAACTTTTTCTAATTAATTTTCTGCATAAACTAGATCTTATCATTCAACACAAAACATAATCTTATATTTTTCCTTCATGTTTCGTACCTCCTCTTTCTAATGGCATTTCTTTTTCAAAAATTTAATTTCCTGGAAGCTTTCCTTAGACATAATTTATAAACATTACATTTAAAATCAACTAATTTTATTAAGTTCACTCACAAAAGCTGTCCTGAGAACACTTAAAAAGCGTGCTAATAAACACAAGAAAAGTTGTTTATAAGTTTCTGAAGAGTTAAAGGACTGAAAATATCGGAATTAAGTAATAACAATAAAATTGTTTGATATGTGTCATTCTGTCATGTGGCAGTCGATAAACTAAATAAGTTATCAGTAAAACATATTAAGCTAATATATCCTAAACAGATAATTGTTCAATTTATTATAAACATTAAATCAAGTCTCTATATATACCCTGTGTAAAACAGTCTGTAATTATCCCATGTGATAAGCAGTTCCTAATTATCCCTCGTGACAAAGAGAAAGTTCACCTGAGCCAGACAGTATGTAGTTAAGCCCTGTGCCAAAGAATCTGTAAGTATCACCAGTGACAAACCGTCTGAAAATATCCCCTTCGTCAAAGAGTCTGTAGGTATGCCCTGTTGCCAAACAGTCTGTAAGAATCCCCTGTGCCAAACAGTCGGTAAATATGCCACGTCAAATAGTCCGTAAACTTCAAATGTTAAAAATCATGCTGTACGTTTTCCATGTTCAAAATATTGTGTAATTATTCCATGTGCCAAGAAATCTATAAGTATTATCTATGCCAAACAGTCTGTAAGTTTCCCATTTGCCAGCAGTCTGTAAATATCCCCTGTGCCATAATTTCTGTAAGTGTCCCCCTTACCAAAGGGCCTGTAATTATACCCTGTGCCAAACAGTCTTTAAATATCACCCGTGCCAAGGAGTCTGTATGTATTCCTTCTTCCAAAAAGTCTCTAAAATATACCCTGTGACAAAAATTTCGCAAATAGCTTCTGTGTAAGACCGTCTCCAATTATCCCCTGAGACACACATTTTGTAAGTTTAAACTGTGTCAATCAGTCTGAAATATCCCTGTGTCAAATAGTGTGTAGATATCCTCTGGGCCAACCACTCTGTATGTATCCCCCATTCCAAACCAACTTCAATTATCCCCCGTGCCAAAAGTCTGTATGTAAAACCCTGCCATTTATTCTGTAAGTTTCTCATGTGCTAAACCGTCTAGGTGTCCACTGTGCAAACAGTCTGTAAGTAACTCTTGTGCCAAAGGGTCTCTAGGTGTTTCCTGTTCAAAACATTCTGTGAATATTCACGGTGCAAAACAGCCTCTATGTATCCCCTGTAACCAACAGACCTTACGTTTTCCTTGAGGAAAAGTGTCTGTAAGTATTCCTTCTCACAGACAGTCTGTAATTACCCCCTGTTTCAAAGAGTCTGTAAGTATCCCTACTGCTCAATAATCTGTAAGGATTCCCTCTGCCAAACTTTCTGTTTGTATACCTTGTGGCCAAACAGACTCTAAGTTTTCCCTTTGGCAAACCGTCCGTAATTATCGCCTCTACCAAACAGTCTGTAATTATCCCCTGTGCCAAACGGAATGTATATATCACCTGTGCCAAAGAGTCTGTAAAGATCTCTTGTGACAAACATTATGTAAATATCCCCTCGATTTCAGCAAATATCACTGTGCCAAACAGTGCGTAAGTATTTCCTGTTTCAGTCAGTCTGTTAGTATCCCGTGTGTCAAAGAGTCCTTAAATATCTCCTGTGCCAAACCGCCTGTAAGTGTACCCTCTGCCAAACAGTATGTAAGTGTTCCCTGTGCTAAACAGTCTGTAAGCATCCCCTATGGCAAATTGTCTGTAATTATGCCCTGTGCCAAACAGTCTGTTGATATCTCCTTTTAGGAAAAGGTCTGTAATTGACCCTGTCCAAAACATAATGTAAGTATCCTCTATGTCAAAGAGTTTTTAAGAATCCCCTGTGCACAGTAGTACTGAAAGTACCCCTGTGCCATGCAGCCTGAAAATGTCCCCTGTGTCAAACCATTTGTAAGTATCCCCTGTTTGCCAAACGGTCTTTATCTATTCCTTGTGCCAAAGAGTTTGTAAGTTTCCCTGTTGCAAACAGTGTAGAAATATCCCCGGTCCCAACAGTCTGTAATTATCCCCTGTGCATTATAGTCTGCTTGTAGCCACTTGGCCAAAGATTTTTTTAAGTATACAGTTTAGCAAACAGTGCGCAAGCGTACCACTTTCCAAACTGTATGTAAGTATCCCCTGTTACCAAAGAGTTTTTAAGTGTCCCTGTGCCAGACAACCTGTATGAATCCCGTGTGAAAACAGTCTCTAAGTATCCCCTGGGCCAAACATTTTGTAAAAATCCCGTGTTGCAAACATTCTGCGTCATTTGTTTCGAAACAATCTCTAAGTATCCTATGTCACAAACAGTCTGTTGGTATCCCCTGTGCCAATCTGTTTGTCAGTATCCCCTCTGCCAAACTGTCTGTATGTAGACTGTAATTAAACCCTTTTGCAACAGTCTGTACTTATCACTTGTGTCAAACAGCCAAAAAGTGTCCCCTGTGTACGAGAGTCTGCAAGGATCCCCTGTGCAAAACAGTCTATATGTTCACCATGTGCCAAACAGTTTCTAATTAACTCCTGCTCCAATATGTCTTTAATTATCCCCTGTGCATAAAGTTTTATATATCCCCTCTTCCAAACCGTATGCAAGTATGGCCTGTCCCAAAAAAAATTGTAAATATTCCCTCTGCCAGACAGTCTTAAAATCCCCTGAGCCCCCAAAAGTATCTGTAAATATCCCCTTTCAAAAGTTTTCAAATATTATCTTATGTGATAAACATTCTGTAAGATTCCCCTGTGCCAAAGGGACTCTAAGTATCCCCTGAGCAAACAGTCTGTAATTATCCCCTGTTTCAAACTTCTTGTAAACATCCCGTTTTCAAACTGTCAGTAATTACCCACTGTGCCAAACAAACTATAAATATCCCCTGTGCAAAACAATATATAAATATCCCCTGTGCTAAACAGTCTGTGGATATCGCCGCTGCCAAACACTCTGTATGTATAACCTGTGCCAAACAGTCTTTAATTATACACTGTTGCCAAACAGTTCGTAAAATTCCAGTTTCCCAAACAGACTGTAAATATCAACAGTCTTTAAATATCTCCTGTGTGAAACAGTGTAAATATATATAATATATATATATCGCCTTTGCCAAACAGTGTGTAAGTATGTTCTGTACTAATCAGTCTGTAATTATCCCCTGAGTCAAACAGTCTGTAGGGATTTCCTCTGCTCATCCGTCTGTAGGAATTCCCTTGGTCAAACATCTGGAGGGTATCCCCTGTTAGCCAAACAGCCTTTACGTATCCCTGGTTTGCAAAACAGTCCTTAATATCCCCTTTGCCACAGAGTTTCTCAGTGTACCTTGTACCAACTCTCTGAATATACCCCTTGTTGCCAATGGGTCTGTGCCATACCGTCTCTGTGCCAAACAGTCTATAATTATCCTCTGTGCCATACTGTCTCTGTGCCAAACAGTCTGTAATTATCCCCTGTACCCAACGGTCGGTATATATGCCCTGTGCCAAACAGGCCATAAATATCAACCCTTGCCAACCAGTCTGTAAGTTTTCCATGTTCCAAATAATTTGTAATTTTTTCAAGTTCCAAACAGAACATAAGTGTTCCCTGTGCCAAACAGTCTGTGAGTTTCCTCTGTCCTAAACAGTAGATACATATGCCTCGCGTCAAACTGTTCTGAATTTCAACTGTTGCCGGACCGTCTGTAAGATTCCCATGTTCCATACAGACTGTAAATATACCCTGTGGCCAAACAGACTCTAAGTACCCCTTTTATCCAAACAGCCTGTAAATATCCCCTGTATCAAACAGCCTGTAATTGTAACCCGCGCCAAACTGTCAGTAAGTATGCCCTGTACAAACAGTCTCTAAGTATTCCCTGTGCTAAAGAGTCTGTAAGTGCCCCCTGTGCCAGACAGCCTGTAATTATACCCTTTGCTAAACAGTCTGTAAATATCACAGTGCTAAACATTCTGTAAGTATTTCCTCTTCCAAACAGTCTCTAAATATCCCCCGTGACAAAAATTTGCATTTATTCTCTGTCCAAATGTCTGCAAGTATCACCTGTTCCATTAAAGTGAGTAAATATCCCCTTTTCAGACGATATTTATTTATCCTCATTTGCCAAAAAGTTTGTAATTATCCCTTTTGACAAATAACTTGTAAATAACCTCTGTGCCAAACAGTCCCTAATTATCCCCTTTGTCAAACATTCTATAAATATACCTTTTTTTCCAAACTGTATCCAAGTATCCACTGAGGCAAACTTTCTGTAAGTATCCCTGTGCCAATCAATCTGAATGTATCCCATGTGCAAAACAGGATGTATGTAACTCCCGTGCCAAACTTTCTGCAAGTATCCCCCGTTCCAAACAATCTGTAATTATCCCCCGCGCCAAAAGTCTGTATGTAAAACCCTGCCAAATACTCTGTAAGTACACCACGTTCTAAACATTCTAGGTGTCCCCTGTGCCAAAGAGTCTGTAAATATCTCCTGTACCAAACAGTCTCATGGTATTCCATGTTCAATACAGTCTGTAAGTATTCACTGTGCCAAACAGTTTTTCTATATCCCCTATGCCCAACAAACTATAAGTATCCCCTGGGAAAAAGTATCTAATAATCTTTCTCCCAAACAATCTTCCATTTTCCCCTGATTCAGTCTGTAAGTATTCCTTGTGTCAAACAGTCTGTAAATATCCCCTATGCCAAACAGTTAGTTTTTGTCCCCTATTGCCAACATTCTGTAAGTATTCCCTTTGCCAGACAGTCTCTCATTATGTCTTGTACCATACAGTCTGTAAATAACTCCTGTTGTCAAACAGTCTGTAAATATCCCCTGTGACAGACAGTCCCTAATTATTCCCTGTGCCAAACATTTTGTATGTATACCCTGTCGCCAAACAGACTGCAAATAACCCTTATTCCAAACAGTATGGAAGTTTCCTCTCTAACAAACCGTCTGTAAGTAACCCCTGTTCCAAACAGTCTGAATTTATCGCATGAGCCAAACAGTTTCTAAGTATCCCTTGTGCCAAACAGTATGTAAATATTGCCTTAACAAACAGTCTTTAAATATACACTTTGCCAAGCTTTCAGCAAATATCTCTGTGCCAAACAGTGTCTAAGCATTTCGTGTTTCAAACAGTCTGCTTTTATCCCCTGTGTCAAACGTCTGTCAGTTTACCCTGTGCCAAACACTCTGTAACTATCCCCTGCGCCGAAAAATCTGTAAATGTTATGTGTGCCAAACTGTTTATAAATATTCCCTGTGCGAAACAAATTGTAAATATGCCCTATTACCAAACAGTCCGTAATTTTACTTTGTGACAAAGAGTATAAGAGAATCCCCTGTTCCAAACAGACTCTAAGTATCCTCTGTGCCAAACATTCTAAATTATCCTCTGTGCCAAACTGTCTGTAAGTATCCCCTGTTGACACACAGTCTATAAATTTCCCATGTATCCAACAGTCTCTACGTATTCCCTGTTTTAGTCTATATTTATCCCCTGTGCCAAGAATGTGTATAATTTTGGCTTGTTGCTAAGAGGGTGTAGGTATTCCATGGCCCAACAGTCTGTAATTATCACCTGTGCAAAGAGTCTTCAAATATCCAACGTGCCAAAGAGTTTTAAAGTGTACCATTTGCCAGACTTTATGTAAGTATCCCCCTTTGCCAGTTTCAAATATCCCCTGTGCCAAACACACTGTACGAAACCCGTGTGAAAATGATCTCTAAGTATCCCTTGTGCCATACTTTCTGTAAGAATCCCCTGTGACACACAGTCTATGAGTGTCATTTGTTTCGAAACAATTTTTCAGTATCCACTCTAACAAAAAGTCTGTTTGTGTCCCTGCGCCCAACCGTATGTAATTTTCCCTTGTGCAAAACACTCTGTAATTATTCCCTATGCCAAACAGCCTGTACTAAAGAGTCTAATTTTGTGTCCCATGTGCAAAACACTCTTTAAATATACCCTGTGCTAAACAGTCTGTAAGTATCCCATGTTGCCAAACCGTCAGTAATTATCCCCTGTGCCAAAGAGTTTATAAGTATCGTTGTGCCAAACAGACTCTATCTTCTGTGACAAAAAGTATGTAAGTATCCCCAGTTGCCAAAAAGTCTGTAATTATCCCTTGTGCCAAAGGGCTTATGAGTATCATTGTGCCAAACAGTCTGTTAATATCTTCTGTGCCAAACAATCTGTAAGTAAACCCAGTTGCCAGACAGTATGTAAATATTCCCTGTATCAAACAGTCACTAAGTATCCTCTCTTTCATACAGTCTGTATGTTTACTATGTGCCATACATTATGCAAGCAACCCCCATTTCCAAATGGCCTGTAATTTTCTCTTTGGTCAAATATTCTTTATATATCCCCTGTGCCAAGAAGTCTGTAAGTTTCCACTGTGCCAAAGATTCTGTAATTATGCCCTGTGCCAAACACTCCATAAGTATATACTGTGCCATAAAGTAGGTAAATGTCCTCTGTGCCATTCACTGTGTAAGTATCCCCTGAGTCAAAGAGTCTCGATGTATCCTCTGTGCCAAACTGTCAGAAAAAACCCCCTCTGCCAATGAGTCTGAATGTATCTCTTATGTCAAACACTTTTCAAGATTTCTCCATGTCAAAATCTTTGAAAGTACTCCGTGTTTCCGAACAGTGTGTAGATGTCCCTTGTTATCAAATAGTATGTAATTATCCCCTGTGCCAAACAGTTTATAAGTATCCTTGTGCCAAACAAAATCTAAGTATCCTCTGTGCCAAACAGTCTGTAAGTATCCTCAGTTGCCAAACAGTCTTTAAACATCCCCTGTAACAAACAGTCTGTAAGTATTCCCTTTGCCTAACAGAATATTTTTATCCCCTGTGCCAAACTGTCTGTAAGTATCCCTTATTGCCAAACAGCCTGCAATTATCCCTTGTGTCAAACAGTTTGAAAATATCCTTGTTCCAAACAGACTCTGATTATCCTCTGTGCCAAACAGTCTGTAATTATCTCCTGTTGCCAAACAGTCTGTAATTATCCCCTGTGCCATACAGTTTGTAAGTATCCTTGTGCCAAACAGTTTGTAAATATCTTCTGTGCTAAACAACTTGTAACTATCCCCAGTTCACAAGCAGTCTCTAATTATCCACTGTATCTAACAGTCTGTAAGTTTCCCCTGATCCAAACAGTCTGTATGTATCCCAAGTGCCAAACATTATTCAAGTATCCCCTATTGCCAGACATCCTGTAATTATTCCTTGGATCAAATAGTCTGTATATGTCCCCTGTGCCCAGAAGTCTGTGATTTTCCACTGTGCCAAAGTGTCTGTAATTATGCCCTGTGCCAAACAATCCGTACGTACGAGTATGCACTGTGCCTACAGTATGCAAATGTCCCCTGTGCCATATATTGTTTAAGTATCCCCTAATTCAAAGAGTCTCTATGTTTCCTCTCTGCCAAGCAATCATTAGAAATCTCCTGTGCCAATCAATCTGAATGTATCTCATGTGTCCAACATCCTTCAAGATTACTCTGTGTCAAATTCTCTTAGAATATCCCGAATTTGCCAACAGTCCCTAAGTATCTCCATTGCAACACAGTCTGTTATTATCCCCTGTATCATACAGTTTTTAAGTATTCACTGCACCAAACCGTCTGTAAAAATCGCCTGTGCCCTTCTTTTAGAAAGTACTCCTGTGTCATGCAGTCTGCTAGTGTCCCCTGTTTCAAACAAATTTTAAGTATCCCCTCTTTGCCAAACAGTCTTTATGTATCCTCTGTGCCAATCTGTGTAAGATTGCCCTGTTGCAAACAGTCTGTAAGTATCCCCTGTGCCAAACAGACTGTAATGTAAAAACAGACAGCAAATTCCCCTGTGCCAAACAGTCTGTAAGTGTCTTCTGTGCCCAATAATTTGTAAATATCCCCTGTGTTCAACATTCTGTAAGCGCCCTCTGTGCCCAACAGTCTGTTATTATTCCCTGTACCACACAGTCTCTAAGTTTTCCCTGTGTCAAGCATTCTGTAAGTATCCCCTGTTCCAAACAGTGTATAAATATTCCCTGTGCCCTCAGTCTCTAAGTATCCCCTGTGCCCAACAGTCTGTAAGTATCCACTGTACCCAACGTTTTTAAATATCCCCTGTGCCAAACCATCTGTAAAGACTTCTGACATCTTAAGATCAAGACTGAACATGTACGTATATTTTAAAATTTTTCTGCCTGTTTATCCTAATGTCAAACACAGATTTTCTGTCCAGTGATAGGTGAGTTCTCTCAAAGATGTGTCCATAGATTTCTCGTATTATTGCCTTTCAACCTACATTTTTTCAGAGTAATAATGTTGGAAAACAATGTAAATTTACTATATCAAGTAAGTTATCAATTTTCGGACAATTAGCTCCTTCGCCCTTCTTTCTTTCTAAACTTGTCTATAAATATCAAGATGAAAATGCGTGCAATTTTCTTACACTGTAATAGCTTTTGACTAAAATAAATCCTCTTCGCATATGAATTTTCAAATATCTGCATAACGGAAAATTTTGTTAAAGTGTCGAAAAATGTTTGGAACATTAAGTAATGAGTACTCTTACGTGGTTATTGATTACAAGTACATATTTACACATTATAATAAGGCATGTAGTATTATTTACCGTAATGGAGCATGCAATAAATTTAAAAAAAAAAGTACATATTTAACTGTGCGAAAGTTTGGTGTGCTGTACAGTTAAACATCTCTGCATAAAATGTAATTAAAATGAGACATAGATACGCTAATTAAACAATAAAATCTCATTCTTGTTTCATGAAATCATCATTTAAGTTCCAAGTACATCACGTAGCACACTCTCCTCCGTATAACTAGGCGTTGACATCGGTTCAGTCATGTAACGTAAGAGTTTACGGGTAACACACTGTTATACAGGTTCAGTATATGGAACCGGAAGAAAATCGCAGATTGCTGCGACATCTTCTACGCAAACGCTCAAATTTTCAAACAGGTTCATGTGGACACATTGACGTTAATTCAGATTCGAATTTGTAGCTTTTTCAGTTTAAGCTTTGTCTATCATCTTATAATTATTTTCTTTATGTTGTTATTATATGTCATCACAATTTTGACTATTGTGCTTTTGTATCAGTAATCTTACATTCATCATGGTCTTTTTTGAGACCGGAACAAATTTCCCAGCTGTCAGTGTGAACTCCTTGTTAGCTGAGGCAATGATGAAGACCAGACAGCGCTGAAATGGGACGGGAGTTCCTATCCAGTCGCAGCCCCAGGCTGCGTCTCTCACAGCCTCTGCCTGAAATACTTGAAGATTATACACGTCTAATACACATTAAATAATACAAATTTTTCGTCCATTATTTCCAGACAATTTCATATTGGTTTTTAATGTTTCTACATACTTCAGTGCAAGTTACAACCACTATCAGTGGGCTAGAACTGTTGAAGACGTTAACTCCGTGTTACATAAGTTGTCAAATATAAATGGCAAAATATTTATACGTATTAGTTCCATTCCATAAATATACATAATTATTTTTATTATTTCAATACGTCTTTAATAATACCGCATATTTACGGAATAATACTTATTTGTGTACACATTTACCTATATAGCACGAAGTACATTCCTTCAATACTTCTTGCTCCATGAACATGGATGAAGCTTGCAGCCGAAATATATAGGAAAATTAAAAACGAATTTTGCAACTGGTTGGAAATAAAGATGTGTAAATATCTAATATATTTATGGATAAATCTCGTAGCAACTTTCCTGCCATATTTAAATGTATTTTATTTTTATTTTCAAACGTTAACCAGACATCAACAAATTAAGACACTCCTTTCAAATACTGTAAATCATACTACGTAATAGACAATTTAAGCACTTTATATGCAAAGGATTTAATATTCAACAGCAAGTAAAACACACCGAAACAGTGGCAATATCTTCTATGTCAACGTAATGATTAAAGCAAAAATACGAGTGTATCATTTTCCGATGGCAGTACCATAAATATTTAGAACGTTGTTGAATATAAATTAGTCAGTTGTACTTACTTGAGTCGAAAGCTCGTCTCCAAGCCAGCAGTATACCAACAAGAAGCTCGTCAAATGAATATAGAGTAATACACTCCGGAATGCGTCTGTTGTATTACTCAGGCTCTGATAAGGGAAACAAGAAAAAATTTAAGTATAACACAACACTGAGGGGCGTTCGTGCAACCATTGTTGCAGTGGAAAGCAGTAAGTAGAAATTATATATTCTGAATATGTATTTGTGGACCTAGATATCCAGCATGTAATACTCATTCGCCAGATTGTCATCTGTGACCTTCTCGGCTCTACAGTATATTTCCACATTTTCCTATAAAAGACACGATTTTCGAAATAAATATGTAACATGAAATAAGTATTTTGATTTTCTCTACAGAATTTTCTGAAACATTAAGAGGGATTGAATGAGATATGATCAAAAATTTATATTGGTATTTCTTAAAGTACACACTAAACTTGACAGATTCAGATGAAACTTCAATTTTGGCTGCAAAGTTTCAAGAAATAATCAAATATAAAATTTAGTTTTGTGTGTTTACATTCGAAGATAAATTTTGGTAAAAAGTTTGACAAATTAGGTTGAATTTCGCCCTAATACATACTCGGTTGTTTTGTTCAATATTAATTGAATGTCACTGAATATGAATGTGTAGTCTGGATTCACATAATGCTGAAAGTAATGTGTTGTCTCTGAGATCACTGTAGGCAACTTCCATTTCCACATACCAGTATGCATTGGAAAAATGAATAATAAAAAACAGGCATATCTTCTTGCATATAGTAGGGCCTAATGCAGTGAATCTTACTGTAAGAGTTACAGTTAAATTTTTCCCCCTCTCTAATACTTATTTGAGTCTGTGTAACTCCAAGTATCTTCTCAGTAGCACAATATTGAACAACTTTACCCTTTTTTATGCCCTTCGTTTGGGAGCCAGATTTTCACATCCTTTTAAAACAGCAGTAAAAATTACGTAAAATTGTACTTTGATTTTCCAGTAAGTGTTATAGCAATGGATATGTGTAGGTTTATGACAGTATTATCCCGAAGATGCCTTAAACCACCCATAGAAAAAAATCGATGACATTTTTGCCTTTCCAAATCAGGTTAAAACAAAGAAATACTGTATGAAAGTACAGGGAATTGAAGGCGCATTTATTTTCCAGTTTGAGAAGACAGGATTCTTGCTACTGCCACAGACTGGGGACACTGGCACTTCATTCTCATACTTCGTACATGCCATTCGAGTGATAGACTGTAACGCCAGTAAGAAATAAACACTGTGATGACGATGTATAACAGTGCCCTAGAAAAATGACTCCAAATCCATTGAAGAGATAAACGTTATATTTTGAACAAGAAAATAAGCTGTTTTTATAAATAAATTGTGATTGCCATGCCATTGCTTTTACAAACTTGTCGGTAGACCCACAGTCATGTCTCCTGTGTTCAACACACTAGTATTCACACGAGTGCAGATCATGTCCCCCGACAATGTGAATGGCCGGTTGTAATATGTTGATATATATGAATTAGGTGAATTATTTATGCAAAGAAAATGATGTGCAGATGGCTAGTGAAATTTTTCGGGAGGGAAGAATTCATAGACGTGATTCTAAAATGTCAGAAGTCCCTCGTTCTTGCTGTCAAGGACACGTTAAGGAGTAAAACTCTGAGAAAACTATTTCTGTGTAATTCAAGGCTGCTTTCCAATCCCTTTCTTTCTACTTGATCGCCCAACTGATATGTGGTGAGAAATAGACGTTACGAAGCTCCATATTTTTATTTTCTGTACTCTGTAATATCTTCCTCCTACTTAACACAAAATATATTTTTCAGCACCGTCATCTTGAGAACTCTCCTAATAGGTATTTAGTTCAAAGACAAATTTACAAGTCATTTTAATTGAGTATTTAAAATTAGAGCTCATGCTTATTTTTCTGCATTGAGAGAAGAAGCAGAAATAAAGATAAAGGATTTTGGACCAAAGGTAGAAGGAAATTTTCTGAATTCTGCATGTGAAAGGGAACATATATATGTTTGGTCTTTTGTGCCGCAAAAAATTCTATCAAAAACAAAGACGTATTGCACAAATTCTGAGAGTTGTATACCAAATGGAACTATGTAAATGATTATCACTTAACTTTTAATGTTTAAATAAAAAATTTGCTTAGAGGAAAGCGGAAGTTAATTTTTGTATTTAAAGACTTAAATCTAATTTGCATGGTTCCGACTTAAAATATGTGGATAAGACACATTGTAAAGTTTCATATTTTTCCAGACTAAAACTAGGATGTGAAAAGGTAAGAGGTCAAATATGTTTTCATTCATTTTATTAATAAAGAATATTCAATGTTTAACCTATCGCTGCAAGATAAATGACATTAATAAAAGCGTCGTTAATTATAGTGTAAAATTGGATGAAATATTTACCGTGACAGCGGAGAAAGCGTCGAAACACATGTGTGTTAATAAAAGAAGAAATAGTCCACACAATGGAATATTCATTGCGTCTTCCAACATTGCAATGAATCTGAAAAATTAAGGTAAACCTGTAAAATATTCCTGTTTTCTGATACAATAAAAACAATTCAAATTATATATTATTTTACATGGGATCACACCGTTTTGTATCTTGGTGGTGACGTATGCAAATGTTTAGTTGTTTCTGCATAAGTTGGAACACTTATTCAGAAATATGAGTTTGTCTGTCTGAATACTCATTTGCTCCAGTATCCTGTTCTTTCATTACGTATGTCTGTCTGATATCCAAAAGGGCCAGTTTGAGCTTCTCCAGCTGACTGCAGGCGACACACACTAGCGTAGCGTACAGACTGGGGAAGCCAAATCCCGTGGATACTCCGAAGAAACACGTAAAAACCTGCGTGAGACAGAAGTTCACGTTGTACTGATTTAAAGAAATGCTTTCAAGTTTAAAACAAAAAAAAATTATTCTTGATTTTATAAAATCAACCCTCTCAATAAAAAAGCCCTTTCAAATGGTTAATTCCTTTGTATTTAAAACATGGAATCCAAACTTATTGTAGGTTTCTAGATAAAGAAAAACATTTTAAGGTATTTATCAATTTTAAGTAACCAACAGTTTACTACGTTTTATCAGACGATCTACACAGCTACACATCTTGAACACCAGGTGGTCATCTTGAGGAGAATAAACTGTAAAAAATAAAATTAAAATTGCAACTTTATTTTTGTATGTTAAGATCGAGGCCAGATGTCTTGCGTTTCCAATAAATGTGTGGAAATAAAATAAATAAGTGATTTAAAATGAAAGAATTTTAGGGGCGGAGAGTCTGTAGTGAGTCATTTAGACCTCGCATTGTTTGCAAAACAGTAACCAAACGGTTCGACTTATGTCGACGGAATCGTCAGTTTCTTATTAATTACGTTTTAATTAGAGTTTTTCTGAATCGTGAAATTCCTATTGAAATAATGATAGCGTGCTTTACGTAGATTCATCCTGATAGACTGTAGAGAAACACATACATATATGTCAATGTATCATCCATCATACACACACTGTGATACAGCATTTATGACATATATCAGCTGCTACTTTTTTCACCACGGAGGTGCCATTCTCAGGGAGTCATTATAACAAAGGTATATAAGCATGACAATCTAGGCTTTGTTTGTACATATGGGAAAGGCTAAAATATTAAGGTTCTAAACTACATAAAATTGACAACAATACATTAACCGTATTATGACAATGAATATTAAAATATGTAACAATAAGCTGACACAGTTGCTATAATGACTCCGTGAGGATGACACCCCGGTGACGAAACCTGTAGGAGTTGATATATATCATAAATGAGTTATCACAGTGGACGTATGTTGGTATATATATATTACTTGTAAGAGCATGCACGGCATGAATAGCATACAAAACATGTGTATATTTGATATAAGTGTGACCGTGCATCATATATATAAGTAAAGAAGATGTACCAACTTGATGCAACTAATTTTATTATGATTTAATTTCATAAATGACCTCTACATGTTTCGGACATTTACATGTC